>Ga0123355_10012131_pt1:2500-13336 | contig 13336 bp, 10 predicted proteins | sample TergutEmb28metaG_3_FD_89872 | JGI IMG/M metagenome (GOLD analysis project Ga0123355, IMG submission 89872) | Embiratermes neotenicus P1 segment gut microbial communities from Petit-Saut dam, French Guiana - Emb289 P1 | ecosystem: Host-associated > Arthropoda: Insects > Digestive...
AAACTTCAGGATATTAAAGAATTCAAACGATTAATTAAGATCTTTCTTTACTGTAATACCTCTAATACATTGGATGAATATTTTAACTACAATAAAAAAGAAAAACACATTATGAAGATTTTTAACATATCGTACATTGTATCCGTCATGGAACTCATGCTTCTGCTTACTTAATCATCATTGTAATGGGTCAATTGCTTTTATGTTAATTATTATTTTCTTATTATTCTAGTATATGATATTGATGTATACAAAAGCCCTTGGCTAAACATGTAAGGAAAAGTTGTATATATTTGACTAATTCCATGTCCCATGTGATTGTACCCACTGAGGATTGCCGGTATATGAAATAAACGACGATGATGATCTTACTTACACTTTTCGCCTTTTCTTACCATGCAGTAAGGAGTCTCTGTATAAGCTTCCTGCTCTATGCAGCGGCGTTGTCGCATTTTAAGAATAAACGTAATTTTATTTTAAAGTTTTAATGATTAGCTTTCTCGTTTACTTGAGAGTATTAATATTTCTGAATCTGACTATAAGGCATGAAACTCACAACTATCATAACACGATACATGAAACAGGTGTATTCAAATTTTACACCCAACTGTTAAAAGGTGTAGGTTATGTTTACCTTATTCACGAATAAAGCCGATACAAACAAGACTACATACACAGTGAACTCGGAATACTCTGATTTCATTACAAACTTTATCGTACTCTTCCATAACTGAAGATATTCATGTACTTTTGAAATATACATTGCCACGTTTATTGTCAGACATTACACGCATCAAAACAAACACCAAAAGGGTGGGAAAAAAAACGTTTGACAGTTCCTTGGACTGCATTCCTTCGAATGTGAAACATACTCCTGTGGTACGAATTCCAAGGAGTTTAGGAAAGGGTGTTTTCTATTTCATTATTCCATATTTTGTAAAATCTATTGAACATTATATATTCAAATAACAGGTTACGTTTATAATAGAACAATTCGATAGAAATGTAAATTTAAGGGAGCTATATAATCCATGAACAACATCTACTACTCAACATTTTCGCGTCCTAATCTAACCACGAAGTGCCTTGATGAAAGTACGAGAACGCGCATTTGTTTTCAGTGTCTGATGTTGTAAACTACTTGCGTCTTAGTCTGGTCAGAATTTCATTTCGAATCTAGCTGTAGGAGCAGCGGTAGCCTAGGAATCAGCTGAACGGGATATTTATTTAAAATGGTAAGTCTACCAGGCCATGTTGTACTTGCAAGACTATGCTATAACAGAAGGAACTAGTTTCTTAACATTAGGTTATTTGTCATGAGTTCTGTGTACTTGTTTGAGAAGTTTGGGTTTTACAGTTTTATTAAGCAAGACCATGTGCTCTGCGTAAAATAGCAGTGCATAGTTGATTTTTGCATTGCGAGGTGGACCGTAATGGTTATGAATTGTCGCCATCTTCGTAAAGTGGAATGGAAGATTGTGATTAAACACTGTATTATATGTCATTCAAATTTATGTAAGTGGATATTATTGTCTTGCATTTTCTCACAAGAGTAATAGAATTTTTATGCCATACTCGCAGTTATTTTTTATGTCTTCCTCACGATTTTTTTTTTAAATTTATTACCTGTATGGCAGTTCCTGAGAGTCACTAGTACTGAAAGAAGAGGGAATTGGAGAGGTGTGAATGTACAGACCTTCCCTTGCACGTTCAAGGTATTTAGTTTTACTTGCTCCTTTATTGCATTCCTTCACCAAAACGGTGATGCATTATAGCCTAATACAGCTGTATGTTTCTGTACCATCTTTATTAGCACAAATTATTTGGAATGGCTAATGCAACCAGACACAAAACTGATCTGTCCCATTGGGATTATAGTTGTCCTGTCTGATTTTAGGCAAGTTCATGTCACTTTGAGTAGGAAATGGCACACTGTTGCTCAAGAATTAAAACAGGCCCCAGTTGGACAACTTTTGTTGTGATGGTATGTATCATACGTTACTGATAAGTGTCACAATGGGATGTCTAAGTTTTAATATGGTGCTAGAGAGTTATTTGTAATTTTCATGAAAATGTTAAAATACTGATCAGCTTTTAACATGGCCATCCCATATATCGCCAGGGAACAAAGTCATTGATAGCAAAATCACTTAGCTATGGAGCAGAGAAGTTTTCTGCCTTTTATTGAACCACATTTTTATGGGGTCATTTTTGAAGTTCTGAACATACAAATATTTGAGCCATGAACTGTTCATGAAAATCTGTAAAGTGTGTGAATGTAAGTACCTTGAGAAGTTGATAATCACTGAGCTAGTCAACATATTTTCTGTGCTTTACGGAAGTTTAAAGTTCATTAGTGAGTTTATGTGAGTCTGCCCCTGATTCCTGTCTTGTGCCAGATGAGTATAATCCCTGCTTAGTTTTTTTGTAAGATCGTTCTACATCCATCTATGCCAACATCATCCATTTAGACTTTCTGGCCAAAACCATCTTTACTCTTTGCACTTCTGATATGTTCATGTGCTAAATGTGCTGTATGGCCCATCCTTGACTTTTATCACCCTAATGGTATTTGGTGAAAAGTAAACATTGAAGTTTCCTGTATGGTTATCTGAATCCTCATGTTTACATATTTTCTTCAGTTCAAATGTTCTCCCCAACACTTAATCCTAAGCGCCCTCAATCTTAGTTTCTCCGCGATTCCTTTGATTTTCCCATCAGTATCATTCAGAAATGCTCCATGCCCATTTATTAATAATTGATACTATATATAATCTTAGCAGTTGACAGCATTATTAAATAACACACACTCCAGGCAAGTATCAGGGTAGTATCTTAAATTAGGCCTTGGCCACTTCCACATACTATCCATTACACTGTTCACCAGTGTATGGCCTGTGCTATTGACATGACTGTTGAGTAAACCACAAAAAGTGAGTTCCAAATATGGTTAGTAACTGAGAGCTATTCTAGGAAGACGCTGCAGCGATGTCAGTATTTATCATGTAATGTCAGTATTGATCATGTAATATCACATTACAGGACGTTTTCCTTATGATCAGGAGGAAAAAACTTACCATTTTCACAGATGCTAAAGACACGACGACAGTGCTTGAACTGAAGAAAATGATAGAAGGTAAGTGGTACTATTGTTCACATTAAATAATGCTTTAAAGGAACTTGCGTATAGTGTCAATGGAACTCTGAAATGCACATGGTTGTTGGGACATGATGGTAGCTTATTAATTTATTGGAGCACGAGTCCTTGAAAAGCTAATTGTTGCTCAGCTAGTCAAGAAATTCCCCACATTTTAAGGAACCTGAGGGTTCACTACCATGTTCCCAGGAGCCTGCCATGTGTCCTTATCCTGTGTTCTAAAGGATCAGTCCAAGTCCAAGGCTTTGGGAGAAGTTTCATACCAAGTTTATAGGAGTCTTTAGCACCTCATCAAATGCCCAAACTGGAGGACCACCCCTTGTCAGCTTTGTTTTACTGCTTATTCAGTGTATTTATCATGATGAGAGAGGTCTACTTGTCATGGTTACAACTAAGAGTACAAGTAGACCACCATTTTATTATGTTACATTTTCATGAAAATGTTACTTAACCTTTTGGCGACGGAATTATTTTTTGTAATTTTAGCACATCCTGTATATAAAATGTGAATAAAACAGGAACCAAATCCGTTAGAATTATGAAACAAACTGCATTTTGAAGAGGACAAAACTGAGAGTATACACCATGTTTAAAATATTCAGTACCTTTATTTGTTGAATAAATATATAAAGTGCAACATTTAGAGGTTAGCGGTGCGGTACGACCGCTATAGTCGTCATTAGGCGCCAAAAGGTCAATGGCAGAGTTAATGGGGAGGAATGAACACACATGGTGTTCTGTGGAAATGCAGATACCACATACCTACTGTTATAAAGGAAAATGGCTTAGCATTTGGTTCTGTTTGCAGGTATTCTTAAAGTACCCCCCTCAAACCAGCAATTATTCAAGGAAAACCAAATCATGGAAGATGATAAAACCTTACAAGACTATGGGCTGACATCGAATTCTGCCAGAGCTCAGTGTCCTGGCTCTGTAGGCTTAGCTTTTAGGTGAGTAATTGACTTTGAGGTAGGTGGCCATAATTCAGTTCTAATCAGAGCTTAATCCTACGAAGCACAGTGGTCACTACTTGTACCACCTGCTTTAAAATTAAAAATTCTGCTTTTTGCCCATTCGGTATATTTATGCATTTCATGTGATGCTCAACAATAAGCAAGTATTCATGCCAAAACTCAATGCACAAAATGGCTATATGACTAGAAGGGAAATGTATATAGACAGTTGCTGGTAGGGAAGTGTAATTGCTGCTGGAAGATGTGGAGGATGTTGATCCATGGTATTTGTTTCCTGTAGCCTCAGTACAGTAGTTAGTATACTGTTAATTAGATCGCTATAATTGAGTATGAAATTTCATTTTATTGCAGCATCATGAAAGTGTGACTAAAGCAGTTCAGTTATGAACTAGGATAATTTGTGGGTTGAAAGTGAAATTTTGGTCACTTCTGGATTAAAATTGGTAGCCCAGCTGTTTTTTATATGCTTACTGTTTTACAGCTGCTCGGAACAGAAAGTGACACATTATATACTGGTATACAGGCGTGGAAAAACTTCATGCTCAAACTTTGTGAGCAGATAAGAGGGATCAATACAGAGATTTATTGTCAAGCAACTTATGTCTTGACGTGCGTCCCTGAAGTGTCACAGATCATCGGAGTGGATCTGACTAAGGTTGGAAATTAAGCAAAACCACTGTAGTATTCTGAAAAAAGTTGTAATTTGTTACCAATTGAAACCGGATATTCAGATGTATGGCCATCGACCTAGATACACAGCTGATGCCAAGACAGTAGAGATTGACTTGTGTGCTCAAAAATGCCAGGTTGCTGACTGATGATTTCTGCTGCCTCAGCGATCCTCTTCAGAATCAACTGGCGATGTGTAAATCAAGTTTTCATGTAGGTAGCTTTCTTGAAGCCCCACTGACCAGCACAGATTTGGTGAAGCACCTGGCATGATGGCAGCCCACTCAACCAGTGTACATGTGAACTGTTTCTCATACTTCTTGTGGCACACTTGGAGAGTCAGTTTTTTGAAGGATGAACTCAGACCCTCACAAGTGTGCATACTGTACTTAAATTGACATCAACATGGAGTGCTTCACCTGGGCTGAACTTGCCAACATTCACTTGGCATACAGTGCAGCATATGGCAACGGCAGGGAAGCATAGTGTTTATCACGAGTGTTTTCCAAAACAAGATTATCGTACATTTGCTTCTGTCTGCTGTGGCCTATGGAAACCGGTATATTTGCTGTGAACAGGCCCAGCATGGGGCAAGGACAATCAGTTGGCATTTTTGAGCCTACACACCAATACCTGCTGCATTGTTGTCGGCCGTGTATCTATGTTGGTGGCTGTGTTTGAACATCTTCTCTAAAGTGATACAAAATATGACTTAATTTTGGAGTACTTAAGTGGTTTTGTCTGATTTCCAACCTTAGTCAGACCCATTGTGATGGTACATGGCACAGCAAGAACACATGTCCAGCATATAGTTGCTTGATAATAAATCTTTGTTTTGGTCCCTCCCATCACCTCATGAAGTCTGGGCATGGAGTTTTTCCACACCTGTACATGGCAAGCAACATAATGTTCTACCATGATTTTGAAGATTTTCAGTACCATATCTTGGTACAGATATGCACTGTATTATTGAGGCTGAGAGTAGTATTATGCTGGTACATATTGTATTTACCTGAACATGACTGTATTTTTTTCCTGATTAATCATCTTAAGAAGAGTCACCTTATAATCACGCACATTCTGTATGACAGTGATGAAAGCATGTACCATCACTCATGCACATAGGAGTATCAACAGGATTGTATTTATTTACATAACATTCCATGTGGTGGCCAACCTCAGCAGTCCTCAGGGAAATTGTATGTGAAATGATAAGTTATTATTGGTTAATTACATAGTTTGTGTGCTTCTACCGAAGGAGTACAAACCCTAAATAACTCCCCCTACCTTTTTTTTTTAAGCTATGGAGCAGTTGGATTGGCCCCTAGAATTGTTAATGTATTCGTAATTTATCATATACTAAATATTGTCAGTTGTATACATGCAGTTATTAACCAGAGTTGTTTGTTCATGTAGTCCTTCCAACATGTTGCAGTCAACTTTGAGAGTCCTTGGAGAAATTGTGTGTGAAATGGAAATTTGCTGGTGGCTTTTGGCATAGTTTGCATGCTTGTACCAAAGGAGTAAGCCATATACTAGCATTAGTCATAACATCCATTTTAAAAACATGCAGTTATGGATCAGTTTTATTTGACTGTGTTCTACAATTTTTAAGTGTACATATAATTTACTGTATACCAGATAATTAACAATACTGGAAGTAAATGCCATCCATTTTTACTGAAAGCTAATACTAATATGTGGTTTGCTCCTTTTGTATATGCATGCAAACTGTATAATTGGCCACTAGTGACTTTTCATTTCACATATAATTTTCCCTGAGGGTGGTCAAGGTTGACTGAAAGATGTTCATAGTGGTGTGTGAATAAATACAGTCATGTTAATACCTGCATGTCTATAGCTGATGGTATTTACTTTTGATATTGTCAGTTATCTGGTACACAGTAAATTAAGGATACATTTTAGAAAATGTTCTGTACATTTCTGAAATCCGATGATTGTGAGGTGGGTGGGGGGCATCTTATATGCAGAATCATTTTATATTGGGGTAATTGTGGTATACATTTAAATTGTGGAATGTTTAATTTACAGATTAAAGTCCAGTTACATTTAAAACTATGAACTTTACATAGCAGCAAAATGCCGGATGACTGATCTGATGATGAAATAGGAAGGATGAGTAAGGAAATTGTAATGGCATATTTTGAAGTCCTGCCCCAGCATATGCATGTAGGAACTGAGTAACACCAAGAAAAACATTAGAATGACAAAGACAGGCAACAGGGCTCGACCATGCATGGTTTGAGGGTTTTGAAGGCCAATTCAGTGCATACTGTTCAAAATAACAACAGCTGCTACTTTTTCAATTGCTCACATATCAAATGCATGCACATAGCAGATTGTTTACAGTCATCCTTTTTTCCTACAAGAATTTTAAATGTGTACTGCACTGCAGTGTGTGTTTATATTTGATTGTAATTGGTATGTTACAGATTAGACAATGGTGATTTTGAACCCTTAGACATAACGCCTTTCTCATCTCCCCCCGACTTGCCTGATGTTATGAAGACTGACACGAATGGCCAGGAACAGTCATCTTGAATGCAGAATGTACTGTTACACAGCGAGAACATCCATAGCCACAGGCCTGTTTTTCTTACCACTAATACACACCAAAGACAGGGAATCATAAGCTTTTAAGGTAGACCAAGATATCCTGAACTAGCTTAATTTATTACATTATCATACATGGAAATGGAATTGGTGTTGCAAGTGTGAACTTATTGTTGATTTTGTTACACAAAGTTTGTGAATAATGTAAAATCATGGATCAATTATTTTTTGAATTGATGTGGGCTTTATTTCTGTGATGAGTATTCTGCATATAAATCTCTAAGGATTGCATACTTATCAGTTTTTCCAATCATGTCATAAAAAATTAGCAGTTTTGATACATTTTCTCAGGCTGATATTAGTTGATTAAATCATGTGACTAACAAATTAATACAAGCACCATATGTTGGGTTTGTTAGGAAAGTAACTGCTCTGTTTAATGTGTTTGGTAATAATTTTTATAAACATAGTTTAAATTTAAAGGATTGTATCACCTCAGTAACTGACTGAAGCATAAATATTGCATAAGATAGAAACATCTGTGGTGCTGCATTGTTTATGATTTTAGTTTGTTGGATCTTGTAATTAGAAAACATCAGTAACATTGTGATAAAGTTCATGTAGGATTCCATGGTTTCTCGACTTGTCCCTTGTTATATATTCAGCGACCAATACACATAGTTTGGAAACTGTTCAGTCCTGTCCTTTGGTAAGAGTGGTAGGCACCTACCAATCAGTATGACTAGTGCTATCTGTCAGACGAAACTCTTTGCCCTGGATGGGAAGATACAGTTCCCAGTATGTTGTTTTCATTTTTCAATATGTGATGAATGAAGGTCAGAAACAGGAATCCTAAGTGTGATATATCATTGTTAGAACCCTTGAAATCTGATACACTTAAATCACTTTCCTTAGTCCACTGACAGGCTCATATGATGGAAAGTTTGATTCTTGTTCACATTAATCCCCCCCACGGCTTAATGAAATGTACAGAGGAAATGTGAGCCGACTGCTGTCTACTGCCAGCAGCTAACCTGTGGTCTCTTTATGATTTCAATTTCCAGAAGCAGAGACACATTTCCTCATTTTGAAGATTCTGTCTGAATATGGGGAAAATGCAGCATATGCAGCATTTTTCTCATATGAAGATAGTGTAGCCTTTTCATAAGTAAATAAGTAATAAATAAATAAACTGTTTTGTCAAGAAGCATAAAGGTGGTGATCCAAGGAATTTCTGTCCCAAAGATCTTGGTTTGATGCCAGCCATACAGTGTGGATTTTTCAATTTTTTATTGGGGGGGGTTATTGCTGTCAAAGGTATAACTTTGTATGTGACAGACGTGCACACTGGGCCCTTGCCATGGCCTGGAACTCATGCTGAACTGTAGGTAGCATCTGCTATCACACCTATGGCGGTAGCAGAAAGTATCAGGGGTGCCTCTGTCCTCAAGTTGGCAAGGCTGGCACAGGCCAGGAAGTGGCACATGTGGTAACACAATTTTTTCCACAATGCAGGATGGTTCATTAATAATATGTATCCTGCACTGTATTTCTCTACACTTGTTTGAAGGGGAGTGACACCTACTATGCATCAAGCAGGTGTGTGTGTATCACATGACTCTTCTATCCAGGCATGGCTGTTTTCAGTGATGTTACAATTTTGCTGCTGTTTTCACAAGTCATGGGCACTGCCAAGTTGTCAGTTCTGCTCTGCTGCTTGACACATGCAATGCTTTGGTGCTCTGTGGCACTGAATTGGTCACCTTGCCATTAGATGGTATCACTTTTCATTTAATAATTTCTTGTAAATTCTTCGTTACCTATTATGAATTGAACCTCAAAGCGTGGGCCACCAACTTTGTTACTGTACATAAGGTAACTGCCTGCATATGTAAAAACTGAAAGCTGAAATACATGTTCTTAGAAAATGTGCATCCCATATTTACTTCAATCTAAGTTGCTGCTGTGTCAGACTTCTGAAATATAACTTCCAGCCATCTGTTCCTCTAGCTGTTATCACAAAGCTGCATTATTTGGGGCTGTGCTTATATTACACCAGCTACCAACTATAGATTACCAATATAACAGCAATAGCTGTTCTGTGCAAATGAGAATGTCAAAGATTGTAAAATAGTGCACACCAAATGATGACCTTCATAATTAGCTTTCCTGGTGTGTGCTATGAACTTTTGTGATTTGGCCAGTTCAGGTGTTAAAGCTATTCCATTTCAATACAAATTGCAGTGATCTGCCAGTTACTGACCAGTGTCAGCCAAAATGTTGGAACATTTTAACATCAACAGAACTAAACCCATACATAATTATTTTATATGATTTAGTCCAGTTAAGCATTGTTACTCTAAGTACAGAAAGAAATATGAGTACATGTATGATTCACATTTGTAATTGTATTGGATGGAAGAACTTTTGTCAAGAGCTGGATTCCATTTCTGTTCTGTGTCTCAGTGTCTGGGCATTTGTAGATACATATGCTTTTATTTTGTGGAAGTTACTGTGGGCCATACAATGGAATTCAGCAGTCCATATGTGGTGCACAGTCAACATCTCGTGTCACACAGGTACTGCAGGTCTCAAACCTTCATGCTTTAAAGGAATTAATAGTGTTGATGAAAACTGCATTTAACATCCAGAGAAGCAGAAGGCAGTGGGATAATGGGGTGGGACATATAGCAGGTAAGGAAGTATATAATGTCCAAACTATATTTCCCAGCATTCTTACAGCATTACATTTGCTGTGTGTTCATTTACATAGTGTAGGACATTTTTGTTTAGTGTCACTCCAAGCTCACTGTGACAGCAGGCAGCACATGTTCCAGTTTGCTGTGAGGTTCTATGCATTTTGGTTGTGTGTACTGCAGTTATGAGGTTTCACTCACCACATTTAAAGATAATGGAAATGGTTTCATCAGGTTCATAGACATGCTTCACATCCAACAAACATGTTGTTCAGGGTATGTTAAAAGTTCTACTGACTGCTGTCTCAGATTATCTGCAGTGTGAGAGCTGTTACTGTGCCCTTATCCTCCAACACACTCAAGTAAAAACTGCAAAGATTCAGATCGGGAAAACAAAGCCACAGTCCCCTGCTTATTATACTGTTGCCCAAAACACACTGTAAACAACGCACAGAATGTCATGGTGTACACTGTAACCTTTCTGAAAAGAAGACATGTTTTCTCACAACTGGACAGGTGTTCAAAATTGGCGTCAGAATCGGTTTTATATACAGGGTTATTCATAAGTCCCTCCGGGATTTCCTAACTCGACTGTGCAACAACCAAGACAGACACGGCAGAAAGGAGCATATCAATAGATAGAGAATCTCTCAAAGTTTTTTTTTTGTACTAGGGGCCTTGGTGTACTTGCAGGTTCCACCGCTAGGGGGTAGTCGTGACGAAAAATGGCGTTCACAGTGAATAAGAAAGCATTCTGTGTCTTGGA
>Ga0123355_10012132_pt1 | contig 13334 bp, 9 predicted proteins | sample TergutEmb28metaG_3_FD_89872 | JGI IMG/M metagenome (GOLD analysis project Ga0123355, IMG submission 89872) | Embiratermes neotenicus P1 segment gut microbial communities from Petit-Saut dam, French Guiana - Emb289 P1 | ecosystem: Host-associated > Arthropoda: Insects > Digestive system > Gut ...
TCATCGAGGTAACGCTGTATCAGTTGATTGCCCAGCAGCTTGCCGGTTTCCCACGCGCTGCGGCTTGGCACGGTGGTTGGGTCAATCATATAAAAGTTTCTGCCGGTGGGAAGTATTGTCGCATTCCCGCGGCTCGGCGCGCCGGATGACCCGGGGGATACAAATCTGCCGTCAATACCGTGCTCGAAGTATTTCATTTCATCCGTCGTGGCGTTAAGCCTTGGCTTGATTTCATTCACGACGAAGTTTAAGCATTTTTTAAGTGCGGAGCTGTCGCCGTCTCCATCCAGCGTATCGATCGCCGCGGCGACGGCTTCCGGCGTGAAGCCGAGCTTCTCGAATGATTCAAACAATAGGCGCCCGCGCGCGTCAATTGCTTCCAGGATTATCGCATGGGTGCGGCCGTCAGCCCGTTTTTCACCCGGATTTGCAAGCAGCGTCTCATAATCTTCGCCGTACAACGCGCAAAGCCCCTCCCGCAGGGACGGCACATCACCATTGGGAACGGCGACGAGCAGGCGCAGCATGTTGCGATAACGCGCACCGGCCGGCACGTCGCCGAATATATGCAACCCATCTTTGATCTTCGCACTTTTGATATCGCTGAGCCACAGATGCAGTTTTTCGATGCCGGCGTCGATATCGCCATCGAATACGTCACGAGACAATCCCAAATCGGTATGCAAATCCGAATCCACGGCGGCATTCCATATCTGCGCTGACAAAAACGCTGTCTTGGGCAGGTTTTCAGATTTTGCGCGGTAATATTGCGCGATCAGGTCGTCAATATCTTCAAGTGCACCATACATGCCGCCCTCAGTCATTGACGGTATCAGATGGTCAAGGATGACGGCGGATGTGCGCCGTTTGGCCTGAACGCCTTCACCCGGTACATCGATGATATACGGATATACATGCGGCAGATCGCCGATAGCCGCATCGGGATAACACGTATCCGACAGGCCGATCTCTTTGCCGGGCAGCCATTCAATCGTGCCGTGCGTGCCGACATGGATGATGACGTCCGCGCCGAATTTACGCTCAAGCCAGCGGTAAAACGCCAAATATTGATATGGGCAGACGAGATCGGTCGAATGATACATCTCTTCTGCCTTTTCCTCATAGGCGCGGGGAGGCTGGAGTCCGATGAACAGATTGCCGTTCAGAATCCCGGGGATGAGTATCTTGTCGTCTATTACCATGAACTCACCCGGCATGTCACCCCAGTCACGTTTTAGTTCAGCCAGATTCTTCTCCGGCAATCCCTCAAACCATTGTGTATAATCCGCACGTTCCGCGATGGCGGCACTGCGCTCCAGCATCTCGCTTTCAGACAGGAAGCGTCCGTCATTTGTCAAACCGTCTGTGATCTGCTTGATGATCTCCTGTCCGTCTTCAAAACCGTATTCCAGCGGCAAACCCTTGTCGCGCAAACACCGGTACATATTATAGACCGATTCCGGCGTATCAAGCCCATACGCACAGCCGATCATGTCCGCCCTCGGCGGCATATTGTGCAGGATTATTGCGACTTTTTTGTCGCGCATGTCTTTTCTTCTCAGCTTTGCCCAATTTATACTCAACCGCACGACTTTATCGACACGCTCATATATCGGGCGTGTTATATTTTTCGTGCCGTACGGGGTTTGTATGAGTTCTGAGTAAGCCATTGTCACCGTGATGATTTGTCCGTCAAACTCCGTCTGATAGACGGTTGAGTTCAGCAGCATCGGATCAACTCCGGCTGACGATTCCCGCCATTTTTCATAGCTGTAAAAGGTGTTCATCGCTTGAAACACCGGCACATCCAGCATCTCAAACACGCTGGTTTCGACCCGTGACTTCCCGTCACCCGGCGACGACAGCAGGCTGAGTGCAAACCCAGTCGTGACAATCAGCGCGTCCACGATGGATTTCCCGTCCCGCAGCATGTATTTTTCAAGTGCGCCGCGCAATCCCGAATGGCTCGCCCCCACCGGCACAATGTTCGTATACATCGCCAGCGGCACAGCACCATGCGCTTTGATAGAATCCATCAGCGCATCTATATGCTGTGTATTTTCGTTCTGAACATTGTGATAATGTATCAGTATCCCAATGACAGGCTTTGATGCCTCGGCAACAACGCATTCCAAATATTCGTCCTCGCCAATGCCTTCAGGCAACCCATACAGACCATCCCATTTAGGGACAACGACTGCACCCGGCTCGCAGTCAATCCCGCCGATTTCTTTCATTATCAGGCGGATAAAGCTGCTGAGATTCTCTTTGCCTCCCGCGATCAGGTACTTCATCAGTCGTACGTACAGCACATCCGGCAATGCACTCTGCTTCTGCATTTCGGCATTTTCCTCGTCTATCCCCGAATAGACAAGGGAGGGGATGTTACCCATAAAGATTTTCTGCAAGCCGCTAAACTTTTTAAAATACGGCAACGCCCCATGTACGTTCACATAGACAAAGTCGGCGGATTGAAGCGCGGACACGCAAGCCTCATATTCCGTTTCGACATGATCGACTTCGCCATCGATAAAAAAATCTAAATGCACCGCATCGCCATATGTATTTTTCAGCTGCTCAAACACCTGTTTGAAGACCAGTTCGCTGCCGTTGCGCTGGTGGATAAATACCATTTTGAACATGACGGAATCCCTCCTTACTCGGCGCGTCTGCAAAGTATTATGGAAATCGGCAGCATGACGATAAGGTATCCGAACAGCACCACCGGAACAATCCAGCTCCCAGCGGCGGACACGCCTTCACGCAACCCAATGATGGCTTGCGTCAACGGCAAGAGTTCAAAGATGACGCGCAAAAAATCCGGGAATCTATCAAGCGGGAAGAATGTACCGGATAAAAACGACATCGGGGTAATTACAAAGCTGGTTATTTTCGCCATGTCGGCATGGGAATCAACGATGATACCGGCAATAATACCGGCCGTTGAGAAGACAAAGCAATTCAGTATCAAAACCAAAACAAAGTACCAATCTATGTGCAGATTCGCACCAAACAACAGGGATATCACCAGAATCAAGGCCGCACCGTACAGTCCGCGCAATGCGCTTGCGGTCACTCTTGCCAACACAAACACCGCTGTTTTGATCGGCGCGATCATCACCGCCTCGAAAGTCTTTGAATATACACGCGATATATTGATGTCATTGGCGACCACGTTAAAGCTGGTCGTCATCGTCAGCATGGCGATGATGCCCGGTATCACAAAGTCGATATAGCTGCCGCCGTCTATCTCGACAGTATTTCCAAGCCCCCAGCCGAACGCCACGAGAAACAGCAATGGACCGACGATTGCACCCAACGTCGTGCTGATGAATTTGTTCTTTAAAACGGTCCATTCTTTCCAGATAATCGCACTAAATCTCATGTCGCACCCCCAGGTCTTTATTGGTCAGCTTGATAAACGCGTCTTCAAGATTTGCCTCCCGCACTTTAAAGCCGCCTTCAAGCTGCCCGGCCGCGGCGATCGCTGACGCTCTGTCTTCAAAAAATTCCTGAGTTGTCTTGCCGCCTTGGAAGCAGTCGAGCACAAACCGCCCCGAACTTTCGATAATTCTTTCCGGTGTATCCAGCATAATCAGCGCGCCTTCATCAATCAGGCCAACGCGTTCACACAGGGCTTGCGCCTCTTCCAGATAATGCGTCGTCATAAATATAGTCAGGCCGTTTTCGCGCAGCTGTCGCAGGAAATCCCAGATTTTGCGGCGCGTTGTCGCGTCCAGGCCGACTGTTGGTTCATCAAGCAGCATGATCTCCGGGTCGTGCATCAGCGTCTTGGCGATCATCAGCTTGCGTTGCATACCGCCTGAAAATGACCGCGCGATGTCATTTTTCCTGCCGGTCAGGTCGGCAAACTCCAACAATTCATCAATGCGCCTGCGCCGCAGCTGCTTCGACAGACCGTATAGCCGTCCATGAAATTCAAGATTTTCATACGCGGTCAAATCGTTTTCCAAATTGCTGTATTGCGGGACGATCCCGAATTTCTGCTTTATCTCCGTGGAATCCCGGCGAATCTTCTGTCCGCCGATTTCGATAGAGCCGGATGTTGGCGGAGTCAGTGCCATCGTCATGCGAATGATGGTGGTTTTTCCCGCGCCGTTGGGACCTAGCAGTCCAAAGAACTCACCCTGTTGAACAGCCATGTTCAAGTCGCGCACGGCGGTGATATTACCGTAGGTTTTCCGCACTGATTTATAGACTATCATCGGTCTCTTCGCCCTCCTTATTGCCCGTGCTTTCCGGATTTGCCGCACCTAACAGAGATAAAAACCCGTCCATCAACGCGCCCAATAACAAATGCAGACCGTCCATCACATCCGCCGGGTGCTTTTTCTCTTTCAGCGGCGGCATATCCATCGCGCGCAATAATACGCCGGCGGCCTGTATCGCTTCGGCAGGGGAGAGCAGCTTCCACATCATTTGATCCAGCAAATGCGCATACAGCGACGTATATGTCACCAGCATGTCCTGCCGCATCAGCTTGTCAATTCGGTCGGAGAATCTGGCACGGTTGAGTCCATCGTTCGGGCTGTCTTTGTACTGCGCCCAAAGCAGGTCGTCTGTGATGCCGAAGCGATCAACACGCTTGAGAGCGTTATGCTGAGACTCAGGCGACAAACCACTCTGCAACAGCAGCGCTTCTGTGACCGCGTCCTTGACGGCTCTGCCGATAAGCTCCCCAAGCTTGACATGATTGCCCGCGTTGGTCAGATGGATTTTCGAGTCGGCGTTGGCGATAAGAATCGTCCCGTCCGTGCCGGAACCGGTGGCCAGTCCCATAGAGTAACGGCTCGGTGCCTGCAATTCTTGCAATGCGACAGTCTTCGCCTCGGTACACATGACCATGGCTCGCGCCAGCGCACCCTCGGACAAGTCAACATTGACGTGGAGTATGATATTGATTGTCCCATGCTTCACATACTCAATCGCTTTATTCTCCAGCTCATCCCACGACGCCGGGTCACCGGCTCTGCCGCCGTTGACTTCAACGCCGCCGGTGACTATCGCCGTCACGGTGATGTCTTTGTAACGCTCACTTTTAATCGAGACATTCTCCATCTGCGCGGCGGTTGATATGCCGGCACTTGTATCGGGATCCAGTCCCAGCTTTTCACTCAGCAGTGCCATATGCTCTGCATAAGTCGGCGCGTCAAGTGTTGTCGCCACCCCTGCACCGCGTGTCGCGTCATTATTGAACACGGCGGTCAGATTTTCGCGATACCCCCCGTTATGCGGAGACGTCGCCAGTGTTTTTCGCTTGCCATTTAAGAATACGACAATAGATTTTTTGTAACGGTGCACTTCTTCGCCTGTACATAATGTCGTCAACAGCATAGTATCTTCCCCCATTTTATTCATGTCGTGCGGCGTATCGCCGTGATTGCTTCCACAATGCCGTCTGCTTTCATGTCCTCCATCGTCAGCAGCGTGCCGCGCAGTTTTTCGTTCAATTTTTCACAAAGACGGAACTTGATAAAGTCGTTTTCCGTATCCAGTATAATCGTATTGATGCCTTGATTCCCGATCCGCTCGGCTGATTTCAATGCCTCGCCAAACGGGTTGCTGCCCGGTGCCTTTTTCCCGCTGGCCCTCCCGTCGGAGATCAATACCAATGTCGGCACAGCGTCCGGGTCTTTTATTTTCAGACCCATAAGGACCTCATACGCCAAGTCCAGCCCCTGTGACAGCGGCGTTTTGCCGCCTGTCGGCAGCTGTGAGAGCTTCTTCTGCGCCAGATCGACAGAGCGCGTGATGCCTAAAAGCAGCTCTGCGCTGTCCTTGCGAAACGCGATCAGCCCGACTTTATCGCGTTTTTGATACGACACGTTCAACATCGATAAAATCGCGGCCTTGACCTCTTTCATCCGCTTATTTGCGCCCATTGACGCGCTGGCATCCACAACAAACAGGATACTGCCGCCCGTGCGTTTTTCGCGTATTTTGACACGCAGGTCATCACGTTCAATGGCAAGGGCGCGTCCGGCTTTGTCGCGTATACTCTGAAACGGCGCAGCGGCGCGGACTGTTGCATCGAATGCCAAATCGCTCACACGCTCACTGCCTGCCATCCGGTGATTGACATATCTGCCTTGATTCGTTCCGCTGCGCACAAGATTACGTCTGCCGGAACCTTTGTTTATCTGCCGTGTGACATGCGCGTCTGTCCAGCGCGGGATGATGAACGCCTCTCCGGCTTCTTGAATGTCGTCCTCATCTTCGTTGTCCGCACCATCGGCCTGATCCGCGTTGTCCATTTCAGGCGGCGTTGTATCCGGCGGTGGCTGTGCTTCCGGCGGCGGATTTTCATCTTGCGCTTGATCTTGTGCCTGATTTTGTTCTTGTTCCGGCGGCGACACGTCCTCCTCTGGCAGTGCCTCTTCCGGCGGCTCTTGGCAGAAGTCGTCTTGCGGCGGTTCCTGTGTTCTGTGGGGCAGGGCATACTCTGCCGCTTGTTTGATATCGTCTATATTCAGCATCCCTCTGCCGTCCAGCGCGGCGATGGCCTTTGCCGTTTCAATCAGCGCCAGTTCACCGCGATGCCCTGCACTGTGTACGCCATGTGCAAGCATCGCAGCAAACCGGTGCGCATTGGACGTGACCTCGACCGCCGGCAATCTTGTTTGGGCGGCATTGATTCTGGCGGTCAAATCCCGCGTTTCGTCTGCACAATCTTTGATAAAGCGCAACGGATTGGTCTCGAACGCAACACGGCGTTTCATAATTTCAACACGCATGGACAGGTCTTTCTCACCTTCAACCTCAACATACAAGCCGAATCGGTCTAAAAACTGTGAACGCAGCTTGCCTTCTTCTTGATTCATACTGCCGATAAGGATAAATCGGCTGGGGTGCGAACAGGATATGCCCTCGCGCTCAACAGTGTTCACGCCGCTGGCCGCCACTTCAAGCAATGCATTGACGATGTGATCGCTGAGCAGATTGACTTCGTCAACGTAAAGTACGTTCCCGTCAGCGTCTCGGAGAATACCCGCCTCCAGCTCGCGCCGTCCGTTTTGCAGTGCCTGCTTTAAATCGATTGCGCCGACGAGTCTGTCTTCGGTGACATTCAGCGGCAATTCGATAATTTTTGTATCACCTAACTCCGCCACGCCACGCACCAGCGTCGATTTCGCCGTACCTTTTTCGCCGCTTATCAAGACGCCGCCGATACGCGGGTTGATCAGGTTCCATATCAGCGCGTTTTTGATTTTCTCTTGCCCCAACACCGCCGTGAAAGGGAACAACGTTCTTATCACCGTCTATATATCCTCCTCAAGCAGTTCAAACGCGGTCTCCACGTTAAATGTCTGCGATCTGCGACAGATCCAGCACGGCGTCCTCGAACGGATTTCTGCGCATCCTATGCGGCAAGGTGAGCTTTGCGGCTTCCATAACGTCCGCTTCGGTGACCTCTGTCCTCCCATGATAGGCGGCAAGCGTCATGGCGGTTTTGAGCATGACAATGTCTGCCCTGTGACCGTCCACATCCAATGTGATGCATATTTTTGCGATCTTCTCGAGTATTTTGCTTGAATATGTAACTTTGCCCAAAAGACCTTCAGCAGTTTTTATCCTGTCGCGCAACGCCTGCTGCATTGGCTCAAACTCCTCAAAAAACTGCGCCGGATCGTCTTCATATTTCAGCCTGTTCTCCATCACCATGACGCGTTTTTCTATGTCTCTTTCGCCGATGACTGTCACCGACAAGGCGAAGCGGTCAATAAGCTGGGGGCGCAAATCGCCTTCCTCTGGGTTCATCGTTCCGACTAATATAAATCTCGCGGGGTGCGTGTATGAAACACCCTCACGTTCGACGGTGTTAACCCCCATTGCGGCAGAATCAAGCAAAACGTCTACCACATGATCGTCCAACAGATTCACCTCGTCCACATACAAGATGTTCCTGTTCGCACCGGCGAGTATCCCTGTCTCGAATTTTTTTTCGCCGGTTTTGATCGCATGTTCCATATCCAGCGTACCAACCACCCTGTCTTCGGTCGCGCTCACCGGCAGGTCAACGACTTTCATTTTTGCGAGAGACTGCGCCAGCGTCTTGTCATTAGCGCGCTTTTCAAGGCACTCGCCGCACATATGCGCTTTGTCGTCCGGCGCGCAGCCGAAACGGCAGTCTGCGACCTGTGTTCGCTCCGGCAATAGCTCTGCCAGGGCGCGCACTGCTGTTGATTTGGCCGTGCCCTTTTCACCGCGTATCAGCACGCCGCCCAGATTTGGGTTTATCACGTTTAATATCAGTGCGGTTTTCATGTCGTCCTGCCCGACTATCGCGGTGAAGCAGTAGCCCTTTTTTGTCTGTTCCATTTCAGTTATCCCCTTTATAAGCCGCAAAATTTCTGCTGCTCAGCAATATATCTTTCTAACATAGGCAAATCCGTTGACATCAGCTCAAACACAAGATAGTCAGGATTCACAAGTTCAAGTATCGTTTGTATCGATGCATCGGCAAAAGGCATATGCGCGTCGATGCGCAAGACGTGATGATACGCATTGGCATATCGCTCCCAAAAGCTGCCCGCTATATCACGTAAACCCTCGCCCCGTATGACCGCTTGCAAATATTCACCCGTCAGCGCACCGTTTAGGTGGATGCCTTTGATATATGAAAGCATCGCGGGTCTGTCACATAAGACAGCCATGATGTATTCCGCCGCCTCGGCATACGACCCCAGTGCCGGATTGGTAATCATCATATGCCCAATGTCCAGCATGAAGCCTTTATGCGGGTGGCGAATCCCTTCCATCATCCGCAAGGCAAGCGATTCATCAAGCAGGGTAATCCCCGGATACCACAGATTTTCAAACAGCAGCGTCATGTCGCATGTAAAGCCGTCCAGCACGTCGTTTATAAGCGCAGCAAAGGCGTCTATCACGTCACCGGAGTCACTTCCGAATGTGTGCGTAAAAATCTCTGAAAGGGAAGTGTGAGAAGCGTGAAAGACCGCGTATCGCGCCCCGGCGTCTTCCGCCGTACGCAGACCTTCTCGGTATTTCGACACGAACTCATCACGCGTTTTCGCGCCGTAATACTGCTGCCAATCATCGTCAGTGCCGAACGCCTGGCGCAGTGCATTCACGTCGCCGCGCAGAAAATCAATACATACAGGCCAATAGCGCATGTGGACACCCATCACAGCGTCCGCTGGATACCAATCCGTCTCATCCGCACCGCACTGCATGATTTCAAATCCATCTAAGCCGTTGCGGTGCAAAAAGTCTGTCAATTTGCCTGTGTCGTTGTCAAACTTTGCTTTGTCTGTTGGATGCGTGGTCATGTTAGTCAACTTTAACATTTATATAACCTCATAGCAGTAATCTTCTTAACATAAGTCTCCAAGTGCCGTAATCAATTCCGGCACGGTCTCGCAATAGATAGGCTGTTTGCCGGCAGGGGAGTGGACGCTGTCTTTCGTCCGCAATGTATAGACCTTTTTGCCCTTTTCCAGTGCCAAACGAAGCATATCCATATTTCTTGCATTCGTTGCACCGGCCGGAAATCCAGTGTCAATGATGACGTCATGCCGTTGCATCAACCGACACGCCGCGTCATAGTTTTCGTCAGATATCGCCTGAAAATCATCTTCCGTCACGATGTGGTTGCACAGTGCGCGTGCGACATGCGCGTCAACATCGCTTTGATGCAGCACACCGCAGTCCATCCCAAAACCCGCCCTGCGCAGCGCACGGAACACAGGTATTCCGGTACCCGCACCACCAATAATGAACAAGGCGCTTTTTTGCGAATAACTGCCCAACTCCAGACTGCACAACAAATCGTCATATCTGGCGCTTGAAATGTCGTAAAGCTCCTGAATGATACCCTCCCGTACGATTTGTTCCGGCGGCCCTTGGGCGATAATCTCTCCGTTTTTAATCATCAGCACGGTTTTGCAGCCCTTCAGTGCCAGATCAATATCATGCAGTGCCATGATGATCGTGATGCCTTTCTCACTGCACAACCTGGCCAAGACTTCTATGACCTCCGCACGGTGACTGATATCCAAATGGCTGGTCGGCTCGTCCAGTACAATCAGCTCCGGTTCTTGTGCAAGTGCGCGGGCAATCATCACTTTTTGCTTTTCGCCGTCGCTCAATTCATTATAGTACCGATGCGCCAGTTCTTGCGCCCTGACGCTTGTGAGGGCATCCATGACAATCTCTCGGTCATGTGCTTTCAGTTTGCCGAAAAAGCCTGTGTATGGATGCCTGCCCATCGCGGCGATTTCAAAAGCAGTCAAAAGCCCCGGCTGCAACTTGTCGGTCAATACAACGGCCATCCGCCTTGCAAGGCTTGATTTCGGAAGCAGTTGTATGTTGATATTCTCTATATACACCGCGCCTTCAACAGGGCTCAACATGCCTGATAAGGTTCGGAGAATCGTTGATTTCCCCGAACCATTTGGCCCTAAGAGGCATACCATGCCCCCGCGCAATGCTTCAATATCAACCTCATCAACGACACAGCGTTTCCCATACCCAACTTTCAAATCCACTGTGCGCATGACTGTCTGACTCATAACGCGTTATTCCTCCTCACCAGCATGAAGATTAAGAGCGGCGCGCCGACCAATGCCGTAATGGCACCGATCGCAAGCTCACGCGGTGCTAATACCGTCCTGGCGATCAGATCGCAAAGGCTCAACATCAGTGCCCCGCCAAGAATGCTGGCGGGCAGCAAAACGCGGTTGTCCGCTGTTTTAAAGCCCATCCGCATCATGTGCGGCACAGCCAGTCCCACAAATGAGATGGGGCCGGCAAACGCCGTCAACGCCGCCGTCAGCACGCTGGCGATGACGATAATAGCCATGCGGAAGAAACGGATACCAACCCCCATGCTGACCGCATATTTCTCGCCGAGCAGCAGCGCGTTTAACGGTTTGGACATCAGGATGGCCGCCAATGAGAAAACCCCTGTTATGGCCAAGAGTATCTGAACCTGCTGCCACGTAAAGCCGGAAAAACTGCCCATCGTCCATAAAGTGAGTCTGCCGACGGTTTCAAGATCAGCAAACGCCGTCAATATGCTTCTGACAGACCCGGCCAGGAATCCTATCATGATGCCAATGACCAGCAGTGTCACAATGCTCTTCACTTTCCCGGCGGCAAAGACAACCGCAAGCATGACGATAAGCGCCCCAATAAGCGAACCGATAAACATGAACAACGGGGACAGTATATTAAATCCAAACGTAACCCCGCCCAGCATAACGATGCTGACAAACATGATAGAACCGGAAGAAATGCCCAGCACATACGGCTCAACAATCGGATTGCCGAAGAATATTTGCAGCATCAAGCCCGAAATCGCAAGACATGCACCGCCTGCCAACGTCGCTAATGTCCTTGGCAGGCGGATTCTCATGATGATGGATTCATGAACCGCACTTTCAATCTGTCGCCCGAATATAGTCCGCACAACATCCGGCAGCGGCACATTGACTGAGCCCATGGCAATGTTCAAACAAAAGACCACAGCCACACTGATTAACAAGCCAACAAACATGAATCTGCGTCGCGCGGCCCTTGCTGTTTCAATACTTGCTTGCATTACCGACTCCTCCTATTTTTCTTTTGACGATGCCTTGCGTTGACCCGGAAAAGCGGGGGAGGCGGAATAACCCGCCGCCCCGCTGTAACTGACCCTATGCCTATTCAGCCAGTGGATTGTAGTTAAAAACTGCATGATTGGGGAATAATTCCGGGTGGAAGATCGCGGCCAGATCTATCACCTGTCCGGCAAGCCGGTCGGTAAAATACCAATAGCCAACGTGGAACTGCCAAACGTTTCTGTGAACAATCACCGGGGCATTTTCTATAATCGGCACCATAGCCAGCAATGACTCGTAATCCGGAACAGACTGCGCGTTCATGGCAAGGATAAATACATCCGCGTCAACCAATGCTGCGTAGAATTCCTCAAAGCTGATTTGCCCGCCTACATCAAACATCCATTCGCCGCCGGCTGAGCGCACCTGATTCGCGACAAATGAATCTGCGCCCGATACCCATATCGTACCCTGCCAAACCAAACCCCACGCGACATTCGGGCGGTGCGCCGCATCCGCGACGACCGCATACATTTCCTCAAGCATTGCGAATTGATTATTTACATAATCGACAACTTGTTCATCTATACCAAAAAACGGCGCGAAAAACAGCTTCCATTCCATCCGCCCCTGATATGTCGGCTCCATGTACTCGTTATTGACGGCATAAGGGATGCCCAGCTCTTCCAGCATAGTTATCAGCTCCGTTTGCGGTGACGAGCCGGTGTATACAAACACCAAATCAGGATTTGAAAGCACCAAAAGCTCGTAATCCGGGTCTCTCCAGCTGCCAAGATACAGAATATCATAGCCTGACGCGTCAACGTCCGCGTCCAGATACGGCACCTGTCCGTGCGGAGTGACGATACCTGCGACATTGCCCCAGATGTCGAACGGGGCAATCATCCCAACATGCGTGGTAGAACCAAATACTGCCCGTTGTATCGGGGTTTCGATCACTATCATATCGTCGTCAACATCTGTCGGTACGACTTGTCCTCTTGGCACAAGCAAAAACCGCTGATTTTCCGCGTCGGTGACGATGGTAATGTTGTCCGCTAAGTATTCCACTGAAAAGCCTGTGGCGTAACGAATCTCCATAAATCTGCTCTCCGGCTCGGTTTCCGCGGGTTCAGTTTCCGCCGGTGCTGTCGGTTGTGTCGTGTCAGGCGCAGTGGCGGCAGGTGTGGTATCCGCTGGCTGCGTGGTTTGTTCTTCCGCCGCGCAGGACGCGAGTAACGCGATGGCAAGGATAGATGCTGCTAATATGAATAAAATCTTCTTCTTCATTTGATAATGCCTCCTTGAATTTAAACCAAATCCAATGGTACCAAATTCGATTTGGTCGTTTGAATGTGCCGGGCGCGGCGGCACCGGGGACCCAGTCCGGCAACGCCGCGCCTGCATAGGGAAAGGAAACGCTTTTTGTATGATGCCTTAGGAGGTTTGCTCTATATATGTCCAATCTATAAAGCCAAAAATAATAAGCGCTCGTACCCGCAAATGGGTAAACGAACGCTCACAAAAACAGTTCGCAACCCGGTGGAGGCAGGCGCGGTGGCTGATTCGGCATGTATCTGACTTATCCCTTCCGGGCATCACAGTGACCTACTCGCGGGGCATCTCACCCCATTCCATGTTCCGCCTTTTATCAAGGCGGATCGAATCAACAGTATTTACTTTGGATATCAGTTTGGCATAAAATCCCCGGTTTGTCAATAGGGATTTTCAAATATCATGGGAAATGCAAAA
>Ga0123355_10012134_pt1 | contig 13332 bp, 7 predicted proteins | sample TergutEmb28metaG_3_FD_89872 | JGI IMG/M metagenome (GOLD analysis project Ga0123355, IMG submission 89872) | Embiratermes neotenicus P1 segment gut microbial communities from Petit-Saut dam, French Guiana - Emb289 P1 | ecosystem: Host-associated > Arthropoda: Insects > Digestive system > Gut ...
AAGAAGGGAGAAAAGAAGGGAAAAGAGGAAGAAAGAAAAAAAAAAAAAAGGGGGGGGGGGGGGGGGGGGGGGGGGGGGGGGAAGAAAAAACTTTCACTGTTCAGTAGTAAGATCTTGCATCCAGCAATAACGTTTCTTGCGCTTAAATTTCAAGTGTTCATATTATGTTAAGGGGTTTCGACTCCCAACTAGTTCCATAGCTACATGGGTATAATTGTTTACCGGTTGACACAGTGTTAAGATTCCAGAAGATTTGAATGTTCATTACCACCGCAGTGAAAACATCAAACCTCGCATCACAATGCACCACAATGAGCGCGGTCTTGTCTAGCCCAGTGATCATCTCCACCTGCTGCAACAAATACCTTTACTTTTAATTGGGCTCTGTAATGGAAAACCATACTTAAACACGCACATCTGACACGACAGAACATGGACGATGGACTCATACCTCCTCAGTCCATATGGACAGCAGTGTGAATTCTCCCTGTTGAACACTAAAGAAACATCATGTTGTAACTCTAAGTGCTGCCTCCTTTCGGCAGACACAAATCTTAATCCTGTCTCCTCATATTCCTTTTTCTACAATGCCGGGAAAGCTCCTTTCCATAAGCAACGGTTTTTTCCTCTGCAATTACCACCAGGTGTTCCAAAGAGGCCCCTTCTCAGAAAAAGCTTAGCTGCTAACCGGTGTTAATTATTTTCTTCGTCCGAAACTTATCGTGGGAATTATTAAAACACTTTTCCTCAAAACCTTCAACCGTCACATACTGTTGTCACTCTCTATATTGGAAATTGCTTGAGATTTACAACGAAAGTGTTTGACGTTCACGTGACCGTGCATCGTGATAAATTCTTATAATACAAGACACTAGATGCACTAATTTCTCAAATTTATTTTTGGAATAAAACTCTACATGGTTCGGACAGTTCCTCTGTCCATCATCAAGAGTTTTTCACTGTTCACACAGCAATGGTATATGTCATATAGGTTTGCTGACAGCTTGCGAGCACGATCAGGACGGAACTGCAGTTTCGTCCTGATCCCGCACGCTAGATGTCAGCAAACCTGTATGACATATACTATTGCTGTGTGTACATTGCAGTCAGCATAATGATCTAAAACACAAGACGATTTATTCCTTCTACAGACTGCATTACTCTGTAACAAAATAATCTGTCACAGGCACAATATTATTCCACTAGAAGTCATATGCCTTCCACACACCATACCCAACGCCATATGGAAATTAGAAGCTCAATTCTTGAACTTCCTTCAGGTGATAGTACTGGCCTGTTTCTTGTAAGATATTGTAGAAAACCTGGCATCTTATGAACACAGACTGAAATAATGCAAAGAAACTGAAATGTCATGCAATCTTCATAACCAATCCTTGCTGTTCTACATTTTAATTTTGTCGATCGATCTTGTACGTATATCGATATGTTATCACGTTACGAACTGAAACTTAAAACATTTCAAATACTATTACACAAAAATACCTGTATCATACGCACTGGTAATTTGCACTTCTTAAGCTACTCCCGTGTCATTCCTCATTAAATTCATCGCAAGTATGCTGTCACGTGACAATTTAAGAACAAAATTCGAACACAAAAAGCAACTGGTCACAAAACATGTCGCAGCTTGACAAGAACTCGCAGGCAACCGCGACTTTGTCCTTATCCTGAGCTGCGACAAGGCACAAAAGGGGAAGGAGAAAGGAAGAGAAGAAGAGGAAAACTATATGCAAATGTAGTCAGGTTCTCTCCATTGCACTACTCATTAGCGATAAAAAGGAACCAGAAAATGTAATTAATTACGAATTCCAGGCATCCCATCGAACTCTCTTACTACTCCGCCGCCTTTTTATTATTATTATTATTATCATTATTATTATTCACTCGTTCCATGTACGGCGCTTACGTGAATGGAATATCAGTTTTATGGTCTGAGGGTGCGTTCTAACGGCATGCCTGGTCTTGAGAATATCGTGGCAAGGTGACGAATTCAGAGTGACGTGGGTCCATACTACCACTTTTTTTTTTTATGTTTTATTGACCATGAATCTCGATATATTCGTGTAAAGAAAAACCAACTTGATGCACAACTTATTCTTAGTATATTTCGTCAACCTCTACATGTTTCGGGCGTATCTAGGCCCACCATCAGGAGGTAGAACCGTATGGGTTGTACGTCCTGATGATGGGCCTAGATACGCCCGAAACATGTAGATGTTGATGAAATATACTAAGAATAAGTTGTGCATCAAGTTGGTTTTTCTTTATACGATCACTTAGTTTATCGAATCAATAATGCTTTCACTTCACCAGAGACTCACATAATTGTATCCCCCACGCATGAAATTCAATATAGTCCGTGTACACGGCCCAACGCCATAACAATTAAGCGTAGGAGCTTCCGTAATTTCTCGACACATTTCTTACACGCCTGACAAAACCACAAATCTCGACACATGATTTGTCCCTAATTACAGTGATTCTGCCCCATGCATTTATCCATAGAAAACCGTCCGGAAAACGCAAGCTTCGGAGAACGAGAATAAAAGGGGCGGGCAACATTAAATTTAAAATTAAACTGAAAATTAAAATTATGTCTTCTCAGGCGTTGCTCCGTGTCAAATGGCAAGCAGTTACCGACGTTTCTATGAATCATAATGCCTTAAATTTCAGGGCCACGCAGGCCAATAGAGGGGAGAAATTCTTCGAGGCCTGCTTGACCCTAAAAATGAAAGCACTGCCATCGTTCGAAACGTCGGTAACTTCACCAGGCGATACGGCGTAATGTGCCAGCAACACCGCTACGAGAACCTCAAATCTAGCACTTAGAGAGGTGGTGAACTGGTTCAGGGTCGTATCCAACAATGGGATATGGTACTGAACGTGTGAAGCTTTATGTTCTGCTGCTAGAGTTTGGCAACATGTAAATCATCTGTACTTATTACAGATGGAACATAGCGTTAATGCAGTCCTGGCCCGCAACTTTCGATGAAAAGAATGTCAATCAATGGCCTGCACTCCTACCAACACCAGCAGTCCACCTTCTATAGCAGCCACGTGGTTTAAGGTGCATGATCTACAGGGTGATTCTGTCGCTGGAGGCCCCAAACTATTGTCTATGTATACAGTCGAACAGCGCGGGTTTCTCATTCGTAAATACTGGCAAACAGGTTCATTTAAAGCATGCCAGCCGGCATTTCGAACGGCATTTGGTGAAAGACTTGCACCATCGAAGTTTTGCATCCAGAAATTGGTTTAAAAGTTGGAGACAAGGGGAAGCCGAACTAACGCCTGCCGACTTCTTTCTTTGGGGGCTACTGAAGGGCAAAGTGTACAAAAATACATCCCGCACAATCGAACAACTCAAAGACGCTATACGCCAAGAGATTCAAGCCGTCAACGTCTACACTTCGGGAAAAGTATTCCAGAATTTGGAGAAACGTATTGAAGTGTGCTTGGATGTGAAAGGAGACCAGTTTCAGCATCGATTATGAGCAGGTCTTGTTTTGCATCGTTTCCGGTATGTGTATATAAATTTTCAAGTCATTATCTCAATAACATAATTTTTATAGACAATAGTTTGGGACCTCTAGCTACAGAATCACCCTATTATGCGACTGTAGGAGCCTTCGGATGACACTGCTGCTTATTTCAGTATGGACTTCCTCTACTGTTCCTACTCCTTAATCTGCCCTATGCGTATGTGTCTGCATGGCCCTGTGACGCTGTTACTTCTTCTGTCGCCATAATTAATCCATTTCAGTAAAATCAGAAACTGATACGAGAGATAACACGATCCACGTTTTACTTCACCACCCAATGAGTGTCAAACTTCCAGCTCTACAGTGTCATAAATCAGTTTACTAAGACTTACTGAAACAACTGCCGTTTCTCAGTCACAGACTAGTATGGCAGAACACCGTCATGCACAGTGGGCACGTGGGCCACATCTTAAGAGTCAATGTTAGCGTCAAGCGTATCTTGGTGAAGAGGGTGGTGGCAGGAGGGTGATGGGGCAGAAGGGGCGAGTTGGAAGCGGCTGGTGTTGAAGCTAGAGATGGGAAAGTTCCATTTTATTTTAACACCGTTCAAGAAAATGAGGAAGTACTTAACAACCTATGCAAGAAATACGTTAAGCCACTTTTAAAGACAAAAGGGAAGGTAATTTAGAAACAAAGCCAAAGAAGAAGAAAGTGACGTTTCGGGAACAACAGAAACACGAAAGGGGAACAACAGAGACACGAACAGGGCACAGGAGAGACAGTAACAGGAAAAAACTCTAGGGGAGAAACTTTTGATCTGTGCGAAAGTATAGACACTATGATGGAAAATTACATGTTTTAAGTAGTCCTCGTATTCCAGTTACGAGCAACTGTATTAGGTTCATGTCGGAAGTTATGTTTTCGGACAGAAGGGATCTTTGACTTACACAACAGATTTAATTCCTCCACAACAGTCATGGACACACAGGAGGTACAAGCGTGAGAAATTATGGCCTCAAATGTGAAAGAATGCCGATCGCAGTGGCAGCGCGGTCTAAGGCGTAGGTCTATGGCCGTTCGCTTGCTGGTATTGTTGGTTCGAATCCTGCCAGGGGCATTGATGTTTGTCTCTTGTGAGTGTGGTGTGTTGTCAGGTAGAGGTCTCTGAGTCGGGCTTATCAATCGTCCAGACAAATTCTACCGAGAGTGGAGTGTCGTAGGGTGATCGCGAAGACCGTTCAGGGGAGGCCATTGCCAGGAATCGGATCGAAGCGCCACGGGGGGGGGGGGAAGACTATTCTATCTTCATACCTACAAATTGCGATCAAATGTCCAAGAGAAAAAAAAAGTATAATTTACAATTATAAAGCTCTTCCTTATACAATTTCGCCTATTGCCAATTCAGATCTTGTACAGTGGAAAACAAATATTTTTAGTTATTTATTTCATGAAATTTTAATTAAATTTATAAGACATTTGGCCATTCCACAAACTACAGGCTACCTGAACGTCGCAGTCCCCCTACAAATGCCACCCATCACAATCTTAGTCTCAGTACACCACACAGAAGCTCCACCGTTAACTCTTCAGTCTACTAAGTGAGTCTCCACTGAACCTAGATCATCGGTATCCACGTCACCAGAACACTGCCTGCTCTTTTTCTTTTCGCCATACTTTTTCAGTAAACTATCTCACATGACAGAAAGAAAGCCGTCGCTTCAAACCCCCACACAACCGCAAACATAACAAGAAATGAAGATCACAATTAGTGAAGACAATATCGTCAAGATTTAGTGGGAAGTGGCGGAAGGAATTTTCTATTGTTTAAGTATTTTGTATTCACCAGGTTCAGTTTCTACAGCAACGCGAGCTGGTGTGCCTATTTAGCAGCATTGTTCTTCTTTCACACGGACGTCACACTCACGAAACGATGCGCTGGGGACAAAAATAACACAACTCAGACCGATGCATCATTGTCACGTTCCACCTCCAATCTCCTTCGGTACAGGCTACTGGAAACGAAACTGTGCAGAAAATTGTTCCAACAGGCTACGTCAAACGCTCCTGCATTCATCACATTTACGTCGACCTATCGCGACGAAACACAGCTACTTAAATATTCAATTGTTAAACATGCACAATTTTTACACCGGCATTACACAATGCAATATCTACGTACAACAGGACGTTACACTGAAATCATGTGAAGAGTGACATTCATCTCAATTAGGGGTAGCCAACCCGCAATCGAAGATCCGCAGACGCTGGGCTGCATGCGGCTGCCTCGTGGTTATGAGGGTTATGCCTTAGATGCTGACTGCTGGTTCAAAACCCAGGTTAATAACCATCAAAGGTGACTTCCGTTAACTGGACGTCAGGCCACCTCAGTTCCACGTTTCAGTGGTTTTGCCCAGTCCCTTTGGGCAAATTACGAAACAGCAATTTAACCAAGCCATGACTGCAGTCTTATTGAACCTCTCCAGAAGCCACGATAGCGGAACAAACCAGACGTTTTCTGCCTAACATCATAGGTTTTATAGTAATTCGATTAATTACACGTGCATGTACGTTACATACTACGGATTGTACTTAGTCCATCCGGGTACCGCGGTGGCACAGGTGCTGTGCTACAAATCTGAAGGTTGCTGGTTCGATTCCAGATGGTGTCATTGGAATTTTTCATTGACATTATCCTTCAGATCGCACTATGGCCCTGGGGTCGACCCACCCTCTAACAGAAATGAGTACCAGGAGTATTTCCTGGGGGTAATGGCGGCCGGTGCGTAAGGCTGACCACCTACCACCATCCTGTGCCGTTTTCACGAAATCTGGGAATCTTAACTTCCTGGAACCCTCCGGGCCCTTCTGGGCCTGTAACGGGACTGCTTCACCTTTACCTTTTACTTAGGCCATCCTCAGGCGTGTCAATTAAAAAAACCATGGTAAATGTATTGACAAGTCTGAGGAAGGCCTAAGTACAGGCCGAAACGGTAGCTTATATGTAAGGGCAATCAACTGAATTAAAATAAAACCTGTATTGTGTTAAGAGTGGAAAGTATGGTTTGCTTAATTCTAACACAACGGCATGGCTTCCATAAAGATTACCACGACAATGGCTATGGGGTTAATCCATGGAAGCCATCACACACGACACAATTTTGTTGCAAACTCAGAAAAGTGTTGAATCATTTTACACAAAATTAATGGTATCCGGCACACTATACGAAAGAATCTGTTTTTCTGGCGAACAGGCAAATAAGCTAACTACTGCACTGCTGAACGGAGTCCACAGACATAGCAGTGCAGCCTGTATACAGTCTAGGTTAAAGGGTGGAGTGACGCAGCCCGAATCCCGGCAGGGGCTAGGGATTTTTCTATTCTCCATCTCGTCCAAATTGGCTCTGAAGCCCACCCAACCGCCTACTCAATGGATATAAGAAATGTTTGCCGGGTGTAAAATGTCCAGGGCGTGAAGACTCATCTTCATCTATAGTCGAAGTAAAAGATGACCGGAGCTATATCTGTATTCCCCCTTTAAGCCTTCATCTCGTTGACAGAGAAAGCTCTCTTTGTTACTTTAGAACACTGTTCAGCGACAAAACTGGCAGAACTGTGTCTCCTCAACAGCGATTTCCCTCGCCGCCTTGTTCAATTCCGCTGATTAAGCTCACCTGTACTGCTTCATTCCTCGTCTGTTTGCTGGTTGGTCAGAATAACAGCCACTCACCTCGAAAACCGAACAATAAGAAACTAACTTGTCGTACATCTGTGCTGTGGTAAGACATTCACGCCAGAACAATGCCTTCAAGAAGGAGATTCAGATCTGCTGGGGCACAATACAACGTCGATTGTTAAATATAGTTCCAGATGTTTCGAAGGAGTTTGATGCCTACATCTGCATTATCCAAAAGTTCGAAACACTTACGAAACGTCGGTAACTACATGGTTTCATATACCAAAGAACTTAAATCTTAGTTTATTTAGATCTGGAAACAAATTTTTAAGAATCCATTTACATGCACTGCGTCATTTTCAAGCACTTGGGTCCTATTAGATGTACACATTATGAGTGAATTTATGAGCCCCAACAAGTTAGTGTTCGTCGCCCCTGAAAAAAATCCATGACTTTCATTACGCAAGGGTTGGCCTTACTCTCATGGCAGCGTCCGCAGCACTGTAGCAGCAAATTGCAACACACCTGTCGCGTTCATGGCGCATATTATACGGGTATCGCACGTCAGAATGGACCTGTTCTTACATGCAGCATACTGAAAATGGGTGATTATCATAGCCGTTTTAATGACGAGTTTGAATATTACCTCAAAATTTATCTATTCCCACCAGTTCTTAATGAATCCAAAATTAAATCTTGAAAAACTTACACATGTAATAAGAGTGTCTGAGTACAAGTTGTGTACTGAACTCGCCTGAAGTAGAGCCATGCTTGTATTTCACCTCTGGGTCATACCTCACCAGTGCACAGAAACAGGGCACGTCTTGCGGTCCCTCCTTGGCCTAATATCGCTTCTTCACCTCAGCTAGGTAGGCCTATACATTTTTACCATAGCGTTCCCCAGCTCTACATTAGCAGCATCAAATTTTGTTGAGAAAACACACAAAAGTGAGTCCAGAAAATTAATTTCTAATGTCTTCTTTTCACCACACAACTTCGCAGGAACTGTGAAGTTCTTCAGCAAGTGTTTCGTAATTTTATCCCTTGAAGTTTCTGAGGAACAGTGTCAGCAAGCCCCCAGATGCGCTCCTACATCTTCATCAAACGTTTCAACATATAGGCTGTCTTTCTTGACGTATCTACTTTGACCCCAATAATTCCCCTCAGCTCCAGTTTCACGCAGACAACTATGCACTGATCCATAACCTTAAGAGAATATGGATAGACGGAGGTTGATTGGTGACATTCCTTTCCCCTTCACTCCAAAGAGTCATCATTTCTTTCAGTAATGGCTTCCCCGGTTGCTACTCCCCCAGTCATGTCACATACAATCCAAAACACCGAAGCTGTAAACCAAGAAGTGCTGCCACTTTCACATGGTGCAGATAAAGCCAAAACGATTACGTATGGAATTAGATATATTTTACGAGGAGGTACATATTGATTATTTAGTACGAAGGGCATGTGCTATTGATTGCAAATATGAAGAGATAGTTTTCGAAACCAGCTTCGAGAAGCTGAAACACAGCTGCCACTCGTTTGGCTCTTCTTGTTGATCGAGAGTTTCCAAGACACAGTCTATGTCATTACAATACACTAAACTGACTTCTTGGGAATGAAAATGCTAAAATGAGCTGAACAATAATATGTGTTTACTGTTCTCCAGGCACATCCAACCGCTGAATCCAGAAGCGATCATTTCTAATTGACTTTCTTATCAATTCAGATTATGAAAACAAACAGTGGATTAGGGTAAGGCTACATTTGCGCCAGAACCGACATAACACAGCAAACCAACATTTGTCTGGCTATACATCGCAGACACGTGCGGCTACATTTAATCCGACATGCGTGTCCATACTTATAGCTACACTGCAACGACACTCGAATCCCGTGCACACTGCTGCAGGTATCTGACCAGACTGTCGGCTCGAAACAAATTCACTTTGTTGGCGCCAGACAGTCGGGGGGAAATAACATTCCAGTCGTATCGGTTTCAGTGTAGCCGCTAACATAAACAGTAATGTTTTTGATTTATACTTCCTTGTCTGGAGTCTGTCCTGACTGTTGTGTTGCGTCGTTTCTGGCTCAATGTAGCGGTACTCTAAGATCGCTCAGGTCTGCTTCAGACTGTACGTAAATGAAGCTCTGTCGATGAATCAGGATGGTTAAAACAGTGGATCAACAACGTATTGACTTCCCATCAATAATCCATTTTCATCTTTGTCATTACATTCCACATCACCTATTTTCATCATCTACACCCCACGTTTCCATCGTCCTCGGTAATGGCAAATTTGTAAAACAGTCCTAATGGCTTATGAAACTTGGGTATTACACTGGGTCTGAGACTGCAGTAATTCCTATATACACAACTTTAAGCAGCAATAACAATCCAAAAAATGATCTTCTGCCTCCCGTCACATCACCTGAGCAGGTTAGCGCATATGACAACCATTTAATCAGCTAATCGGAGATCTTAAATATGTACATAATAGAGCGCATCTGCAGTGTTAGCATCTCGTCCTGATCTCCCCTCTCTTACAACCAAAATAAATATCCTCTGGGACAGATGAAATTTTGCATTTCGTGTCCAAAAAGTAGCTCCACATACGTGTAACAAAATGCATGGATCGTTGACACAGTTCTGCGGCATTTTGGCATTAAACAATACACAAGCACACGCACAAAAAGGCGACTCAATTACAGGTGAATTTTATGTTTATGGTTCCGTGCATCGCTGAACCATATTAATAACTGTCCAACGAGATGCAACACAAAGCAGTCTATTTATTATTCTGCAAGTTCACTATACATGCTTCGGGTGTCAACCACACCCATCATCAGGAGTACACAAAACTGTAACTACAGCCTTCGGTACTGGTCATATTTTTTGTGCAGCTACCTCCCTCCAACGTGGCCAAGCTTGGCCACGTTGGAGGGAGGTAGCTGCACAAAAGCATATTACGAGTACCGGAGGCTGTAGTTACAGTTTTGTGTATTCCGGGTGTGGTTGACACCCGAAACATGTAGAGTGAACTTGCAGAATAATAAATAGACTGCTTTGTGTTGCATCTCGTTGGGCAGTTATTAACATAATTACAGGTGACTACCAGTCCATAAAACCCACGAACAAAATATATTAATTTCCACGAAAAAAATCAAGTACCCGATCAATGAAAAGTCGATGCTTAAGTTGTGTGACAGTAGCGAATACGCATGAATTGTCCTAAACACGAATATTCCATCAGTAGCACGCAGAACCTTCCACAGAAGAAGAGTAGCAAGTGGCAGACCCGTTCTTCATCCTATTAATGATATATAAATCATTTTAAAAAATTAAGCTCAGGTGTACCCAGAAATTCGGGAGACCACAGAACTCAGTCACTTCTTGTATTTTCAGAACAGAAAAAACACACAGATCACGTGGAAAAATGTGATAAAGAAATCTGTGGAACGATGATTAGGTGTCTGGGAATGGAAGAGGTTTCTGGACTTCGCTGTTTCATTCACTGAGTTTTATGACAATTCTTATGAGTTAATAATACTCCCAGATGGAAAGTTAAGAACATAGACACGTAGACGATATTTCTCAAAATAACGCATCGAAGTTAACGTTTCGGAAAAACGTGCTTCTTCCATCTTCAGGGTAAAGGTACTCCTCTGCTCTGAATACAGAGACAACACAATCCGTATCACAGCGTCAGATGCTAGAAGCTAGCTCTAATCTTCAAAGCCGCGACCGTATTACCAGACATTAAGCAGATGAAATAGTCTGAGCCTGTTTCAGTGCTTGAGGAAATAAGCAGGTTCATGAGACAGCCACGTTTTGTGTGTGTGTGTATGTGTGTGTGTGTGTGTGTGTGTGTGCGCGCGCGCGCGGGTGAGGGAGGGGTGGGGGGAGTGTACACGTTTCAACTTTTAAACCAGTTGTATGACAGCAAGGAGCTGTAGCTTGTGACGCCCACAACAGCATAATGACGAGTATAAATTTACAAATTAAAATAGGATCCCGAAATAATACACAATAATACGACACTGTATGTACATACGTATAGAGATTGTGGAGACAATTCAGTCTGCTTCTTGCGTAACAACAGTTTGGTCATAAAGTCCCATCTCGAGTACGTTAGTCTTCTTGCAGAGCTGTGCTGTACACAAAAAGAACACTGTCTGGAACAAACAAGCTGTGTATGATGCTAGCAAGGAGACTGGACTAGAAGTCAATGCTGATAAAGCTAAGTGCCCGTTTATGTCTCGAGATCAGAACGCAGGCCGAAGTCGCAATATAAAGATGGATAAGAGTTCCTTCGAAACGGTGGAACAGTTCAAACATTTGGGAACAGTCTTAACGCACCAAAATTCTATTCAGGAAGAAATTAAGAGCAAACCGAAGTCAGGGAATGCTTGCTATCATTCGGTGCAGAATATTTTGTCTTCCAGTTTGCTATCCAAAAATATAAAAATTGAGATATACAGAACTATAATTTTGGCTGTTGTGTCATATGGGTGTGAAACTTAGTCACTCACATTGAGGGAGCAGCGTAGGCTGAGGGTGTTTGAGAATAGGATGCTGAGGAGAATATTTAGGCCTAGGAGGGACGAGACGACAGGGAAGTGGAGAAAACTACATAATGAAGAGCTTTAAGATCTGTAATCCTCACCAAATAATATTCGAGTGATCAAATCTAGAAGAATGAAATGGGTGGAGCATGTAGCACGTATGTGTAAGAGTACAGGTGCATCCAGGGGTTTGACGGGGAAACCTGAGGGAAAGAACCACTTGGAAGACCCAGGCGTAGATGATTATATTCAGATGGTTCTTCAGGAAGTAGGATGGGAGGGACATGGAAAGGATTAATCTGGCTAAGGACAGGGACAGGTAGGGGGCTCTTGTAAACGCGGTAATAAGTCTTCGTGTTCGACAAATGTGGGAAATTTCTTGACTAGCTACGAACCGGTTGGATTCTCAAGAACTCTGCTCCATGCAGTAAGTACGAGGTAGGTAAACTGTGTATGAACCGCGACATTAGCTAAATTCGTCACAGTTCCTTTGATGAACGTTTCCGTGGTCTACGATACGACGCCGTGCAGATCGGTAGGATATGTAGATACTGACGATTCGCTGGAGCATACTGCCTCCATCTTCAGAGTAGTCTCCATCCCGTAATTCTCTGAAGTTGGGAATTGAACCCTCCTCCGAAATGTTCGTTGTTTACCAGTCTACACGGCGTCACATCCCAGAAGACTCGGATCTTCAGCACCGTAACTGTGAAAACCTCAATTATGCCAACTACATAATCATATTTAACCGACTCCATTGTGCAGAGTAAATTAGTCGTGCATCCGGTCAAGAAAATCCCACTCTAAGAAATCGTGTTAACAAAATCCCAATAACTGAAAAAAATTCTAAGCCAGCTGAATAAATTGCATAGTTCAAACCTTACATTTTATAAGACTCATTCCAGTAGGGGTTATCTATGCACCTACATCTGGATGGGGCAAGTGGTATTTTGTATGTACATTTTCCGCATAAAATGCTTAAAATCATGTAAGTACTTGCCATTTATACATGCATGCTACATGTCCAGACTATTTCATCAACTTTACTTCAAGCCCATGTAACGTTTTAAAAATCATTTCCTTCTCAAATCCTACTACAGGAAAAACCACTTCGCCATTTCTACATAATTATTATTCACATACACACATACATACATACACACATACATACATACACACATACATACATACACATATATACATACATACACATACATTCATACATACACACATACATACATACAAACAATACATACATGCATACTTACACACACATACATACACACACACATACATACATACACACATACATACATACACACACATACATTCATACATACACACACACATACATACATACAAACAATACATACATACATACACACATACATACACACACATACATACATACACACATACATACATACATACACACATACATACACACACACATACATTCATACATACACACATACATACATACAAACAATACACACATACATACATACACACATACATACATACATACATACACACACATACATACACACACATACATACACACATACATACACACACACATACATACATACA
>Ga0123355_10012135_pt1 | contig 13332 bp, 11 predicted proteins | sample TergutEmb28metaG_3_FD_89872 | JGI IMG/M metagenome (GOLD analysis project Ga0123355, IMG submission 89872) | Embiratermes neotenicus P1 segment gut microbial communities from Petit-Saut dam, French Guiana - Emb289 P1 | ecosystem: Host-associated > Arthropoda: Insects > Digestive system > Gut ...
CACCGGCCGCCTTTACCCCCAGGAAATACTCCTGGTACTCATTTCTGTTAGAGGCTGAGTCGACCCCAGGGCCATAGTGCGATCGGAAGGATTTTATGTCAATGAAAAATCCACTGACACTAGTTTGGATCGAACCAGCGACCTGCATGTCTGGTAAGAATGTGTTTTACAAGCTGACGTTCCACAATCCAACGACAGGGCTGTATAATTCAGGTGTTTTGTGCTTCTCGCACACGAGGGTAGTAGTATAGAGTACAGATCTTCCCTGTGGAAAATTCACCATACCTGCCTTCGAAGGGTGTGCATTTGACGGGTTAGCACACGCTTTTGGACTGCACGTGGTCCTTGGCAGTATCATGTCTTGGTGATGAGCGTGTTATCTATAACACGACACGCTGCCCGATGCGTGTGGTGACTTGGTGTGTCTCCAACTGCGACTGTTGGCGAGTACTGCTGTGCTTGGGTCTCTGCAGTATTGTGGAACGGCTGCCCGTGCATTCCTAACATATAATCCATAAACGAGATGAATGTCCGCGTGTTTTTCATTTGAGAACTTTGTATTCGTCGTCGGTCACGACCTGGGAACGTATCGTGCGACACACACACACACACACGCGCACACACACGTACACACCCGCGCACGCACACACACGCACGCACGCATATTTATTATTTTTCCCCACGATTGAACATAAACTACCTACCGATGGTGGGCGCGTTCACAGTTGCAGCGTTGCGGGGGGGGGGACTGTGGTATACGATTAAGTACATAACGGTTGAGATTTAGACCCATTTTCATATAACGTTTCATTCTATGTAAGTTGACAAATAACCACCTGAAGATTGCAGAATTTTGTGGAACATATTGTATATTGCAATTATCACTTCGTATAGCAGTTTACCACAATCCGAAAAACACTCAGCTGGACATCAAATTCCTTGCCATTTGTAGGATCTGAAGGCCTATTTCGATGAGTATAGGTCTGTATTATATAGGTATCAGACTTTATGGTGACTTCTGATAATTATGAGGAGTTGCTGCATGTTTTTCCCTCAGCAGACATCATAATTCCACAGAAACTTTGACCACCAAAGACACTTTAATGTGCTTATTGAATTGCAAGTAAGAAAACACATAAATACAGTACTTTTTAAACTATACGCATTTGGCACAATGGCACAGTGCTGTTTGTTTCAGTTGACAAAGAATGCCTGAAAAGGAAAAGACATAAATATGAAGTTGGGATTTCCAAGTACAATTCCTGTGCTTTCAGAAATGTATTTGTGTGGAAGTCATCGCGAGACTCCCAGAATAGCAGCAGCAGTACAACAGCCCCTGGTTGGAAGTTGTTTGGGAGACTAGGGCTGAAAACTGCAGAACAAGATGCTGCTGTAAATGTGGTATGTCTTTTAACCAGATTTGTACGACATGAAATAAACCGTATGAGCCACTAAACACTTTCTTTCATCCTTTGGTATGTTTAAGAGTAAGAAAAATATATATTTTATATCTGTGACATCTCTTTTCAGTGACTACTTTGCTGAAAGTTTCTATATAATATAAAGGACTTTTATCAGATGGCAGAATAAATGTCTGAATGTTGTCATTTTTGTACAGAGATGTTTAGTGCAGGAAGAAAAACTTGTTTCCCTCTCATTCATATGCAGCTTCTAAAGGTGATGCAGCTTTCCAATTCCTCTGTGTGTAATCTTACTGTTCTGCTGGCTGTACCAGGTACAGGTGAAGTTAAACATGCCTGTGTGCATGCCATGGTGGCCTGTGGGGGAGTGGAGGTATTACTTACTTACTTACTCCATGGAGCAGAGTCCTTCTTGAGAAGCTAACTGGTTCTGCAGCTAGTCAAGAAATTCCCCGCACTTTATAGAACCCGAAAGTTCATCACCGTATTTACAAGTGCCCGTCATCTGTCCCTATCCTGAGCCAACTCCATCCAGTCTCCACCCCCTCCCACTTCCCGAAGATCCATCTTAATATTATCCTCCCATCTACGTCTAGTTCTCCCCAATGGTCTCTTTCCCTCGGGTTTCCCCACTAGAACCCTGTGCACACCTCTCCCCTCCCCCATATGCGCCACATGCCCCACCCATCTCATTCTTCTCGATTTTACCACCCGCACAATATTGGGTAAGGAGTAAAGATCCCTAAGCTCCTAATTATGTAATTTTCTCCATTCCAGGTATAGCTCCACTTAATCTTAACCTTGGCACTACCACTACACTAACCAGTGCTTAATATTGTTGTTTTGTTTTTGTGAGGTTCCTGGTACCCAGTACCTTTGTCCTCCCATGCTGTTCCTGGAATAATACTTGTAAAAGGCTATAATTATTTTGTATACATCATGTCCAGTTCTGAATCTTTACTCAGACTGCCATTTCATGTCAACATGCAATAAATATATAAGAATAAACATGGTGTTTGGGGCTTGTGCTTCAAGGAGACGAGTCTCGCACCTGAGTCTCCAGCGAGTATCCGCTCAACAGGCAGTGGCAGTAAACATTATGAAGATATTGTAGCCAGCAGCACAGCCCTCATCCTACATGACCGGCCATCCAACTTGCCAGCAAAATCACAAGATGAAGAACAGAAGCACCGCCAAGAGTACCAGCAAATGGTAGCAGCTGCTCGCAAGAAAGGTGTGTTTCTCTTATTAGGCTAGCGTCTGGGGGCCAGTGGAGGACTAAATTGTTTTACAGAGTGCTCATTATAAATCTTTGTGTAAAGACCCTGGCATGAACATTGTGAGGAAAATACAGAAAGTCTTTTCAAAACACGGAACTGTTCTTCATACCGGACTAAAATTCTAGCTGACTCCTTACTACAATGTGCCTCCAAATTTATGTGGACTTCTTAAGATACACATACTAGATGTTCCTTTCAGACCAATAGTGAACTCCATATTCCCATTATTAAGCCCTGGCTATGCTCCTTTCTAAGATGCTGAGTCCACTAGCTGTTGCGTCAGCATCATTCAGCAAAATTTCACGGCATTTCGTACAGTTGTTGACATATGTAAATATTCAGAGTGTAGATACTGTAGTCAGTTTGATGTTGGTAGTTAGTTCGGTGATGTATCAGTTGATAAATCTGTGCAGGTCATGAGGAATCAGCTTCAGAGTGATAGCACATCAGCAGAATGAAGTGTCTTAAGGGTGAAAGCCTGTATAAAGTTGGTGAAACTTGTAACAGAAAGAGGGATAGAGAATAGGAAGGTCCTGTCTCTTTTTAAATTTTATATACATGGGTCTGTGCATCGTAAATCGAATTTAATAACTGCCCAACAAGATGCGACTTATTCAGTTTATTACATTTCTGTGGGCAGCTCTACGTGTTTTGGGTGTTGACACCCATCATCAGGAGCTGGTACAGCTGTAATTACAGCTTCTGGTATTGATTAACCGGATCTACTACCATCCACTCTCATTGTTGAGTTGGAACTGATTCATGTGTATCATACGATACACATGGGTGTCAACACCCGAAACATGTAGAGCTGCCTACAGAAATGTAATAAACTGAATAAGTCGCATCTTGTTGGACAGTTATTAAAGTCCCGTCTCTTGTTGTCTGCAGACATCTTTATGGAGCATTTTGAAACATGGCTTTTGAAATAATGCATCACAAACTATGGTTGTGATATGTGGATTCATGGAAATGGAATCAATGAGCACATTATGTTTTGTTATTATTCTTGTCTTTAGGACCAACAAGCTCTACAAAAAATATCTACCTGTACTGTCTGCTACCCTCACTTTGCATCTAATTATCTACCTGACTTAAAAACATTGTTCATAGCCTTTACAGCAAGACCTGTCTGGCTGAAGTGATGGTCTCAGACAGTCTTCTGCCCAGTGGTTTGTTCATTTAATTCTTAACAGTTCCAAGGGAAGATGTTATCCAGAAGCTGATGTGAAACTAAAATGTATTGGGAATAGTTAGTGTTAATATAGTCATTAGAACAAACATATGGTTAGCTGGTCGGTTATGAGAACCAGACTAGAGGGAGATCTGCAACAGAGTGCTCACTGTATCTATAGTCTACCTGGTGAATGTGGCATTGACTGTGGTACACAGACCTCTAGCCATGTGGCACCAGGAACATAGGCACATCTTCAGAGAGCATTGTCTGGAGTAAATCTAAGCTGGACCTTGACGCTCTTGAAACATTTCTTCAGACAGATTGGAGTGAAGTTCTGCAAATTGAAACTAGTGGGAAGTATGAGAAGTATTGGGAATTTATATATGTGGTGTGCTTAAAAAAATGTGACTAGCCAAGTTTGTTTTTAAATTTTGTCCATAAGTGTTCCTGTTGTCAATGGGGAGGTTTGCATGTTGAAGGAAAGGCTGTTAGAATCTGATAGGTTCTTGATGATTACGTTTCTTAATTTCTTTAGTGAGTTCCATTTTCTACCCCAGATGATGCTCATACTGGTAGACTGGTGATGGATAGCACATAGGTTTAGATTGTCTTCTGCATCAGTGCTTTTGCTGTAGGTAGTTGGTTTGGGTGGGTTCTACTTTCAACTTCTGTTCAGTCGTAGTTTAATGTCTTTGTGGGCGTTTGTGCAAATTTTATTGCATATGTTCTTGTTGTTTCACATTGACAAGACCTTATCTTAGCTATGCATGTAGCGGCAGGCAATTGACAGAGGCCAGCAAGTAGTTGGGAGCAGCAGTTTCTGTTGGACTGACCCCCTCCACCTGATGGAGGTAGATCAAGTTTCTGAACTGTGTTGTGTTTGAAATATGGACATTGGGCTAGTCCAGGAACCATGTAATAGTAAGTGAAATATATCATTGTTAGAAACTCTTAGAAGTGCTAAACCAGAATAACTGGAATTTTACCTTATTAATTGTATTAATTAATTAATACAATTTTCAGTCTGTCTTACAACAGGTCCATATCCTCTTCCAAAGCCATTTCTCCACAGTGTGTTATCTAGGGCTTCCTCTTCCAATTTCCAATATCCTCTTGCTTCCTTAAGGTGATACAGTAGCTGCTTTCATCTTCTTCTTCATCTTCCTGTCTGTCCTATCCTTCCCTCTTTCTTCCTTCAATAATGTGTTTTAGAAGGCAGTTTGTATGCAAGCTGTGACAAATTCAGTTAGTCTTCCCCTGTGTTATTGTATGTAGAGTATTTCTCTCCTTGAATCATTGTAATACTTCAGCAGCTCTCCCACAGTTGGTCCAACTGGTATCCACCCTTCTCCAGCACCACATTTCAGAACGTGCCAGATATTTCTGATCTACTTTCTGAATTGTCCAAGTTTCAGCACCCTACAAAGCCATTCTGCATTTGCACCACTTTACTATTTTCTTTCTTAAATTTAAGTGTAATTTGTTGGTGAAAAAGATTCTTCTTCTTGTTGATTGCTGCTTTTGCCCTAGTAATCCTGGATTTAATTTTGCATGCACATTTTGCATCATTTGTTATCATGCAACCCCAATTAGTGTACACATTCCCACATTCTCCAGGTGTTTTTGATCTGTCATAATCTGTACTGGGGATGGTTGCCTTGAGATTCTCATGACTTTAGTTTTTTCCACATTCATTTCCATTCCATAGCATCTTCCATTTTCAGTTAGTCTATCAATCATACCCTTTATGTTATATCTTAAATGAATTAAATGGAAAAAGGAGGGGGATACAACACAGTTGTTGTCTTTTAATGTAGATAGGGACCCATGTGTCAGAAACTTGCATTGTCTGTCTTTGCTTCTTCTCCCTGAAAATGGAAGTATCTGGCCCTTCTAAACATTGGTACATGTCTAACAAACTGCATGAATCTCATGTCAGAAAACAGTAATCTCTGTAGTCTGCAGTGGGAACCTCAGATTTCACAGGGACAGATTTATTAAGCTGGTTTATGTGTCTCATGATTATGCTCACGAAATGTTTGATCCATTCTCGTACTTTTAAGCTGTAATGCGCAAACTGCAGACAGCAAGCTGAATAGTAAGATAGGAGCAAGGGAGTGATGAGTGGTAGAGCAGTAGTCAGATATTACTACAGTCATAGTATCAATACAGTAGAAAGTAAGCATATTATTCATTCCTTTGGCTATGTGCAGAATGCGACGATTCCTTGCCGTTGTCAGGAGCTTCTACCAGTCCTCTCTGTTATGTACTTTTTCCTGCCACCATTCTCCACCCACTATTTGCCCATCCTCTCTCACCTCATCTTGCCATCTATTTCTTGGTCTACCTCTCAATCTTGTTGTTCCCGAATTCATATATAATACTCTTTTGGGAATTCTGTTTTCTTCCATTCTCTGTACATGCCCAAACCAACATAATCTATTTAACGTTATTGTCTCTATTATAGTAGGTTTTTTTAACCCTTGCATACATTTCTTTATTGGTTAATATCCTCTAATTTTCTTTTTCATTGTCATATACTGGACCTAAAATTCTTCTATACACTTCCCTTTCAAAAATGTGCAATTACTTTCTATCTCTGTATGTTAGTGTCCAAGTTTCTGATGCACATGTTAATGTTTTGTCTATTGTTGTGTTCTTTAGTCTTAATTTTAGTTTCTTTGATACGTTTGTATTTTTAAAAGATTTTGTAACATAAAATATGTTTTGTTAGCATTTTTTATTCTTTCTTGTAAGTCTATTTGGTTATCGTTATCTTCATTAAGTATAACTCCTAAATATTTAAAAATTTTCCACTCTTTTGAATTTGTAATTTTTTATTTTCAAATGTTCTGTTTTATTTTTCTTTAAACTATTTTTCCTTTCCACTATCATATACTTTGTCATTTCTTGGTTTATCTGTTGTCCAAACTTTCTGGCAGTGTTTTCCATTTCTACAAAAAGTTTTCTTATTTCTATTTCATTTTTCCCAATTAATGCAATGTCATCTGCACATGCTAATATATTCATTTGTTCTTTACCGATCTTTATAACACAAGGAACCCTTTTTATACTTTGTATCACTTTTTGTAATGCCAAATTAAATAATGCTGGTAATAAAGGGTGACCCTGTTTCAGGGCTGTTTTATTTTCAAAAAAAATGACAATGTTCCTTCAATTCTAACCGCACTTCTTGTCTCCTGTACACATGTTTTACACATATTTATTAGTTTAGTGGGAATTTTAAATTCTTTCATACATTTCCATAGTGTATCTCTATGTATAGAGTCATATACCTTTTGAAAATCAAGTAAACATATGTGGACAGAACTATGCATGTTGTGTAGTGCTCTTTACACAACCATGCTGAAAGTGTGTGTGTTGCGCATTATGGGAGGTGGTGAGTGCTGTTATTGATGTGCACATTCTTTTACTACATTTCTGAAATGTTGTTATTTAGTCAGTGAAGTTGTTGTTTAAGGCGTGTTTAATTGTGCAGTGTTAACTACAGAATCTTTGTTGCTGGATGGGATGCATAAATAATAAGGATGATCATGGTGCTAGTCACAACTGGTGATGTGGGAGGTGCTGGGGAGGAAATAGCCTCTATCATGGCACAGTATCATCATGCATGTTATAACCATTACAGTTAAAGTTTTATGAGGTGTTAATTATACATTTGATAGTTAGGATGGTTTCGTTTAAGGTTTAGTAACTTTAGTTTGGGTGGAATGGCTATTGTAATGGATTTTTATAGCGGCTTAAGGGGGGGGGAGACCAGTAAGACATGAGCAGATTGTGCTCGTTGTGATGAGGTAACAGCATTACGTGAGCCAATAGAAAACAAAGTATTTCAAATTTTGACTGTTGATTCTGTTAGGGAGTGGAGGGATTTAACAGTCAGCCGGTTGGGAAAAGTAAGAATATTAAAGGGGAGATGGATTTGAACTGTGTGAGTTTGAAATATTAACATAAGCGAGTAGTCTGTTTTCTACCCAGGATGTGATAAGTCATGTTTAAATTATGCTGAGACTAATAGTGTATAGATTTTCAATGGCTCATCCATACACTCAGACATCTGTAAACTTAAATAATCTGATGATATTCATTCATTCATTAGTATTCAGCCTTGAAGGTCGGGCTTGGCAGGAACCAGAGCCCAGTCATGTGACTGGTATGGCTCTGGCACACTGCATCCTGGGCATGTTCTTGGGGGTAGTTTGCCATTGCTTTCCCCCGCCTTTAGATGTTCCCACTTTAACCACCAGGTGCCTCTGTCCGCAACGACGCGAGAGATCCTAGCAGTGAAAGGTGGAACTGTGGGCGAGAAAGATGTCCGGTAGTAATTATGCCTAAATTCCGACTTCCACGTAAATTTAGGGATCTTTTGCATGCCGCAAATCTACGACGTGGGACCGGTGGCTTTACTTCTCCTCCGAAGGAAGGCATGCTGAGGATTTTTTCGCCCTAAAAATCTGACGTCTTCAGCCGGGTTTGAACCCGCAAACTTGGGTACTAAAGGCCAGCACGCTACCCCTAGACCACTGATGCTACTCTGATCATATAATGCAAAGAATATTTTATGGTGTACAGTTATTTATTCCTTTTTTGCTACTTACAACACTTAAATTCCCTGAGATCAGGACATGTGAAACGACTGATGAGCTGGGTTGGGTTATAATGTGCAAATGCTGAAAAAAACAGTGAAGAGCAATGCTTGGAATACCTAGTCCGCCGACCTGTCACGTGTCTTATTGTTCATGTTGATGATGCAGAAGGTTGATACTGAAGTGATTTTATTTATTGTGCAGAACTCAAAGAGGCAAAGCTGCGCAAGAAGCAGTTGCAGAGACAGTTGAAGGCAGAAGAGCAACTTGCTAATGCTGCTCGTACATGGAACAGTGAGATTCTACCAAATTGGGATGTGATGTAAGCGGATTGCAAACAGACCCATTCTCGACTCTTTACTTTAACGTATCTGAGCTGTAAGAAACATGATGAAATATCCTGCATGAATGAGCACAGGAAATGTATGTATTTATTGGAATGGGAATGGTAGTCTATAGGTTACTACAATAATATCCATTGTCATGCTTTTCAGAATGTCTCTCCAACACTTCAGCCCATTGCTCCAAACATTAACCATTTGACACCAAACGACCTCTATAGTGGTCGTATCGCACTGCTAACCTCTAAACGTTGCATTTTATATATTTATTCGACAAATATAAGTACTAAATATTTTAAACACGGTATATACTCTCCGTTTTTTTTTTTTTCTTCAAAATGCAGTTTGTTTCATAATTCTAACGTATTTGTTTCCTGTATTATTCACATTTTATATACAGGTGTGCTAAAATTTCACAAAATTATTCCGGCGCCAAAAGGTTAACATATAATTCTGTAAATAAAGACTAAGCCCTCAGTCTGCTATGCAAATGGTGCTCAATCTTTTTCCCATGTAGTATTTAAATCTGGCTTCCTGGCTTATTTTTGCTTATGTCTATAAAATACAAAGTGAGACCCAAATGTTTGTAGACAACTGTTATAAAACACAGATAACTTCTTATATGGACATGATTTATTTTTATTCTTCAAAATACATTCCTCCTTGATCAATACATTTGATTGACGTTCCTTCAACTTCTTCATGCCCTCCAGGAAAGCAGTTTTTGAAGCTCCCTTGTCACTGCACACTGAATTCCTTCCACTGTTTGAAAATGCCACCATTTTAAGGAAAATTTTAACTTGGAGAAGACAATGTAGTCGGCAGGTGCAAGATCTGGCGAGTAAGGTGGGTTGTGGAGAACAGCAACGTTCCTGTTTGCCAGAAACTTCTTTACAATTGCAGTGTTATGAGATGGCACATTATCGTGAAGAAGGAACCACTCACTGGATTGGAATTTGGCTGTTCTAACTTGTCAAATTCTCTTCAGTAGCTGATCCACGTAGAATTCTGCATTTACTTTCTGCCCTTCAGGGACAAACTGTCGATCAATTACACTTGCAGTGTCGAAAAAAAAAACAATTAACATCATCTTCACTCGCGATTTTTGAAATTGCATTTTCTTTGGTTTTGGAGAGTTTTGCCCTACCCACTATGCACTCTGTCATTTGGTGGCCGAATCGTAGGCGAAACACCATGTTTTGTCACCGGTAATGATATTTTCCCAAAAACGTTCATCTTATCCCATTAAAAGAAGTTCCTGGCAGTAAGCAACATGTTCCTGTTTCTGCTCTGTGGTCAAGGCGTGAGGAACAAATCTCGCGCAGATCTTTCTTTTTCCCAAGTCTTCGGTTACACTCCGGTGAACTGTCTCCTTACCGATATTCAAACGATCTGCAATCACTTGGAGAGTGGTACGATGGTCTTCTGTCAGCAGACAATGAACAGATTCCACGTTTTTGTCTGTTCTGACAGTCAAAGGACGACCACTTCTGGCATCGTCCTTCACGTCCTCCCTTCAATGTCGAAAGCGAGCATACCACCGATACACATTAGCACAACTCATGGCAGTGCTACCATAAGCCTTATTAATCAGTTCGATCATTTCCGCAGCACTTTTACCAGCTTTAACACAAAATTGAATTGCCACTCTCTGCTCCTCCATGACACCGATGACAAGGCAAAAAATCTTCATTTGCAAAACAAGTTCATACTCACAGACCACTGAACGAAAACCATTGAAGCCTGGTCACATGTTACTTGAAGCATAGTACTATGTAGTTATGGTGTTGGCTGCTAGATGTAATGCTCAGTACTCTTTTAAAACAACTCCTCAAAAAACTTTTGGGTCACACCTTGTATAACACAACTTGAGAACCATAAGACATAATAGCTTGAAGTTTTCAAATGCAATTTACTGGCACTGTGCTCAGTGTTGTACCATGTTTATGTTGAAGATTGGATTACATAACTGTTTATGATTTTGCCATAATCTTTTATTTCTATCTGCTTGCACAGAAGTTTCAGTTTGATGTATTTATTTAATGCGGTTTAGAGTTATGTTATTGGGGACATGTGTTTAACAAGACTGCACCATAATGACAGTAAATATGCTGTTACTGTCAGTACTCTGTCTACAATACAATAGTACTCTTGGCCTCTAACTGAAAATATGAACTACTGATTCACCTTTCATTCCAGTTGGAACACTTCCACAGTGGTTACTGTAGCACAGTATTAGGGCTTCAGCTGTTGGGAGTAATCTTAGAGGTCAGCTGGGTGTGAAACAGTTTGAAACGGGCCTCCATGCACAGGACTTACAGTCCAGACACCAATAAATTGAGTCCTTGTGTCTGTCAGTGATAAGCATACAGCACACCTTCTATGGTATTATGCTTCCCCATCCCCCCATCCCCTTCTATAAGGGCAGATCACTTCAGTAAAGTGCCTTCCTAAAATTCTTACTGATGGTTGGTTTGTTGATGGTCCACCTGGACCAGCAGGGCTTGTAGGTGATGTGTGAGAATGAGGGATTTTATCACATCCAACCTGTAGGTCAGATGGTGTGTTTTGTTTCTGTTTTATACCACAAATTTTTTATGACCTGCTACATTTAGCAACCTCTTGAAAATTTTTGTATACCATTTCTTTGCTTATTTTATTTCCAGTAGGTATGGGTGATCCATTTTTTCTGCCGAATACAAGTATATCTGTGTGATAAATTTTTCTAAAAGGGAAATAACATTAATGTCTATTATATTTAAAATGGTAGAAAATAAAATAATTCTTACTTTGACTAGGATTCAATCCCATGATCTTGCACATGAATCGAGCATGCTAGCCCACAGGCAACTTTGCATGTCATGTCATATTATAAATTTATGCTGCCTAAATATAGCATTAGCAGCACAATAATGGTAGGATTGGTAGTCTGTACAGTGGCAAAGTTGTGCTGTATGATTGGTTTAGGTTCTCCTGAAACTCAAAGTGAAGAATGCTTTCATATAGGATGTGACACTCTGGAGAAACAGGGTGCAGTAAGAACAGACCTCTTTAACCCTGGAGATAGTGGCAGTAAGTTAATCTCAAGTGTCAGTAAATTTCTTCGAGGTTACATTCTGTCATATCCCAGGAGACAGCTTTGTAAATAGGCTTTCTGAGTTTTGTCAGAACTCCTTCTTTGTAAGTCATGTTCATGGTACACTAGTGAATCATTTCATGTAATTTCAACAGGAAAACGTCCCGCAAGGCGCGTGACCTGTGGTGGCAGGGTATACCTCCATCTGTGCGAGGCAAGGTGTGGAAGTTGGCGATAGGAAATGACCTGAATGTAACACACCAGCTGTATAGCATCTGTCTTGCCCGTGCTCAGGAAAGGATGAGCGCAGCCGATTCTCTGGAAACTGGGGAGGAAGCAGCAGCAATTCGAACTGGAGACAGTGTGAACAAGGAGGCCAGCATGGAACTGATTCAGCTGGACATATCTAGAACATTCCCACACCTCTGTATATTCCAATGTGTAAGTGCATGTTGATGATAATTGCAGTCCTTCTGTATCCAGAAACGGATTTGTATTGACGGGATTCTTTGTTTTTTGGCCGAGAATATCTAGACCAAATGCAGTTTTGCAGTGTTTCTATTAGTAAAACACACACACCACATGCACATCACACACCCTCATACACTACACGCCACATACTACACACATACCACACATATATCGCACATGCACATACACCACTCACACACTGTACGCAGGTGAAGATGCATGTCTCATATAAATGTCAGACGGTTCAATGTTGAACACCATATACTGGGGTTGAGGTACTTCATGGTGTTCTGTAGTCCACCCCTGAGATAAATGTCAAAATAGTATTTTGAAATATGGAATAAGTGATAGAGTTCAGTTTGTCTGGTTTTCGACACTTTAGCAAAGTCTGAAATCATCTTAACAGTGTTGGGCACTGAATTGATGGTACCTGGTATTTGATTCTGATAAGTTTTTCTAATTTGGTGTGTAGATCTCCTTATCCAGTGGTCTGTGCATTGGGTTCTGCTAGTTTGTGTTCCTGCCATAGTTTGTGCTTCTCTGCATTTTGTATCTGTGCGTATTCTTTCAAACATTTTGCGTTCTCTTGTGAATGGAGAAATTTAATTGTGCGATGCAGTTTAATTAATTAGTGTCATCTTCAAAAACTAGTAGAAATATGTTTGCCTACTGTTTCTCAAAGCTTCGGTGGTCTAGGGGTAGCGTGCGGGCCTTTAGTACCCAAGTTTGCGGTTTCAAACCTGGCTGAAGCCGTCGGATTTTTAGGGCGAAAAAATCCTCAGCATGCCTTCCTTTGGAGGGGAAGTAAAGCCAGTGGTCACATGTCGTGGATTTGCAGCATGTAAAAGGTCCCTAAATTTACGTGGAAGTCGGAATTTAGGCAAAATTACTACCGGACATCTTTCTCGCCCACAGTTCCACCTTTCACTGCTAGGATCTCTCGCATCGTTGCAGATGGA
>Ga0123355_10012136_pt1 | contig 13332 bp, 13 predicted proteins | sample TergutEmb28metaG_3_FD_89872 | JGI IMG/M metagenome (GOLD analysis project Ga0123355, IMG submission 89872) | Embiratermes neotenicus P1 segment gut microbial communities from Petit-Saut dam, French Guiana - Emb289 P1 | ecosystem: Host-associated > Arthropoda: Insects > Digestive system > Gut ...
AGCGCGGCCGCCTCGACCTGCCGGAGAACGTCGCCGATCGCGGTCGTGGCGATCGCGCGGAGCAGCTCGATCTGGGCGTGCTCCTCGGGCCGGGCCGAGAGCGGGTTCAGGCGGACGCCGTTGCCCGGTGCCAGCGAGATCGGTCGCACACCCATGGCGGCGCACAGCGGCCCGTATTCGCGCTTGACGTCGAGCACGAAGGCCCGGCGGCCGAACAGCAGCATGCGCCACAGCAGCGTCTTGACGAGCGCGCTCTTGCCCTGACCGAGCTTGCCGAGCACGATCGCGTTGGGGTCATCGAGCGCGCCCGCGTCGTAGAGCACCCAAGGGTCAAAACAGAAAGCCCCGCCGCTCGTGTCGCGACCGATGAAGGCGCCGCGTCCGCCGAGCCCCCCACCGGCGGTGAACGGGTAGATCGCCTGGGCGTGACGGGTGGTGACGCGATGCGCGGGGCGGGCGGCGCTCACCGCAGCCCCCTTGCGAGCGGCAGCGTGAAGCTGAAGGCCTCGGCCTGCTGCCCGTACATGCGGCGCAGTTCCAGCCGCGACCGCGCCGCGTGCCGGTGGATCTCGGCGCAGGCCCGCCGTAGCTCGCCCTCGTCGCGCCCGCTGACGGTGACGAAGCCGGCCAGGCGGACCTCGCCGTGGCCGGCGGCCAGCTCGGCCTCGCGCCGGGCGGCCGCGTCCTGTGCCTGGCGTTGGCGGGCGGTCTCGGACTGCCCGAACCGGCGGCGCAGCTCACTGTCGGCCCGGTCGCGCGTGATCGCCGCCTCGACCTCGCGCGCGGAGCGCTCGGGCGGCACCGGCTCGAACGTCACCGCCACGGTGCGGACGGCGCTCGATTCGGCCAGCAACGCGTCCATGAACATCGGAGAGACGCCGACCTTGGGCCAACCGCTTATCCAGTAGGTGGCGTGCAGTGCGCCGTCGCTGCGGTAGTGATCCCACGCCTCCGTAGCGCCGACCGGCCCGGCGCTGTGCGGCGAGAGCGGGGCCTCGCCAGGGCCGGGCTGGCCGGTGCCGGGCGGGCCGGTGCCGGCCGGGCCGGGCTCGCGCGCCGCGGGCGGCGATTGGCCGGCGCCGGCGGCGTCCTGCAGGGCCAGCTCGGCCCGCGCATACGGGTCATATGCGGTCCGCAGCACCCGCGCCAGCTGGCCGCCGCTCAGCGCCCCGAGCACCTGGATCTCCGCCGCCTCCAGCCCGCGGGCGACGTGGCTCACCTGCTCGAGGATCTGTTCGGCGATGAGCTCGCTCTTGCCCCGCAGGCGCGCGGTATCGAACTGGACCGCGAGCAGGATCTCGTGGTCATGGGTGATCTGCGTGGTCTGACCGATCAGCTCGAGGTAGGACTCGACGATCGGGGTCCCACGCGGGGGCAGCGAGGGGTCGCGGGCGGCGTGCAGCCTGCGCGCGAGCTCGTCTCCCTGCGCGGGCGCGGTGCGCTCGATCCACTGCAGCCGCCGGATCGGCGCGTTGGCGCTCGCCGCGAGCACCGTGCCCCACTGCGCGAGCCTCCGCTCCTGAACCTCGGGATCGAGCAGAGCGAAGGACAGCGCCCGGCACGCGAGCACGGCGATCAGCAGTCGCCCGCGGCGCTCAGCCAGCGCGCCGATCGCGCGTCCGTCGTGCTCGATCGTCACGAGCTTCACGTCACGGAGCTCGCGAGGTAGATCCAGGATCTGCTCGCTGGGCGCGATCGCACCGGCGAGCGGGGCGCGAGACCGGAACTGCCGCCGCCCGCTGAGCGTGCGCGCCGCGAACGCCCAGCCGATCGGCGCCCACTGCTCCGCCGTGCGCCCGGCCAGCGGCACCGTCGTGAGCGCGACCGCGGCGGCCAGCAGCAGCATCGCCGCGACCACGCCCAGGCCGCCACCCAGTCGGTCGAGCAGCTCGATACCGAGCGCCAGCGCGCCGCCGACCGCGCCCGCCTGACCCAGTCGCACCGGGCCGAGCAGTCCGCGGCGCTCCAGCGGCCCGAAGCGGTAGCTCAGGCGCTCGTCGTTCATTCGTCCTCCTCCGCGTCCGAGATCAGCTTGGGCCCGCCGAGGCGGATCTGCGTGTCGGTTGTCATCCAGTCCTGCAGGGGATAGGGGCCCTTGTCGTTCTCGGGTGCAGCGGCCTGGGCGGCTGCGCTCGAGCTCCCGGGCCCTGGGGGCAGGGCGGCTGGGCCAGGGGCGGCCGGGCCAGGGGCGGCTGGGCCTGGGTCGGCTGGGCCCGGGGCAGGTCCCGCTGGACCAGCCCCGGGGGTACCGCGCTCGGCGTCGTCGCGCGCGCCGCCCGTGAAACGCGCGGACATCTGCGTCAGCCGCTCCGGCAGCGCCGATGCGGCCTCGGCGCCGCCCAGTATCGGCGCGCCGATGGCGTGGCTGCCTGCCCGCGGCAGCTCCTGGCGCAGCAGGCCCGCGGCGCCGGCCGCGACCTCCGTGAACGGGAGCAGGCGCATCAGCGCCCACGGCGCGAACGTGGCGAGCAGCAGTAGCGCCATCGCCGTGAGCAGGGTGGAGATGCCCGCGTGGCTGGCGAACGCGCCGGCGGCCAACGAGAGCACCGCGACGATCACGAACTTCGAGAGGATCAGCGAGACCAGGAGCTCGACGACGCGGGCCGACCAGACGCGCCGCGCGGGCCAGACCAGCGCCGCGAACGCGAGCGGCAGCATCAGCACGACCACGTAGACGGCCGCCGCCCTGATCAGCAACTCGAGCGCCACTCCGAGCGCCGCCAAGAGGGTGAACAATCCGACGACCAGGGCGAAGAACGTGGAGCCGCTCGCCGACAGGGCCACGGCGCCGGCGGCGGCTTGATCGAGGAACAGCGCCCCGCCCGTCACCGCTCCCGCCGAGACGGCCGTCGACATCTGATCGGTGGCGGACAGCAGCAGCATCGTCAGCGGCGCCGCGAGGCTCACGCCCAGCAGCGACAGCGGCAGGTAGCCGAACACCGTGCGTCCCAGCAGCAGCATGTCCGCTCGCGCCAGAGCCTGGACGGCCGCCGCGCACAGAAACGGGATGGTGAGGATCGCGGCGAGCGCAGCGACTCGCCAGTAGGTCGATGAGAACCAGGTGCTCTCGAGGTTCGGGGCGGTCGCGGCGCCGATGATCGAGGCGACCTCGCGCAGCGCGCCCTCGGTGCCGTGGAGAACCCAGGCTCCGATCTGGTTGAGCGCAAAGCCGCCGATGCTGCTGGCCGCGTCGTGGACCAGTCCGCCGGTGGCGCCCAGCGCCGGGGTGGTCCCGAGGCCGCCGGCCGAGAGGCCGCCGCCGCCCTCGAGGATTCCGATCACGCTCACTTGGCGCTCGCCCCCAGGTGCGAGAAGAAGTTCACGAGTCCCGGCGCGGCGCCGATCACCAGTGCGGCGCCCGCCGAGACCAGGGCCCCCATGCGTCCCCGAGCGGCGTAGTGGTGACTGTTCGAGTGCGACGCCACCGCCCATACGGCGGCGCCGATGAAGGCGCCGATGAGCGTGATCGCGAGCGCCCACGCGTCCGCGCCGTTGACGATCTGCTGCAGCACCTTGCTGCCGGGCAGGCCGGCCGGGTTGGGGCTTGCAGTGACGTCTGCGAGATAGCTGCGCATCGACTCTCCTGTCTCATTGAAGCTAATTGAGACTGACAAAGTAGCAATGAGTTGACATGGTTGCTAGCGTGAATTGTGTCAATTTAGACTCAATTGGAGATTGAGATGACCAAATCGGCCGACATCGCGCCTTGCGCGCGGATGAGGATGGGCGAGGGCGCGGGTGCCCGTGCGGGCATCGACGCGCTGTACGCCGAGTTGGCGCCACAGCTGGTGCGGATCGTCGCGACCAATCTGCGCGCGCCGGACTCCGTGATCGACGACGCCTGCCAGAGCGCCTGGGGCGCCCTGCTGGTCAGCCGCGCCACGGTGGCGCCCGGAAGCGAGCTGCGCTGGCTCTCGACGTCGGCCACGCGTGTGGCGCTGCGCATCCTGCGCAGCCAGCAGCGCGCGGTGTCGCTCGACGACGTCTCGGCGCTGGTCCGCCTGGACGACCACCGCCCGGCCGAACCGGGTCCTGAGCGGCGGCTCGAGTTACGCGAGCGCCTGGCCGAGGTCCGTCAGCTGCCGGTTCGGCAGCAGCGCATCGTGTTGCTCTCCGGCATGGGGTATGACCACGTCGAGATCGCCGCCGTCACGGGCGACTCACGCCGGACGGTCCACCGGCAGTTGAATCGCGCGCGCCAGCGGCTCGCGCGGCTCGTGAGCGAAGGGTGAGTGGGCCGTGCCAAAGACTCAGGCGCAGTGGATCAGCCTGCTGCGGAGCGACGGCTGGCGACAGGAGACCGGCGGCAAGCATCAGGTCAAGATGACCAAAACGGGCATGCGCCCGGTCACCCTGCCCGACAACCATCGCCGGGCCTACTCGAAGGGCTTCGAAGCTCAGCTTCGCCGCGAGACCCGGCTTGACCGCAAGCCCCCGAGCCGGGGCCGCGACTCGCGCCGCCGGCGCGAGGACGGCTTGGATCGTTGACCACAACCTAGGATGAATCCACCCATGACGCAGACCGTCCACGTTCGAGTCCGTTTCGAGGACCAGGCCTTCTGGGCCACTGTCAACGAGTACCCGGGGGTGTTCGCCGCCGGCGACACGCTCGAGGAGTTGCGCGAGAGCCTCGAGGAGGGACTGTCACTCGTGATCGACGGCGCCGACGCGACCGAACGCCCCGTGCGCCTGTCCCCGCTCACCCGCGACTCGACAGACGCCGCAGAAGTCGTCGTCAGCTCCGAGCTGACCCTCTCCTGACCGCCCCGAGACGGCCCTGCGCAGACCTTCAGCGGGCGCGGCCGCGCTTGCGACGCTTGCGCTCGGCCGGCTTCAGCTTGCGCGACTTCTGGGGCGCCTTGGAGCCTGCGTGGGCACGGGCGCCGTAGACGAGGTCATCAGATGCGTGGTGGCCGATCGCGGCGGCGTGCCGGCGCGAGTCGAACCACATCCAGAAGCACACTCCGCTCAGCAGCACGACCGCGACCACGGCGATCAGCACCGCGTCGAAGCCGGAGATGCCGCCGCCCGACGATGCCGTGCTGGTGCTGGAGCTGCTGGGCACGTTGACCACCGGCGGCGCTGACGTCGTGGCGGGGGTCTGCTGCTGCTGCGCGTTGGAGAGGTTGAAGCTCGGCTGGGGTGCCGCCGAGCTCGCCCCGGAGGACGACGAGCTCGCCCCGGAGGACGCCGAGCTCGCCCCGGAAGACGACGAGGCGGTGGTCGAGCTGCCACCACCGGCCGCAAGCGCCGCCGGAGCCGCAAGCCCGGCGGCGCAACCGCAGGCCAGCGAGCAGATCAGAACGCAGAGTGTGAGGAGGCGGCGCATCTATGTGTCAGTGCTCCGAGGCCAGCGGCTGGTTCATCGCGGGCGGCTCAGGGTCGTTCGCGTAGGGGTTCTCATTGTCATGAATCTCCTCGTGATACACGCTCTCGACGTTCACAGACCAGATGTCGTGGTGCGTGCCGAGCAGGATGTTGTCGACGGCGCGCATCGAGGTGAGCATCGAGTGATCCGAGTTGTTGTAGCGATGCAGGCCGTTGCGGCCGACCTGGGTGAGGTTCGTCATGTCGGACTCCAGCCAGTTGCGGATCGTGGCGACGCGCTCGGCGTACTTCTCGTCGTAGATCGGGTAGGCCTTGTGGACGCGGGCGACGAAACCGAACTTGACGTTCGCGGCCTTCGCCAGGTGGAGCTTCTCGATCTCCTGGCCGGCCATCTTGATGAGCCGCTCGTCGTCCATGTTCCAGAGCTCGTCGCCCTCGAAGCAGAAGTACTCCATGCCGACCGCGGCGTCGGTCGAACCCTCGGGAACCATGTACGGGCTCCAGGACTTGAAGTTCTGGATGCGCAGGACGGTCACGCCCGGCTGGTGGATGTAGATCCAGTTGTCGGGGAACAGGTCCTCGTCCTTGATCACGAGGAGGACGGTGAGGAACTCGCGGTAGCGCAGGCCGTAGGCGGCGTCGCGCACCTCGGCCGGGGCCTCGGGCGAGGCGATGCCGACGGTCGTGCGCAGCGGCAGCGACGAGATCACGTAGGAGGGGGTCAGCGTCTCGCTGCCGGCGATCACCTGCACCACCTGGCCGGCCTCGTCGGTGACGAGCTTGGTGACCGGGGAGTTGAGGCGGATCTCGCCGCCGCGGTCGGTGATGTCGGCCGCCATCTGCTCCCACATCTGGCCCGGGCCGAAGCGGGGGTAGTTGAACTCGGAGATCAGCGACTTGATCTTGTTGCCCTTGTTGCCGAAGAAGGCGGCCTTGGCGGCGCTGAAGAAGGACAGGCCCTTGATGCGCTGGGCCGCCCACTCGGCGCGAATCTCGTTGGTGGGGACGCCCCAGAGCTTCTCCGTATAGGTCTTGAAGAAGTGGTTGTAGAGGCGCTTGCCGAAGCGGTTGGAGACCCACTCCTCGAAGGTGTCCTCGCGGCCCTTGGGCTTGACCTGCGCCCACAGGTAGGAGCCCATGCAGAGCGACAGCTCCCAGAGGCCGAGCTTCTTGATCACGTCCATGCCCTCGAGCGGGTACTCGAGGAACTTGTCGTTCCAGTAGATGCGGCTCTGGCGCGGGCGCTTGAGGAACTCCTCCTTCATGATCTCGTGCCAGAGGTCGTCGACCTCCTTGACCTTCGTGAAGAAGCGGTGGCCGCCGAGGTCGAAGCGGTAGCCGTCGCGCACCTCGGTGCGGGCGATCCCGCCGAGCATGTCAGTGGACTCGAGCACGATCACCGGCTTGCCCTGCTTGGCCAGCTGATAGGCGGCCGTCAGGCCCGCTGGGCCGCCGCCGAGAACGACGACGGGCTTGTCCGGGGTTATGTCGGCACCGTGCGCCGATGCGGGCGCGGGCGCCGTGGCGGGAGCGGGCGCGGTGGCCAGAGAGTCAGTCACGTATCGAACCTACTTCTTGACGTAGAGAATGGCGGAGTTGGCGACGCAGCAGGCGCCACGGTAGTTGTGCGGGGCCGTCGCGACCACCTGGAGTTGCTTGTCCGCGCCGAGGATCGCGCCCCACTGTGCTGAGCGGCGGCGGATCTCACGAGTCCAGGGCGCCTTCCAGCCGAGCACGCCCTCGGTCAGCGGCCGGATGTAGAGCACCTGCTGGCCGGGCTTGAGCTTATTCAACATCGGGGGCAGGACCTTCGACGGCGTGGCGGCGCGGTAGCGCGGCATCGCGTTGATCCAGTTCATCCACGATGGGTTCTTGACCGGGCCGATCGTGTTCGCGTATTGGAGCCCGCCAGGTAAGTAGTAGTAGGCGAGGGCCGTCTGCTCCGGCTGACCGACGATCACCAGGTCGTCCTTGTGCACCAGCGAGCGCATCTCTCCGCCGATGTCCTGCATGTTGCTCTTGTGCTCGGGCGCGTAGACGTTCGGACGCAGGAGGAAGATCAGCGCGACGCCCAGCGCGACCGCCCCGGCGACGCCGGCACGGGACATCCCGATGGCGGTGAACAGCAGGATCGTCCCGATAATCGGCGCGAAGTACCGCGGGTTCCAGGCGGGTGTGATCTGCGATGCGATCCAGCCCCACATCAGCGTGAAGAAGACGAGCGTGAAGAGCATCAGGGCGATCTTGGCCGCCGTGCTCGCGCGCTCCGCCTTCGCGAACAGACCGGCATAGCCGAGGGCCAGGCCCAACACCAGGATCGCAGCGACGGCGGAACCTCCATACACGCTCTGTTCGATCTGCTGCGGGGCGCCGAACCGCGGCGCGACGTTCCATGGCGCAGCTGTGTGCGTCGACTGGAACAGGGATGTCGGGACCCACGGGGCGAACAGGATCGCGGCGCCGACGTAGGCGAACACTGCGTCGCGGATCAGGTTCTCGCGGATCTCGTCGCCGCCGATGTAGTAGAGGATGATCAGCGAGACCGCTGACCCGAGGCCGAAGAAGAGGGCCCAGTCGTGGGTGTAGAGCATCGCCGCCTGGGACAGCGAGAAGAGGATCACGAAGCGCCGCTCGCGTAACACGAACCCGCGGATGAAGCCGATCGTGCCGAACAGGCCGAGCAGCGTCATGAACGCGTACATGCGCGTCTCTTGGGCGTAGAAGTCGAGGAAGGCGCTGGTCGCCATCAGCGTCGCGGTCATCAGGCCTGCGCGCTTGCCGGCGATCTTGAGCCCGCCCCAATAGCCGACGGGGATCGTCAGCAGCGCGAAGATCTCAGACAGCCAGTGCGTCGCGGCCTCGCCGTTGCCGACCATCTGCATCCAGAAGTGCAGCAGGAAATAGAACAGCGGCGGCGAGCCGTCTTGGCGCAGGATGCCGGGGATCGCCGCGAGGTGGTGGGAGGAGATCCCGACGGTGATCGCCTCGTCCATCCAGAACTGCTGGCCGACGACGCGCGTGCGGAAGTACAGCGAGACGACGGCGAGGATGAAGAGGATCAGCGCGACGCGCGCCCAATCCGGCAGGTTCTTGATGAAGCTGGGCAGCGGGAACTCGAACTCGCGGATGAAAGCCGAGCCCTTCTGCTCCTGCGGCTCCTGAGTGAGTGTCGTGTCGGTGGTGGTTGTGGTGGCCATATGCAGGGACCTCAGCCCGCGACTCCGATTGCCGCACAGTCCTCGACCTTTGTCAGCACCTTGTTGCGGGCCTGGTTCGGGTAGACCAGCAGGCTGCCGATCACCTCGGCGGCCGTCTCCTTGCCTTGGATCTGCAGGCCCTGTGCGATGCCCGCCGTCGCGTAGAAGACCATGGTCGGGCCCTCCGGGAGCGAACCGACCTGGATCGCGGGCAGGCGCTGGCCGCCCTCGGCGAAGTACTCGTGGAATGGGATCTTGTCGGAGCGCAGGCACTTCTCCTGCGGGATCCGGGGATCGTCAACCAGCGAGTGGTTACCGGGTGAAGCTCTGAAAGTCTCACTGCTGGCGCCTGCTTGGGGCTTGGCCTGGATGCCACAGGCGCTCACCAGCAGCGCCATCAGCCCACAGACAACCGCGACCTTTACGCGGGTCATAGACGAGCCAGGGTAATCGATCAACCTTTGCATTCGCTCAGCGGGGATTGACGGCGGGGCCAGCGGGGAGTCGGGTTCCGGTCACGCCGGCCTCCGGGGCCCCGGTCACGTCGCACTCCACGCCGAGCAGTCCAGGTACATCTTCGCCACCGTCCCGGTGAAGACCTTGTAGTGCGAGCCTGCCCGCTCCCAGGCGCTGATCTGCGCAGGCGAGGGGACCATCGGCGCGCCGGGCGTGACCGCGCTCTGGAAGACGACGTTGGGCCCGCGCTCGTGGGCGTCGTACGTCTTCGGCTGAGCCTGGATCCAGGGGATCGGGACCTTCATGTACCAGGCGACCATCGTCAGATGCAGGTTGTTGGCCATCACGCTGCCGTAGTGGTGAACCGGGCCCGGGTTGCCGCCGCAGCGCATGACCCTGCCCGAGCCGCCCCCGCGCCGGATCAGTGACGCGACGTCCTCGCGCACATGCGCCTCGTATCTCATCGCCGTGCGGACTGAGTGAAACGTCGGGAACTGGTAGTACACGTTGCTGTTGCCGTACCACAACCGCGGCACAAAGGTGAACACCGCTGCGATGATCACGACGGCGCCCACCGCACGCCATTTCCAGCCCGGGCGCGCCACGCGTCCCAGGCCCCGCAGACGCCTGGACGCGGCGCCGGCGAGCCGCGCCAGGGCCATGGCGGCCCACCCGTATCCAGCCGCACCGCTGACGTAGATCAGCACCGAGCCGAGGATCGCGTAACGCGGGTTGCCGGCGAAACCGTCCTGAGTCTCGAGCGCGATCCCGAGCCACCAGCCGAACCCGACCGCGCCGGCGAAGGCGGCCGCCACGGCGGGGCCGTGGCTGCGCACCGCCTCCGTCCAACTGCCGAGAGCGCGCTTCGCGCGGAGCACCGCCACCGCGGTCGCGGCGATCAGGACCAGGGAAACGAGCTCGACGCGCTGAGGCGTGAGCGGTCCGACCTTGGTCCGGAGCTCGGTCCAGAACGGGAACGAGCTGTACACGGCGCTGGTGTGCGCGTGGTTCTTCTGCGGGTGCGTGAAGAGCCCCATGACCGTGAGGCCGCCGAGCCTCTGCGGAACCACCCAGAGCGCCAGCATCAGCACCACCATGCCGACCACCAGGGCCCGGGTTTCGGGGTGCTTCCAGATCAGCCAGAGGCCATAGAGCCCCCAGATCGGCCAGAACTCGGGCCGGTCGAGCGCCGGGATGATCCCCAGCGCGAACGCTTGGCGGTGGTGGCCGTCCCAGGCCCGCTCGGCCGCGATCAGCGTGGCCGCGACCATCAGGCCCTCGGAGTAGCCGAGCAGCATGTTGCCGGGGTAGGTGGGGGTGAAGGTGGTCCCGGCCAGCGCGATCGCGGCTGCCAGCAGGGCGGGCGCGATCGCGGCGGCCTTGCCGAACCGGTCGAGCCCGGCGAACCAGTTGTCCTCGCGCCCGTGCAGACACCAGTGCCAGGTGATGCGCAATGCCAGCTTCGTCGCCATCAGCACCGTCAGCACCGCCCCGGTTCGTGCCACCAGCAGCCACAGGTCCGGCTGCGCGGAGCCGAACGCCGCCGCCGCGGTCGTGAAGATCACCGGCAACGGCTTCCAGCTCGAGCCGCCCGCGAGGATGAGCTGCCCGTGGAAGAGCTCGCGGCCCCAGATCAGCCACGACCAAGGGTCATAGCTCGGGGTCGACGGATACGTGAGCGAGAACGCCGCGAGCGCCACGGACACGATCCCCAGCCAGATATAGATTCGGCCGCCCTGGAACAGGGCCATCCGGTCCCGTACCTGCGGCGGTTCAGTTACTGCAGTCATGCGTTTGGTGATTTGTAGACGGTTCCGCCGCAAACTCGCCGGCGAGGCCCCCGCAAAACGCGGTGGCAGCGAGACTTTAGTGCGAGTTCGGAACGGTGTCGTGTACGCGCCCGCGAGCATCTGCTGACAAACTGCGGCCTCCGATGAATTCGACGCCGGCATCAGTCCTCTCCGACGGCACGATCCTGCGCCTCGTCGAGGAGGGCCGCATCGGCGTCGAGCCGTGGGATCCGAAGATGGTGCAGCCGGCCAGCATCGACCTGCGGCTCGGTGACTCGTTCCGGGTCTTCCACAACTACCGCATGACGGCGATCGATCTGCGCGACCCGCCCGGGAACCTGACCGAGGAGGTCGTGGTGGCGCCGGGCGAGCCGTTCGTGATCCACCCCGGCGAGTTCTGCCTCGGACGGACGCTCGAGTGGGTGCGGATCCCCGATGACATCGTCGCGCGGATCGAGGGCAAGTCGAGCCTCGGCCGGCTGGGGCTGATCGTGCACGCCACGGCCGGCTTCTGCGACCCGGGCTTCCAGGGCACGCTGACGCTCGAGCTCAACAACCTCACGCGCCTGCCGATCCGGCTCTACCCCGACCTGCCGATCGCGCAGCTGTCGTTCATGACCCTGGACCGGCCCGCGCAGCAGCCCTACGGGAGCCCCGGCCTGGGTAGCCACTACCAGGGCCAGCGGGCCGCCACCGAGAGCCGTTACGAAGGCGGGCCGGCCGAAGCCGACGGGGCAGCGCCGGCGGGCACCGAGCGGACATGAGCCCGGAAGTGCAAGCCGAGTAACCTCCGCGAAGAGGGTGGTGTGCTTGGCAGAGACCAGAACATGATGAGCTTGAGAGGAACGCCATGACCACTGAGACCGCGCAGCCGCAGGGCGGCGACGCCGGCGTATCCGGTTCGGACACGCTCACGATCGTCGACAACCGCACCGGCAAGACCTACGACGTCCCGATCGAGGACGGCACCGTGCGCGCCACCGAGCTGCGCAAGATCAAGGTGGACGAAGAGGACTTCGGGATCATGACCTATGACCCGGCGTACATGAACACGGCGTCGTGTCGCTCCTCGGTCACCTACATCGACGGCGACAAGGGCATCCTCGAGTACCGCGGCTACCCGATCGAGCAGCTCGCCGAGAAGTCGAGCTACCTGGAGGTCGCCTACCTGCTGATCCACGGCCACCTGCCGCAGCAGGCCGAGCTCGACGAGTGGACTCACCTGGTCACGACGCACACGTTCGTGCACGAGAACATCAAGGAGTTCATGCAGGGCTTCCGCTACGACGCCCACCCGATGGGGATGCTGATGGCGTCGGTCGGGGCGCTCTCGACCTTCTACCCGGAGGCCAGCCAGATCAAGGACCACGAGCTGCGCATGATGCAGGTGGTGCGCCTGATCGCGAAGATGCCGACGCTCGCCGCCTTCTCCTACCGCCACAACAAGGGCATGCCCTACGTGTACCCGGACAACGATCTGAGCTACGCCGGGAACTTCCTCTCGATGGTCTACAAGATCGCGGAGCTGAAGTACCAGCCCGATCCCCGTCTCGAGCACGCGCTGGACGTGCTGTTCATCCTGCACGCGGACCACGAGCAGAACTGCTCGACCAGCGCCGTCCGCGGCGTTGGCTCCTCCCAGGTCGACCCCTACTCGGCGACCGCCGCCGGGATCGCCGCGCTCTACGGGCCGCTGCACGGCGGCGCCAACGAGGCGGTGCTGCGGATGCTGCGCCGGATCGGCGGCCCGGAGAACATCCCCGGCTTCATCGAGGGCGTGAAGGCCGGCAACGAGCGCCTGATGGGCTTCGGCCACCGCGTCTACAAGAACTTCGACCCGCGGGCGAAGATCATCAAGCAGGCCGTCGAAGAGGTCTTCGAGGTGACGGGCAAGAACCCGCTGCTGAACATCGCCACCGAGCTCGAGAAGATCGCGCTCGAGGACGACTACTTCGTCTCGCGCAAGCTCTACCCGAACGTCGACTTCTACTCGGGCCTCATCTACGAGGCCCTCGGCATGCCGGTCGAGATGTTCCCGGTGCTGTTTGCGATTGGCCGCACGAGCGGCTGGATCGCCCAGTGGCTCGAGATGATCGACGACCCCGAGCAGAAGATCGCGCGTCCCCGCCAGATCTACACCGGCGGGCGCGGGATCGACTACGTGCCGATCGAGCAGCGCTGAGGCCGCGCTGACCTAGCTTGCTCTCGGGTGGCTGGCCCCGCTTGGCCAGCCACCCGTCCACACCCCTCAGCCGGCCGCCGGCTCCGGCCCCGGCTGCGGAGCCTGCGCGGGTGCGCCGTGGTGGACGAAGTCGCGCTGGCGGATCAGCGGGATCGACAACACGCCGGCGACGAGCGCGATGCAGGCGCCGATCAGCAGCAGCTCGTTGAGCGTCGAGGCGTAGTCGCTGTGGATGGTGGCGCCGGTCGCGTGCGCGAGGCCGTGGGCGAAGATCGAGCCCAGCGCCGCGACCGCGGTGGCGATCCCGATCTGCCGGAAGGTCGTGTTGATGCCCGATGCCATGCCGGCATCCTGTGGGGCGACGACGCCGATCGCCGTC
>Ga0123355_10012137_pt1 | contig 13332 bp, 9 predicted proteins | sample TergutEmb28metaG_3_FD_89872 | JGI IMG/M metagenome (GOLD analysis project Ga0123355, IMG submission 89872) | Embiratermes neotenicus P1 segment gut microbial communities from Petit-Saut dam, French Guiana - Emb289 P1 | ecosystem: Host-associated > Arthropoda: Insects > Digestive system > Gut ...
CGGTACATTGTACCACAAGCTGTAAACACAGTCTAGCGCTCCTGAGGATGGGCGAAATTATCGCCCGAAACATGTTAAGCTGATTGAAATCATTAATAAACCGTTATTGTTGCATCTAGTTGGGTGTTTATTAAATCCGGATGATCATTAACTGTTCAAGGAATATTCTGCGCCATGGAGAGTGCGAATTAATTGTCTGGTACGTAACCTAGCAGTTTAATTCATGACTTAGCTCGCAGCGTTTGTATAAAGATGAGACGTGGTAAAAGGAAAGCAAGAAAAGTCGCTTACTATGGGGAGGTTCTTTCTAAACCCACGATTAAACTTATGAGAAGGTCAGTAACTAGTTTGAAATAAAAATGTAATTTTATTTGACCAATAAAGACATCGTTGTTGCATAAACACTATGCTCTAAGTAAAAGAAAACCAATTCGTTTACTTAGAAGTTTCATATCCCCAAATCAGGAGCAGACACGTTCATAATTTGGGGAGGTGAATAATTTATGCTTCAAACCAACATACAACTCACAGCAGAGAAAAAGTTGCGGAATCCAAACAGAAATTTGGAAGAAAACGGTGTTTATCCCTGACAAAGCTGACTCTCAAAATCTGTGCCATTCATTCACGAGCTTTCGACGGTAAGACCTTCAGGAGTTCAAATTCGAAATTCTTGATGACAAAAAAATATTTTTAACCAAGTCATTCAGCCCTCTCTTTTTCTCAGAAAACTGGTTTTTACGAGTAATTCCGTTTCTTAGAGTCAGTCATACGATGTCTGTCATTGTCAATCTGAAAATATTGTCTTCAGCCAGATAATTTTCTACTTCATCAGGAAGAACTTGTTTCCTACACAGTGTTGCCGTGATTGCTACATTTGAGCTTACCTGCCCGTATTTAACAGTGCTATGTTGGGCCTTCATGGCGTGCACAGGAGTAACTTTCATTTTAACTGCAGTTTGTAGTAAGCTGACAAAAGTTAACACCTTGTACTGGGTGAGCGCCTTCTTCGTCATAGCCTCAATAGCTGCCTTCATCCATTCAGGGCGCCGTTTTCCCTGGAGGCAATTGTAACCTTCAATAGCTCCAAAGAGAAAATCCTTCATATACGGAATTCTTAATACGGGAAGCCCTATATTACGTTCTGCAGACTTCACCATAATAGAATGAGACACATGTTCGCGAATACGACTAAAAAAAACTTAATAGTGCTTAACAACCAAGACAAAATTTTAAGATTGTACCAGCTTAAAAGCAATGCTTAATTCAACGAATTGCGATGCACAGTATGTGGATATATAAAACTCTAAGTGCGCACCTGAACCAACAACAAGACAAGGTTGCTCATCTGAATTTTTCTTATTGTGGTTACAAATAATTATGCCATCTGTTTACCGACTTACACTCCTCAAGCTCAGAATGCATCACTTCCTCATATAAAATACTGCACCTCCCTATATTAGGGGTCCTTCCCGTAATAGACGACTTTCCGCTACGTACTATTTACGTTCCCAGTTCTCCGCTTTACAAAGTAATAAAGTGCAACACGCAATTCCTCTCTCAGAGATGGACGACGGCACATCCACCGTGAAGTCACTTCGAACTTCCCACGCCGGATGTCTGAGTTCTGACAGAAAATTCTACATACTGCGACACAAATTTATGTTCTTGTCCTGACTCTGATACACATCTTATTTTACAAGCTTTGTCAGTAATGTTTAAATTTGACGAGTGTGCTGCAAAGATGCAGTCTTGTAGTAACTGTCTCGTTTAGTAAACAGCAACGGTTTTTAGGCAGAGATTACGAGCAAATAAGACAGCCCCGGCGTCGAGACGATACTGGGGGCACGGATACAACCCTTCTTATGAAATACACAGAGGAACGTATGTTCCTGTAAAGCTTCCAAATATCTTAGGCGCAATCGCACATTTCTCCTTCGACTTAATGTTCATTTGCTGACGATACGAATGCGTTGTCTTACAACGGCAATCACCAAAAGACATAAGCAAACCATGTACTTTCTGTCGTAAGGACGTGTGTCAACAATTTAGCCGATTGCAGGAACACATTTGTGGACCGGGTAGCTCAGTCGGTATAGCGACTGACTACGGGCTGGACGGTCCGGGTTCGAATCCCGGTGGGGACGAGATTTTTCCGACCGTCCAGACCGGCCCTGGAGCCCACCCAGCCTCCTATAAATGGGTACCGGTTCTTTCTCGGGGGTAAAGTGCGGCCGGGGCGTGCTGCTGACCACTCACCCCCTTCTAGTACCGCGTCATGGAAGAGTAGAGCTATACTTCTACCCACCCTCTGGGCCACACCGGGCCTGTAACGGGATCACTTTACCTTTTTTTTTTACAGGCACATATTTACAATTTGTAGTCTTCATTAACTATTATTAAGCTTATAAAATAGAGGAGAATAAGATGGGCAGGATATACCGGAATATGAGACGTGCCAATGTGTAAACAATTTTGGTCCTGAAACGTAAATAAGTGCTGGTAGACCCGGGCGTAATTGGCAAGCTGATATTAAAAAGGATCTTAAACAGTGTGTGAAGGTGAGGGCGAGATGCAAGTGTCCCATCACAAGTTCCAATGACTCTGGTAGATCAGTCGAGAAATAACCAATAAACGCGTCTTAACTCTTCCGTTATTACATTATTTATTATAAAATTGTTTTACTGCCTGTTTAGAAACCCGGATAAAGAAAGACCCAGTGCCACATTGACGTGCAGTGACGGAGTTAGGTGGATTATTTACTTCCCGTGAACACGTGCCAATGTTGAAATGGGAAGTTACTTCATCTGTCTATAAACAGTAACAAGTTCTCAGTTCATAGGAGATATTGCGACGAAGAAGGGAGACCTGAACTGAACGGCTGCGAGAGTCTGAAGAACTAACACAGTTAAGGAAAGCTTTCACAACGAATCTCATTTGGACAAAATTTGGTAGAAACAATGAAAAGATAAAAATGTATACACAACACTAATAGAACTAGACAAAACTCAGTTAAAAACAAGCAAGGGCATAACGCTATAATGATTTCGTTTTTCTTTGGTTTATTGAATGGTTCTTAAAAAAACTGCGCAGTATATGTGACGTTGAAAGATTGGACGTCCATAAATTATAAACTGAACTGCAATTATGCTCCTCATTGCCCATCGTTTCATGTATATTTGATACACACGACTTTTCGAAAGTTGGCTATAATCCCACCTTTAAACGATTCATTTTCTATACAGTGACACTGTTTTATTGACTTTATATGGCGACTTTATGAATGGCTTTGGCAAGTACGTACAGTTACTAGAGTAACTTCTCCAGAAAGGTACACAGGACCACCGTGAAAATGTTTTGACCATATGGCACCGTACATTTTTACTTTTCATTGGTATGGTTACATATTATAAACATACCCATCAATTACACTTTTGACACACGTATGCCTGTATTTACTACGACGTGGTGAATGTCAATTACGTCATGTAAAACTTACTAGAATCCGAGGCTGAATGAACTGACACATTTTTATGTCGTTCTGTATATTTCCTGGTTCGTCACAGCCAGCCAAGGATGACGATATTGCACATTAAAATAAGCGTGTATTATTCTAAATACAAGACCAGATCCTTCAGTACTTAAACCTAAAATAGATATAAGGCGACTTTTTAATGCCGACCTCTTCTCCTGCCATCAAGAGTCATACGTACGAAACAATGTGTTTACGAAAACAGGTGTAAAAGCAAAACAGAGCAAAGCGACTCCATTACGCCACACGTCACAACTCCCGCCCACTATTGCACATCGCCGTTTCCACAGCAACGTTTCACTGCGCAAACACTGGCAGGGCGTTGGAGGAGCCGTACGTCTCGTCGGGGCGATGGCTGTGGCGTCAAAAGCAAAGGCGTACTCGTGGTGTTTCACATCACGACGCACATTGGGGGATCGATACGAATCAATACTAGTCGATAACTTTTACTACGTTTGACAGTGAATTTCCACTGCTGCTTGTGCCCCACGGTCGCCCCCGCTTCATGACAGACCAAGTTCATACAAAATGTATATTAAAATATGGTCGCTCCTCGCCACATATTATTCGTGAGATCAGATCAAGGAGAAGGAAATGGGCGGGGAGTGTGGCATGCAATGGGAGAACAGAAATGCATTCAGGGTTCTGGCAGGGAAGCTTGAAAGAAAGAGAGCACATGCAAGAGCTGTGCGTAAATTAGAGGGTAATATTAAAATGGAACTTCAAGAAATAGGATGGCAGGGCTCGAACTGGCTTGATCTGGCACACGGTAGGAAAAAGTGGCAGGCTCTTGTGAATGTGATAAAGGACCTCCGAATTCCCTTAAGTGCGGGGAAAGTCATGACTGAGGAACTAATAGCTCCTCGAGAAGGACTCTTGTCAGTGGAGTTATAAACGCACCACAGTCATTGTAGACGATACTGTGTCACATCCCTGTCCTTACCAAAGATTTCACAGTCCTGTAAACTCTCAGAATGAAATTGTTACTTTCATCCCACGCTTTTAACGACTTACAAAATTACTTAGTAGACTTACGTTGACAGCAGGAAACACCATGACCTACTTCCGCCTGGTTAAGCATGCCAATTTTGATGTTTAGTTTCGGCACTTCTGAATGCTGACATGAACACAAACACACACACACACCTTCTGTATTGCATTCACCTGGTCCTCAAAATAATCCCTACTATGTGAGGTCCCACTGGCTCTGCGATCTGGTAATAAATAACACGTGTTGACGGTTGTAGTGGCCTTGCTTTGCAGGTGAAAACTTTTCTATGCATACGACCTTACGCTAATTGACTAAGCAATTTTGTGCTAGGTTATAAGGATTGTGTAATGCGGGATCATGACGCATTATTACATTACTCCAAACGCTGCATTAAAATCTTACCCTACTATAACCCACTATGGAGACATACATTCCTACAGTTCTGTTATCCTGTTTCCCATGTATGGATACAGTGCTTTGGTAACGAACTGTTACTGGCGATGCTGTACCGGATGAAACTTCAACGTCTGGTTAACAGGTTTAACGCACGCAGAATCAATTGTGTTGTTTGCAAGCTAATGTTAATATTTTAAACAAACTGAAAGTAACAACTTGCGTTTTGATAGGGACAGCTTTCCACACCGTGCGTTTTATGCCATGTCGATTCTTATGCAATTATGTACCAGCAATTCTTCCACTACAGGAGAAATCGTTACGCCACTATGACTTGGTACATACATAATAACGTTCACAAAAGACGTAATGCTTGTCTTATTTTTCCTGGTATCAGCTGTTCATAACCAAAGTGTAACAGCCGCTTCATATTGCCATAATTTAGTTCTCCTAGAACTAGACGGAGATATTGTATTCACTATAAATGTAATGATTATACCGTCATGGGTATGTTCTTGTGGAATTAGTGGCATTTCTCCGCAAGTCTAACGATTCTACAGAAATGAAGCCGTCATCGAAACTTCTGAACGTTAAGGTTGGTATCAAGATCGAGCCGGTTTAATTCTCTGTTCACTTCACGATAAGGTGCACACTTCTGAAACTCGATACACACAAGCATCTCAGAAATAAACATAAATTTTTCCAGTGATGTTTTTGATGGGTAACCTATCAGATCGTAACAGGTACTCTAGCGGAAAGTTTAACTGCCTAAAATGCAGTCCTTTACCTAAAACAGAGCGTGAACCTCATTCACTTTTCGACACGTGTTTTGTTCTATTGCTGCTTACGTCTGCCGTTTACGTGAATAAATTTTGAAATATTTTAAAAGTTCTATAGTGCGGTATTTTTCCAATCGTAAATTCCTCTCGCCACCTCAGTTCTTGACAAGATTGTATCTCTCGAACAAATGTTCAATGTGTAGAAACTGTGAGACCGATAGGCTGGCTGCAGGAGGAACTCGGGCTCCTCTTCCAGTGGAAGATTCCGTCAACAGCAAATTTCACAAGAAAAAGGCAATCTCAAAAATAAATCACAAACATAACTTCTACACTGCGTGAACAGTAGTGTGAACGGAAAACTAAGAAACTGCGAGACAACCGACATCCGTTGGGAACGCGACAGTTAGCGGGGCAGATTTATGTTCGAAAGCATGTCGCAAAATTGCAGGCTAACCATAATAAGAGAAGTAGACTGTATGGAATTATGTTGGTTTAGCACGAAAATCGCGGCTAACTCTACGTACTTGTTTTTATGTCCATGTAGTCAATATATACGTACCTGGGATGTTCAAGGACGCTTTCTTTTCGGTGAAAGTAGTGTAAACTTTCTTTACGTAGTCGACACGGCCATTAGTGTTATATTATGACGCATTAACGTCTTTCTATACAGGAAGCGAGAGAAGTCTTCACATACTGCACGCAGATGACGTAGGTACGACAATCGGTTCAATCTGGCGCCACTCATTTTGACATCCAGACTTCATTTAACGTCTCACTTTTAACGAATTACAACACTTTAATTCATCATTGTACACAACAGATGAAATATAAACAGCATGTGTGGATGTATCGCGCTATATTGTGAAAAGGTGTTTTATTTTATTCACACCCCTCTCATTGAGAGGATATCTACCGTGTTTGAGATCTTCGTTCGCCGCACAAAAAAAAAATTATTCCAGTGTTAATTCAACAACACGTTTCGGCCTGACAGGCCATCATCGCGTTGACCAAGAACTCTTCTATATTCGTGGTCAACCTGATGATGGTCTGTCAGGCCGAAACATGTTGCTGAACTAACACTGGTTTAAACATATGTGTTTGTATTGACGGTGATCTTATTATCCACAACACATCGGTGATGAAACGTCTCATAAAACAGTAGGTTGGTTTGTTACCGGTCGTCGCTGCTGAACACAAGAGTGAGAATTTCAACTACACCGCGGCGAAGCCTGAAATCCCGGACGCCCACTGTACTGTATCAACATAATGTAGTTACAGTGACGAGCCTATTTATCCTCATTTTGTATCAAATTGGTTCGCCGCCGCTGGCCTAATGGTTGAGGTAGATATTCCATTATGGAACATGCCACTCACTCATTCAGACACAAAAACGCACCCACTTCTGCGCGGGGGCACCCCCTCCCCCCGGGACATATATATTAACAGAGCCTTAAAATAAGATAATATTTCATCGTTCGTTGGCGGAAGCAGGGTTGACCTTTACAATGTTTTCGGGGATTATTTACTCTGCTTATCTCCCATTGACAGGTTGACATTAAAGCCACATCTTATTTTGGTTTTAATATTTTGTAGCAGCGACTGGTTTCCAGTGTGGTATCTTCTGATTTGATCATAGCGGCCAAGTTACGATACTACAATACCATTCAGAAAACATTTTATTCATTGTAGCAGCGACTGAAGCCGAATAATACTACGATAAATTTCAGAGAGTTAACCGAAACCTGTGTCTGTCGCACAAGGAAAACAACAAAAAAGTGAAGATGTTGGAGAACAAAATGCTGTGGACCGTATCTGGACACAAAAGAACAGCAGAAACAGAGGGATGAAAAAAATGCACAAATAGCACGCTCAAGCGATTCAGCATTAAAATTGGGGGAAGGGAAGGAGAGCTAGCAGACTATGTGGAAAACCTACAGCCCACTTTGGAAGGGGATACTGCAGGAAGTTCTCCACAAGGTGACATCTAGTGTTACAGCACCTTATCTTTTCCTTAAGGTCATCAAATAGCTGCTTACGTCTTCTTCCTCGTCTTACCGTACTTTCTGTCTTTCCTTGCATCTTTCATCCGATAATGTGTCTTACAATGCAGTTCGTACGCGAGTTGTGATCAACCCAGTTAGCCTTCCTTCATCTTCACTGTATGTAGGATATTCCATTCTGCCTTGGCTCTATGTAACACTTCTTCATTTGTTCACACTATCCAATCTGTGTCAAGAAACTACGAGTATATTTACGACCCATACACGATTCATGGTCTGGTGCTTCGGCAAAATTACAACTTTATTAATAAACTTAAAAACTGGAGATGGCGTTTAAACAATTTAATGTATCAGTAGATCAGTAGTGCAAGAAAAGTTACAAACGATAATTCATTATCATCCGTGCACGCACAAGACAACGAATTTTAATGGAAGACCTAGTTTATAATAAGCCAGCAGTCCTGCAGAGCATGCAGGAAATTGTTAACACGAATCCCAGTAACTGAACATCGACTGTCCGTACACCGAAGCAAACTTTACTATTTCGACGTTAATTTTCTACTTTACTTACGTCCTCACATATTCCAATTCTCTTGTAAGAAACAAATTCTAAGACAGACAGAAGACTATCCCGTCGGTGATTATCAAGGACTACGGTCGTCTGGTAGGTGGTCACCAACGCTCCGAAGGCACATGTTATGAAGTGTCTATTTGGTGTTACCAGCCAGAAGGTCACAATATAAATCTCACAGAGGTTGTCAGGGAAGTTAATTTTGGTAATTCGTTACGCGTATTCAGGGAAACTTATGGTTAAAACAAAAAGCGATAACTTTATTAAGAGCATGTACCATCGTCTCTGACATGAAGTGGACCCTGCATTTTCCCACAGCGCTGTAATGCATTTTGCTATGACATTCACAATTAACAACGACTACTTCCATGAACAATACGTGTATTAACATGGTGGTCTTTAAACGCAAACGCACTGAGTTCACTGTCAGGATGAACTAGTCTTCATGTACGTCGTATGTCATATAATTGAGATCAACCTCAAGCTTCAAACAATGTGCCTCTCACCGTGGAGGCCCGGGTTCAATTACGGGTCAGTCAGTGTGAGGTTCGCGGTGGATAACGCAACACCAGGTCAGGCATTTCTCCGAATAACAATTTTAATGAAGTCATCCCGTTGATTCACCCCCGCAGGAAGGATAAGCTACAAAGGGACAGAAGTCCAACCCAACCCACCACTGCACCAAGGAAGCCGGCAACCACCTCACAAAACTAATAATAAACGAGGCGAAACCGCCCCATAAACAGAGAGCAGAAACAGACAGAAGTGCAAGTGGACAGAATAAAAAACCACCCACCCCACTCCAGCGGAGAGCTACAAAGCAGAAGAGCAACGGCCCACAAGTAGTAGTTTTGCACACGCCACGTACTTAACCCTATATATAATAGCATAGTAGATATAAGTTATTTTATGTACGGATAAAAACCACAGCAAAAACACTGTAAGCCATATGGGATCCCAAACGCGCACAACCACCCTGTAAAGCATTAAAGGTTCGTAGCTTAGCCTGAAGACGACTGTTGTAAGTCGAAACATGTTGGATTAACATTATATTCTATTATAGTTGCGTTGACGGTAACATATAGTAATAAAGAGAATTTCTCCGATTAATACGGTTTTCCCCTATTAATATTATTCCATCAAAGCTCCATGGCTTTCTCCATCTTAATATTGCCGTTATGAGGACGAGCAAGTGATGTTGGGTAACTTCGAAATAAAGCAATACTCTTCCGGACATCGAGGAGCATTGGGCAGAACGGCACTATCGCATTTATGTTTCATAAAGTTAAAGAGATCCTCACAGTACTGTTAACATTTTGTTCAATGGCGCACAGTTGAGTACCTTTTGCAAATAATAGTACAAAGACAAAGTTGACCAAAATATGACTGTACGGATTTGTTTGGATATATTTTCTGGCCAACAAGTGTTAAGTGGTTGTTTAAATAACGTTCATTCGTATTAAAATGAAAGTCACGCAGTTCGACTCTAATTCCGCACTATTCAAATTCCGTACCTATTGTTATGCAGTTGACGTACAAACAAGACATTATAATGAACAGTTTATTGTACTCCAGCTTTTTAAGACGTAGACACAATGATTATACTATGTCCAATGTAGCATTACAACAGCGTTTGAATAGCGCCTCCCGCTAATAATAAAAGCATGTATTTGCATACACACATTATAAACAGATACATACACAGGCTTAATTGTTCCTTATTTATATCTCAAGGTACAAACTTCCTTGTCGCACTGTTCATCATCGCCATAAGTAATTAGCATACAGGTGTTCATTATATCTTAAATATGAAAAGTGTTGTATTAAGAATACATGAACATAAGATTTTGTCTTTCATATTACCGTAATTTCTTACGTAAGCTGATAACACTTCAGTATTAGTTTTACACGTTGTTATGTTTTAAAGCGAACGAATGTTCAGTGTCATAACTCATCGTGACCAAAGAATTTAGGACTTTCTTCTGCACGATCACCCTTTATAACTTGGTTGTCCCGACGTGATCAATCTGGTAGAACCTCTTTCGTGAGAAGGGTGTGGTACACCGAATCACATATATTTTTAGTTATTGTTTATTTATTCATTTTATTCTTGATACAAAAAAGTCGTGCTGTATCCAGTTAAACAACTAAATCATTTTTTTTTATTAAATAACACACTCACTTGTACTCCCTCACTTACGTCGCTCTCGTACGCGACTCCTTTCTCACTGGACTGCTATCGTCCGTTGTCTGCTGCTAACGTTTCCTCGTTTAAATCTCTCTCCGTACAACCCCTCCTACCTATCACCAACGGTTCCTGAACATCCGTTGACAGATGAAACTTATAACGCATGAGCATGAGCTGTCCGTAACTGACGCCAGCAAACCTAATAAACAAATATACCAAAATGATCAGCTAAATTCTGAACGCTTGCTGCTCCTATCTAAATAGAGAAATCAACGTATGTCCTACAGCACGGAAAACGGCCACACCGGTTATGGTAGGCTGGTTCTCCGGATGCACGTAGGCAAGTAAAAGTAAGCGGTATATTGAATTTTTTATACTATTTACATAATTTGCAAATATGGCCGCGGGCCGCATAATACAAGATGACGGGCCGCGGATTGGAAACCCATATCCTACAGATAACAAACAGATTCGGTCCCAAGCCAGGTAGATTTAGAGTGTACTTATCGACATTCATTTAAAAGACAGTTTGAAGATACTGAACTTTCCAAACAGGCCAAAAATGTGACAGTGGGTCCTACAGTAACACAGTTTTGATTTACGTGTTTAAATTTTTCTAGAGTGAAATATACGTGTACATTTAACTTATTCGCGAACTAACTACACATTTGTAATAGGTTATGCATTCAACAGTTCGACAAGTTTATTTTTATGCAACGCCAATATTTATCACCTTATTTACAAAGGCCCGAAGTCTGACCCTGTTCCGAACCAGTTTAATTCAGTTCACAACTATAAAGCTTACTCTAAGCTCTACTTGAATATTATCGTTCCTTCAGGGGTAATAACGCAAACTGTCTTTCCCATTGCAGCTTTTAATCTATTTTATATGCATTTTGGGTGATAAATTGAAAATTTCATTGAAACTATTCCTGATTATCTGGTAATACTTAAATTTCATTTTGTAACTAACATTCAATGAGCTTCATACAAACTGTTTTTAAAATCCGGTAAAAATTCAGGAACTATACGAAGCACCAGGCATCCTGTGCCATACAGCGTTATTTACTTCGAACAAAGAACATTTTTTTAAACAGTGTTGTTGTTGTTGTTGTTGTTGTTGTTGTTGTTGTTGTTTTTACGATCATTGGCGGTCCTGACAAATGGCTCCATGGGAATGATTAACGAAGGTATAAATCCACACTGTGGAAGGAAGTGCCCATAGGGCGGTAATTCCATTATGCCCCCGACGTTAGGATGCTAATTAAGGTGAAGTGATTGTCGGCAGACCTACAAATTAAGTTGGTAAGCTATGTATCTCACATTCACAAAACGTATAGACTTGTGTCAATGTAACTGAAAGGAAGATAGTGTGCCGATGAGGGAATAAAGGTGCCATCATGTCGGTCGGTCTCGAACCCGAGTATCTCTAAACGGAAAAGTTGACCAAGATCCTTACCTCTAAACCAGTGATTCTCAACCTTTTGTAAGACACGGCCCGGTAAATTCTTTTTTCATAAAACGAGGGCCCGGTCCCAACAAATTTACTCGTAAATACCTTTCCATTTTTTAAGTTCATACATTAAACTAACATAAGTATTAATAATTAATTATGGCATAATCATAAAGAGTATTAATACACTTATATATACGGTGTTGCATGTTGACAAATATAAAATTATATTTAAATTAGTTATCAATCACTAGACTAATGAAATCTCGTAGCATATTGCAGTTTCCTCAGGCCAACATCTAGGTCTGAGCTTTTCGACACATTCACGAATATTTTTCTCCTCAGAATATTTCCACTACAAAATATTTATTCATGAAAAATGCTTAGAAAACTAAAATGACAAATTCCAGGATAACCTCTCGCGGTCCGGTATAATTGATGCCAGGGCCCGGTACCGGGCCGCGGCCCGGCGGTTGAGAAACACTGCTCTAAACCAGCATAACTTCAACCCCTTACCTATAAGGTAACAGCAGACGACTCCCCTTAACTCTCAACTAACACAAGACCAGCTCCTTACTTTTAACTGAGAGAATACCATATTCTAAACTCTAAACTGATAGATCAGCCCCTAACCTCTAAACCACCGGTTCACTTACCACCGGGAGCCTAAGAGTATTATTCTTTAATATTTTTATATGTATCCAGAAAAACACGATGGAACTCAATGACAGTGACCGTATACCACAGGCAAATTCCTTTAGAACAAGAGAAGTTTATTATGAATGTGAGGGAACAGATGGAAGACAGAAATCTCTTCACGGGCTTCCTAAACCTCCTACGAGACGCTATTGGTCCTGCCGATTGTCGCACGTGACACAGACACAGGGCTACTTATCCTTGACCTACAATTCTTCGTTTGCACGCCAGCAGGCAACGTTGCCTAAGGTCAGTCTTCTTCACCAAACCGACTCACGTGGACTGTATTTTTTACCTCATACATTTCATTATGTAACAGAAACAGTCAAGACCTGTATGACGGTCATTCCAAGGTTTTCGCGGTCTGTTTCGACGTCATTCTGTGCCTTCAGTAGGGCGTAATGAGATATCAAATTGTTGCGCTTCTCTGTTGATTTATTCGTCACATCATTTAAGCAGATTAACTTACTACATGTCGATGCCGGTGGCTGTGCGGTCAAGGCGTATTTATGCAGCCGCTTGACTGGTGGGATTGCGGGTTCGAATCCGGCTGAAGACATGGATATTTGTTTCTTGTCTTTTTCGTGCGTTGTGTACGTAGCGGCCTCTGCGACGAGCCGATCACCCGGGCAGAGAAGTCCTACCGGGTATGTGAGTGAGTGTAACTGTGTATGATCTAGTGACGTAAACAATGAAGCGGTCTAAGCTCGAGTTCAGCTGTTGCGGGGAAAA
>Ga0123355_10012139_pt1 | contig 13331 bp, 9 predicted proteins | sample TergutEmb28metaG_3_FD_89872 | JGI IMG/M metagenome (GOLD analysis project Ga0123355, IMG submission 89872) | Embiratermes neotenicus P1 segment gut microbial communities from Petit-Saut dam, French Guiana - Emb289 P1 | ecosystem: Host-associated > Arthropoda: Insects > Digestive system > Gut ...
ACGCCTAACGACCACTATAGTGGTCGTACCGCACCGCTAACCTCTAAAAGTTGCATTTTATATATTTATTCAACAAATACAGGTACTGAATATTTTAAACGTGGTATAGGCTCTCTGTTTTTTTTCTCTTCAAAATGCAGTTTGTTTCATTATTCTAACGCATTTGGTTCCTGTTTTATTCACATTTTATATACAGGGTGTACTAAAATTTAAAAAATAATTCCGGCGCCAAAAGGTTAATGTCGTCTGCAACAACTAACGACTGCTTCATCTAGGCCATTTGTTATTATCAAACACTATAATAAGGGTTATGAATTTATTATTATTATTATTATTATTATTAATGGTGTGGGTTGTGGTGGTGGTGGCAGCAACAGTAGTAGTTGTGGTAGTAGTCGTGGCAGTGTTGTTGTTGTCGTCATCGTCGTCGTTGTTGTTCATGTATCTGGAATTTTTCAGTCCCCTTTCGTAATATTCTCTGGTGTCCCTCAAGGTTATGTTCAGGAACCACTGTTTTACACCACATTCGTCAATGATTTATGCAACATACCGAAGCACTCTAGGTACCTTCTCTTCGCTGATAAAATCAAAATTGTTCATGACATTGTATCACCTAACACCTTGCTCTGATGCAGGCTGACGTTGATTCTATACGGGGTTGGTGAACACGTAATTTCATAAAAGTCACCATCAGTAACACCAAAGTTACTACAGTGTCTTGGAAGATTAACACAATATTTTATAATTAAAAAATTGTGTTTCCTGTATAACTCACATTGAACTTAATTATTAAAAGACCAGGGACTGTTTACTAACCGGAATACTGAACTGTATATTTTCCCTACACATTAAGTTGCTTGGTTTTGTGGAAGTCACAACAGTTTTTTCTTCCCTTCTTTGTTGACTGATGGCGTATGCTTAAGAAAAGTTGTAATATAAATCTTAAGTTTGTAACGGAGATGTGTTGTTTAACTGACACATGCACCGGACCTTGTCTAGCGTCTTGTTTTACTAGGGTGTAACGTTTTGACAGCTGACTGTGCTGCCGTCATCGGGTGCCAGTATACAGCCTAATCGGTTAGGTCCGTTGGACTTGATTACAGAAGCCGAACCAGCAACCGAAACGTTACGATTTAATCGAAAAGAGGGCGATGGAAATGCCCAATATATGTGTCAGTTGAAATCCTAAAACGTGTGCTCGCAAATGTGTACTTAGTTTCTTTTAGTTCAAATGCTGTTAATAAGCATAAGAAATGATGAACCTCCCCCCCCCCCATCTCTCCGGGAGAAATGAGTCTCACACATTATTGAAAAAAATGTAAGTCCTGTGTTGATCTGTTGTTAGTCGAGCATGGGCCAATGAGAGGGAATGGAGGGGAGGTAGTACGAGATGCAGAACAAGAGCAGATGAAAGAGAGGGGAATCCACGGCAGTAAGTGTGGACATCGCTTCAGTAGAAGCCATTGTATAGCAGGGTCCGTGTTATGTTGCTGTTTGAAAGAGCGTGGTGATTTTCTCGCAGCAACCCGAAGCAGTATTCACTTCGTCTGCGGAGTGGAGTGGAGACTCACAACAAAACGCTGACCACGCGGTGCTGGAGTTGAGATCACAGCCCGAAACCTGTATGGGAGAAATGGACGCTTGCCGCAAGTTTCAATGGAAATGGCTGCTAGATATTCTAATGGGAGGTTCAGGTAAGATAGACTCGATTAACTTTATTTTTAAGGACTATTAATTGTTTCGGTTCAACAAGGACCAATAGGCTATCCCATTGCAGGCCTGGACAGGCCCTTAAAGACTCCACAAATTTGAGGATCCCAGGATTTCTAGACAGTCGGCACAGGAGGGTGGTAAGTTCGTCAGCCGCACACAGGTGCGCACCGGTTGCCTTTATGCCCTAGGAGGTATCCCTGATGTTCAATTCTGTTAGAGGCTGAGTCGACCCTAGGGCCATATTACGGCAGGAATGATTAAGTCAATGAAAAATCCAAATTCTCACATCGCGAATCGAAACAGCGACCTTCTGGCTTGTAGCACAGTGCCTCAACCAACTGTGCCGCCGCGTACCTCATAAACAAGGACCAGTGGGATCGAAAAACGCGTTACGTAGGTCTAGATCACATGATTATCCCGTGTTTGTGACCTGGGTTTAGCCGGTCTGGTTCCTACAGCGACGATGTGAACGAATGGAGGTGATTCTTTTCGTTCAAAAGCAATAGGTATTAGATTAATTAAATGAATATTATCAAATGCTTAAGGAAGACAAGTTAGTCAGCCAGCCAGGTGGATATGTCCTGATGATGGAGGCAGTAATTTCCTCTGAAACCTCGGCATATATCTGTCAGACCCTGTCCTTTGAGGATGATTACAATATGGCATAACAGACTTTCGGATATCCGACATTCCAACAACACGCTGTACTAAAATATTTAATTTATGGAGTGAAAATATTTGAGAGTTCTTCTCAGTACAATCCAAATCTTCAGTGTCACCGACTGGTTTGTTAGTTTTAATAACATTAAGGTTTCATGGCTAGGTTTCGTAAAGCCAATGAAGGAAGATTAACGAACGAAGCGAGGCCGAGGAGGAGATAGTAGTAGATTAACTTCCTCTTTATAAATGTGCGTGTAAAACTACGGAAAACCACGAAAATTTCAGTACACAATAGCCTGGAAAACAGTTCAAAGGCTTATGTACGAAACTTAAGAAAATAAACACGAATAATGTTGTTAAAAAATAAGAGGGAAGCTTCGGTGTATCACATTAAACTTCATGCTGAAGTTGGTTAAACGAAGATGGCAAATGTCATTGTTCGATTTTTTAAGTGTTGCCCTGAATTCGAAAGCAACACACACAAGCATATGTGTGATAAACACATTGATAAGCCTAGTATGTCCGTCCGTCCGTATGTCCGATTGGCGAGGTATATACTTTCACCTTCGAAACTACGTGGTTAATTCGACGGACCCTATCAGTGTAAGCTGCACAGTGAGATCCATTTTCATTCCGGTGGGTCCATCGTAAATCCCCCTCTAAACGAAGCTCATAAGGAATTTTGCCAATTTTCTCAAAGCACTGTAAGAAAAATCTACACGTTACGCATGTGTGTATTTGTTCAACGCCGTATCTTTTATCTAAAACTCATGAAGACATTGTTAGTAATTCATAAATCACAAAGAAATATAATTTTCGCGTACAGTGATTTTTATTAAGATTCTTTGTTTGCAACAGACGTGTAAGAAACGAATTTCAGCGAAACAGCTGCCTGTGTAATTGCGAAGAGCGCATTTTCAAAATAGATATAATGCTAAATGAAGTAGCTTGAACTACCTACTTCGAAGTTTTTTTCTAATGAATAACCATGAATTCAGAGAAAGGTTATCAACTGCAGAGACCTATGTATGACGTCTAATTTCAGAGAAGTTAATTTGAGGAAACTCGAAAATTTTGTAAAATTTTCCTTGCCCGTATCTACAGTTTGTGTAGACACTGTATAAGCCGTGTAATTATCTGCTATGTATGGAAATAACACGGAGTTTTAATTACGACCAGAGTGAAGGTATTTCACAAGTTTCCTTAAGAAAATACCTGATACAGAAGCCCATTTTCTTTTCTTCCAAGACCCTACAATTCACATTAAATTATCACGTTGACGAAAGTCTCCATAACATCGCAAAATGTGAGACGTTTTATTGTCGAATCAAAGAGAAGATGAAAGAAACATAAAGACATTGTGCAGTGATATTTTTTTTGCTTTTGTTGTATTATTTTTTGTTAGCAAACAAGTTCTTCAGAATAAAGACTTGGCGGGTCATAAGATATTCCCTTACTTGTGAACTTTAAGAATTCCGTGTCACATCAATGTCTGAAAGTATGAAACATTAGACTTCGTTATTAATCTGATTCATATCCTTATTTTCAAGTTATGTTTAGTATTTAAAAATTACCTACAAGTAAAAAAGTAAGATTTCTTACAGTATTACCGTTTAAACGCAGAGGCTGGGCGGTGAGTGTGGACCTCTCTTTTCTAAAATTGGCATAAATCTCGCTCTGTGAAGAATGAAAATTTCGATATTTCAGCTATTATATTCTAGCTTTACATTACTCCAAAATACAACTGATTGGAAGCGGAACTGAAATTTGTCAAACGACTGAGAAGACAACTTCACCCCACTGGTTTGGTAATAGGACCCTGGGTCTACTTTGCTGTTCCTTGTCAATGCTAAAACCAATATCTTAGGCCTGGCTTTCAAACCCATTTGTTGCAGCTGCGGTAGTGAAGACGCAAAGAACACTGTGTGCTGTAGGTGGACAAATCCTGCTCACGTTCACGCGAGAAGTACTGGATTGGGCCATTTCGTAAAAACACGTAACGCAACTCTCTTCCTTGCCAAAACTCAGCAAACTGCCCTGCTGCGCGTCAAATTACACAGTAGAAAATATGAAGAGGGTTCACAATAGTCGCACGGTTCACGTTCACCGACCCTACTCAAATATTGCTCTCTTGCTCATATTTACGCCTTTTTGTATTTCGGATAAGTATTCAATCCATTTTTTACGGTAAGAAACAACGTATAATTGTTATTCGTACCACTCACCGTATTTATTAACCGACAATACACATTGAAGTAGTTATAATTGCTCAACAAGTCTAGAAATTCCTCATCTTTCATAGAACAAGACCTGTCATTAACATGTAAACAAGAGCCCGTCATTGGACCTTGTCCTAAGCCACTTAAGTCCCGTATTTACTCTCACACACATTTTTCTGAGAGTTTCAACATTTTCCATCTATGTCTTATTTTCCCAAATTGCCTCTTCCTGTCACAATTCTCCGTTCAAATGTTTCTGTATTCCTATTTACCACAAGCCTTCTTCAAGTGTCGAACATCTTTTCGTTATTCGTATCTTACTAACATTTTGATTAAGGGTGCAAATTTATAATTTCCTTTTTCGACGTCCTCCATCTTATTTATTTTCCTCCTAGTTCCACAATATTCCCCACAGGATTTTTTTTACATGCATAGCCAGATTATGATTTGTTTTCTTAGGACGACAGAAAGAAATGACAAAATTATGGTTCTGAGTGTCTTAATTTTAACGCTTTTAGTTGTGAGAAGGAACTGTAACCTGAACAGTTGCAAGCCGTCGACAGATGTAGTCTGCTCTCACCGTAGCATATTTGAGGTTTCCCGGAAGAGAAAAGGCCAGTCTTCCAAGTTATGATACCGCGTCATCTGATCTGCAGGCCCAACTATCAGATAACGTAATGTCATAGCCCAGAAAATCGCAAGAAGCTTTTTCATTTTTCGTGACTGTAATTTAGCTTGTTTTGTCGTTCCGAAATAGGTAATCGTCGTCACAGTTCTGCACATTCTTCAAAATCAGCTATATTTTTTTTCCTGCAAGTATCTTCACAGTTAAATTAAATCTCTCATAAATATTACATCAGTAATCCAGTCTCCAGACTTCATATCCACCTGCATGTGCATATATAAATATCATTCTGCCACACATTCGTCGTTCTTGCGTGACTTCAAACTTCCGTCGCGAGTTAGATTATAACTGCGCTCTTGTCGGCTATTAGGCAGAGAGTAGTAGTAATTCTTTACCGATGTTTCGGGATAACCTACTTAGGTAAGGACCTACCACTACTGGCTACGTAATAGCCCAGAAGAGCGCAGTTCTCATCAGTCGTGTTTGTTTGTTTGTTTGTAGATATGTATGTATATATCTGTGTAGGTATGTATGTATGTATGTATGTATGTATGTATGTATGTATGTATGTATGTGTGTATGTGTGTATGTATGTATGTATGTATGTATGTGTGTATGTGTGTATGTATGTATGTATGTACGTATTTATGTATGTATGTGTGTGTGTACGTATGTATGTGTGTATGTATGTATGTGTGTGTGTACGTATGTATGTGTGTATGTATGTATGTATGTATGTATGTGAGTGTGTGTGTATGTGTGTATGTATGTATGTATTTATGTATGTGTGTGTGTACGTATGTATGTGTGTATGTATGTATGTATGTATGTATGTATGTACGTACTTATGTGTATATGTATGTATGTAAGTAGCCTGTATATGGATGTTTGTATGTAGGTATGTGTGTAGGTATGTATGTGTACGTCTACGCATTTATGTACGTATGTGTGATCTTTTGTGCATTAATGATAATTTTGTAACTGGCCAGGCTACTGAATGAATGACCGAGTGAGGCACACCATGGTTGCCATGGAAAGCACTGTTGGCGATTGGTGTGCTCGCTGTCAATTAGCTGCTTTTACAATCATGTCAGCAATTGTTGCTGGGTTACATGTTCTCAGTGAAGTTCGCGCTCTTAGCTGAGAAGCTGTTTCTTTGATTGAGCAAATACGTAATAGGGTTGAGGCTGAAGAAGCAGTTGCATGGCGCGTGTAATACAACAGAGCAAAAGCAGATGGCAGCACGTGTGTATATAACATTAACGCGCGAGCTGGTGTACTTTACAGAAACGAGCAATGAATTAGCCTGCGGAATAGTGTTAAAATATGGCTGGTTACCCATAATATGATGGGCACGTGGCTGCTACTACTGCTGCTGCTGCTGCTAATAATACTAATAATAATAATAATAATAATAATAGTAATAATAATGTGAGGAAAAATTTGGAAACTGTACCAGGAAAACATTCGATAGATTCACTACAAAAGACAGCTATACTTTGAACATCACACATAATACGGAAAGTACTGCAGTGTGAAGCTTGAAGCCTGAGCGGTGGGGACCACCGCTGGTTCAAGAGAAGTACCAGGAAGAAAAGGCCTGTGACAAGAGACATCCATATCGTAGAATAATAATAATAATAATAATAATAATGAAAATTATGTTACTTCCTTTTCCGTAAATAATTACAAAGAAACAGACATATATATATTTGTTTATTCAGGATAAGCAACATATGTGTAGATTTGTCTTAGGTAACAAATTTGTGCAGGCAGCTTCATTGTTCTCATATTTGGATGCTGTCTTACGAAACGTGCATGCTATGAATCACTTGTGAATTGATATATAATTCCTAATTATATAATTCCTGAATTCCTTTTTATCAGTTTTACGCCATAATTCATGGCATATTTCCAAGAACCTCGGTCAAACCATGTACCAAGCATTATTATTATTATTATTATTATTATTATTATTACACTTCGAGAAAATATGTTTCTCCCTAAATTAAATTTTATATTAATATTGTGCTTTACTACAAGCTAAAATACCCTTCATATGTATTATGATGTAAGGTAAAGCAATTCTTGTACAGACCTCGGCAGGCTCTGTGGGATCCAGGAATTTGAATCTCCTAGATTTCAAGACAACAGGCACATGAAAGTGGTAAGGTTGTCAGCCTTACGCACCGGGCGCCTTCACCCCCGGAAACTGTTCCTGGTACTCATTTCTGTTTAGAGGCTGAGTCGCTCCAGGACCATGGTGCTGCTGGAAGGAGTAAGTCAATGAAAAATCCCAGTGACACCATCGGCAATCGAACCCGGGACTTTTCGGCTTGTATCGCAGTGCCTCATCCAACTGAAGTCAACGCAAATCGCATTATAATGTACTCATTAATTCTGTGCACTGTCGGCTCCTTTCTTCGTGACTTTTGATTTTAACTGAAATTAATACACGTGGTGTCTTTTTTAATTATTATTTTTGAGCTTGGCATCTCTTGTCTTGATTTTGTCTGATTGTTGCTTACTGTATTTGTACTCTCTTTGTAATTGACCATTAGGCTGTTGAGTGGGCGTGCAAATACGAAGGTAGTGAATGGAAGGCCATTTATGCTGTCGAATTCTTCTACACCCTAAAATTACTACAAGTTAAATGTTGTTTCCGTTTTTTACATTGTTTTACCGGAAATAGTCTGAATGCTGTATAGCACATTCCGCAGCTACAGATCCTGCCCCAGTTTTACTTTCACAACAGCAGGACCTCCTTTCGTTGCAATACCTTTAGAGCTATTCCCTTGGGCTGTACTGAACATCTCCGAAAGAAGGAGTGTCTAGTTCTTACGATTGTGGTAAATTTAAAGATATTTCTGGACTCGAATTAAACCTCGGAAAGTTAAAATGAAAAAAACCATGTTACATAAATGTTTTATATTTTTGAGAATGATTTTCATTTACGATGAAATAAGTTTCATTTTGCCCTACTCGGTCAAGGAAATATCCGTCATTATTTGGAAAGAGTTAAGTGAAGCCAATCTGGATTTGTTAGCACAGCGACTCTATTACAGACAAAGATGAAAGTTACTGCCATGACTCTATTACAAAACCCATTTAAACTGAAAGCTGATTTATTCGGTGGCTCAGAAGGCTCTTTTGTGACGGTGTGAAACTTTTGAACATTATCAGGGCCGGCAGATACAAATGTTTATGGTGCAATTCGGAAGCAACGCGCAATATATTTGACATGTTCTGAAGTAATCACCTGTATCCCGGGTTTTAGTTCCTGATAAGACAAGACGCAGCGTACATGACAATGTGACACAACACGTGCGATCTTGAACTTCCCGACACTTAGATTGCGTGTTAGAATCGTGCTCGGGGAGTGGAAATGTGTGTGTAGTACTTTTCTGTGTTCTGAGATGAGTTAATTGTACTAAATATCTAAAAGTTCCATATTTCTGAATTAAATCTGAAAAATACACAGATCATAAGGCTTAGTCCAAGACAGTTGAAAAAGGATAAGAAGAATAAAGTATGATGCCTTTAAGAACTCGGCATAACAAGATTTTCGAAAAATATTTTTATTGCTTCTGCATCTCTCAGGCCTTCTTGACGTCATACCTAAGTGAATCAGCAAATTGATCTTTTCTTTATTCAGATAACGTCTTTAAACTTTTGGTTTGAAAATAAAGTGACGGAACCCACGTTAAGTAATTCGAGTCTCCTTCTGAACGGGGAAGGCGCTTTCACAAAATTCCTTCTTCTACCAGTTGGAAGGAACATCTTAACCAAATAGGTCAATTTTTCTTCAGCACTCATTGGAACTGCATTCGTTTCCGAAGTTATGTCTCATGTCGTAATTATGTGGGATTGTGTTTCATTAAGAAACTTTTTAAATTTTGTGAGAATGAGTGCAGTTTCAAATGAAAGTTCAATTCGCTGGATGCCTTTCAAATAGTCCTGTTATTATGAATCTTGTCCAGCACCAAGGAACGTAGCCAGTTTTATCATATAATCGATAGAACGACAGACGTGTTCCGTAATTTTCCTCAGTTACAATGCAGATGCCTAAGTGGAATTAAAAGACGCGGCACGAACAACTCCTCCCCACTTTCCTATCGATGTCTTCAGCTAAGGTGACTGTACCCAGGTCTCAGATAATCAACCAGCAACATTTCTTCCTCCCCAAAGGGACATTCTGCCAATATTAGCAAAAGACCTGAAAAGAACTACGTCAAATTGCTCACGCAACACATTTAATACTTCAGCGTAAGGCCAGTCTCCGTTATAATTATAAGCTTTTCGAGCAGGAGCTACTAAATGGTTGAAACGCGCGGGGGGGGGGAGGGGGGGCGGTGGTTGTCGACTTCCATGAAGCGTAATTCTCCGCCCTCAGCTTGTTGGTTCTTGTGTTGTTTGGTGGCAGGCCAGTCTTCAAAAGGATCAGCAAAACAGTCCCCTCTCGCAGCTGTGCTGAGCGATATATGTAAATCAAACAAACAGCACAACTAAGTTTTGTCTTCAGACTGAAGGTTAACCAATGAAACGATCACAAACAACAATATTAAAAAATATATAATTTATTGTTCTAAATCGGATTGATGTTTCCGGTCGCCACATAAATTTGCAATAGACTTATATATCGTTGAATTAACTGGTAGTTTCGAATTCCGTTTCTACTGACTCATACTGTCTCCAGCAGGCAAATACAACGAATCACACTATTAAGTGTCCAGTTCATGCGTTTTTCATCACCCACTCTTTTGCTGCTACAAATTGGCTCTTTTGTTTAATACACTGCATGTAATCTGCTCCTAACTGTAATAAAATAACGACGCATATATACGACACATACACACTGCGTTGCCTGTGTAAGTACAGTCTTGCAAGTGGGGTCGTGGTGTCTGTCCCAGACACTGATAATTTATCCGTGCTTTTTTCTTGTCGTGTTTCATATCATAGAACTAAGGGGCTTCGAAACGAAGAGATCTTGCGTGCAGGATTTGTTACGTTTGTTAAAAAAATTCATTGACAAAAAACTAATTTCGTGCTTTTAAAATACAAAATATTGCACTAAATATATAGAGTAAAATATATGTAAAGAGATGGACTGTAATTAGCACATGACAATAAACAACACGCCGAGTTGTCCTGCTTTCTTCAGAAGAACAAATGTTTCGAAAGATGGTAGTCATCTACAAAGCGCACAGAAAACACGTGCATCAACTGAGGCAGGTTCTCAGTTTCAAGTGTACAGTGGAGTGTCCTTTCGAGTCTTGCCGGGTAAGGACGTGTGCCCCTAGCTCCGCCTGACGACTGTGATACTCGCAGCGTAAATCGATCCCGTTCAGTGTCAGCCATCCTAATAAGAGTATTGACTTCACCTATACAAGGAATGTATATGGTACCCAGTAATTGTTAAACGCGAAATACAGCCTACAAATTCAACACTGTGAGTCTACTGCGACGAAGGGTTATACGCAGGGCCAAGAGTATACCCAGCCCGAAGCGGAGGGATCATCCGACCTTTCTCACCAAAAACCGAGTATGATGCAGCAGACCCAGCTCCTCCAGCAAAGGACGCCCAACTACAACCAAAAACAGCAAATACGATCCTGTGAGACTACAGCAACGATGGCGTATATGCAGAGCCAGGAGCCCATGCAGTACACACAACCTGAAGCAGATGGATCATCCGACCATCCCCACCAAAAACCGAGTGTGATGCAGCAGACGCAACCTCCACAACAAAGGACGCCAAACCACAACCAAAAACAGCAAGTACATTCCCTAACTCAATACACTGTAAATAGTGATCACGCACAACCCATGGAACACCAGCAATATACCTCAACATTCCCAGGATTGCCCACGCCACCTGAGCCCCATTGGCAGAAAGTTGAATTAAAGAAACGACCAAGAGATATCCCTGAAACTCACACTCAAAACAACAAACAAATTAAATTAAACGACTACTGGCTGAACCCGCCACCCCCACAAACTACAAACGGATTTGACGAAGACGAGCAAGACGAAAGTGGAGAAAAAGTAACTACCAAAACAACCAAACCACCACCGATATTTGTAGCGGGAGTGCACAATATTAAACCCCTCAACGAGCTGTTAGTAGCAGTATCTGGAGATGACTTCGAACTCAAGTACTCAACGGCAACCAAGTCAAATTCCAGCCAAAATCCGCGGACAAATAGAGAACAATCATATAAGCATTGATAGAAAAGCACACGGAGTTCCATACATACCAACCCAAAGAAGAAAGATGTTTCCGTACAGTCCTCAGGGGTATGCACTACTCCACTGATGAAGAAGACATAAAGACAGCTATTGAGCACCATGGACATACAGTAATTAACGTCTACTACATCAAACAACAACGGACTAACATACCCCTGTCATTATTCTTTGTCGACCTAAAACCAAACGCAAATAATAAACACATCTACCATATTGAGACTTTAAAATACACTAAGGTGAAGTTTGAACCACCAAGACTTAAGCGAAACATACCGAAATGCGGCAAATATCAGAGATATGGACATACCCAAGCCTACTGTTTTCACAGCCCCAGGTGTGTCAAATGCGCAGGCAATCATAACACTAAACATTGCCCACGTAAAGAAAAATCTGAACATGTCAAGTGCGTCCTTTGCAATGGCAACCATCCGGCCAACTATAAAGGATGCACCGTTTACAAAGACATAAAAACGAACCTTTCCACCACTGAGAAACAAACTAGAAGGTAAACCCCTCGCCGCCAAACCTCAACCATACATCAGACCTGGCTTATCGTACTCTGCCGCGCTCTCATCAAAACAACAGCAGTACGCAACTGCCACGTCAAGTATCCAACAAATACCCACCCAACAACAGCAAACCCACTCACAAACAAGTGAAATACATGAATTACAAACAATGTTGAAAAGACTCATGGAACAGTTGAGCACAATACTACACCTACTAACAACTGTCGTATCTAAAATCAACTAACTGCAACTCAAAATAGTCCTATGGAACGCCAACGGGCTCGCCCAGCATACAGAAGAAGTGAAAAATTATATACAAAACCAACAAGTGGATATCATGTTAATATCGGAAACACACTTCACCACAAGAAGCTATTTCAAAATCCCAAACTACGCAATTTATGACACGCAACACCCCGATGGCACTGCACATGGAGGTACTGCAATACTCATAAAAAACGGCATTAAACATTATCTTCATGGGCACTACAAACTAGAACACCTTCAAGCAACCAGTATTACAATTGAAGATTTGGTTGGACCACTCACCATAGCAGCAATTTACTGTCCTCCCAAACACACCATCAAAGCCGAACAATTCCGACACTTCTACACATCATTGGGACACCGCTTTCGGGCAGTTGGAGACTACAACGCTAAACACACCCACTGGTGCTCGCGGTTAATTGCCCCCAGAGGACGCGAGCTCTTGAAATCCATGTAAAAGGAGAATTTAATGCACGTCTCCACGGGTGAACCGACATACTGGCCCAATGACAAAAGGAAAATTCCAGACCTCCTCGACTTTGGCATTACGAAAGTAATACCCGCGCACAGTATACAAGCGGTGGCTGGCTATGACCTGTCTTCTGACCACTCACCAGTACTCTTAACCATGCATACAAGAATCACCCATCAAACCCGCCCACTCACCCTAACCTCAAAAACAACAAATTGGATGAATTTCCAAAACTATAGAAACGAAAACCTTACCCTCCAAGCTCCCCTTAAAACGGACCGAAATATTGAAGACTATGTACATTACCTCGTGCAAATCATACAGCGGGCTGCCTGGTTCTCCACGACAAACCCACTTACACACCCAAACTAAAATATCTGTGCACCGGCTCTCAAAAAAAAAAAAATACTTGAAAAAAGAAGACTAGGCAGACGATGGCAACAAACCAGGTCCCCTCAAGATAAGGCAAACCTGAACAAAGCAAAAAACGAATTGAAGATAATACTAAACAATTACAAACAACAGGCGATACAAACCTACCTGGAAAGCCTAACTCCCACAGAAGCTACAGACTACTCACTATGGAAAGCCACCAAACGACTAAAAGACCGCAAACA
>Ga0123355_10012141_pt1 | contig 13331 bp, 9 predicted proteins | sample TergutEmb28metaG_3_FD_89872 | JGI IMG/M metagenome (GOLD analysis project Ga0123355, IMG submission 89872) | Embiratermes neotenicus P1 segment gut microbial communities from Petit-Saut dam, French Guiana - Emb289 P1 | ecosystem: Host-associated > Arthropoda: Insects > Digestive system > Gut ...
CATTTCAAATGTCATGTCAGGTCCCACACCGTGTTAGAGCTGCAGTTTAGTGCTTGTGTTTACAGGTTTGGGGTTGGGGAAGCAGCATCATGATCATGTGCAGTGTGGCAGTGAAGTGATGTCGGAATAAAATGTGAAATATTGCGTTAGCGTACTGTTAATTCTCGAGGGTTAACGTCTGTGTGATTGGTCCAAAAGCATATGCCAGAATTTATTTTTTAAATTTGCTTTATCCCCTACCTCGTAAAATACACGTAAAGGTATCAATATGAAATGGTGAAGCAAAACATCATGCAGTTTAAATTCGCAGTGAATGTAATGTTCTTATAACCAGAGCAGTGATTTTCTGTTTCATTTTGACAACCCCCCCATATAAGATTTTTCTTGGTTTAAGGTACAAAAGTCTCATCTACCAGACAAATCTTAAATGGGGGTTCCACTTAGTCAGATGACCGGAGGAGAGTGTAGGGAAATATACGGAGGAAAGAAGTGAAGTGAGGCTTTTTTGTGGCCTCGGTAAGATTTTCATGGCTACATACTCCATGTTTAGGGCAAGTTTATATGACTGCCATGTTTTGCGTTTATTCATGTTTAGTCATATAAATGCAAGTATTTGTGGATGTTCTTAGTGTCTCAGCAGATCATATGTCTTCATGTATGAGTTGATCTTAAACTCCTCTATCTAGTGCTTTATTGGCCTTTCTTAGTCTTTACTGTAGAGGTATATAATTTGCTGCTGTCTATGGTTACCAGCCATCACCTGTTCTGTGTTCATGATCTGCTTGTTTCTTTTCTGTTGTGGTTGTCTTTTGAAAGACTGGAGGTGCTGATGGAGGTGTCGTGGCAGATGCAAGTGTTTGCAATGTGACAGGTCTGCAGGGTCAAGCAGCCTAAGAAGAGTGCTTTGTTTTTGGACTGCTTGACCCTGAAAATGAAGGTACTATTTTTCTTTGAACTGTTGGAAACTGTTTGCAAGCAGACATACCAACTGAGTCTTCTGGTAGTCCATTTATTTCGTCGTCCTTAATGTATGTTACTTTTATATTTGGTTTTAAGCTTCTTCATGTGTCTCTGCCACCCTTTTGCCATGTTTTGCTACCATATATTGCTACCAGTTTAAAAATATGTGGGGTGCAGTGTTCATGTTTTCCTGGAGGTTATTTCACCAAAGCATATAACATAATTCCACTTGCGCCTATAAATGTGTGTTGTTTATTCCTGATCAGTCCAAGGAATGTACTGTCTTCAGCTGCTTAGTCACTAGGGTAATGGGTCCGAATCATACCTGGAACATGGCTGTGTATCTGCGTTTTTCTATGTTGTGTTGTCTTGTGTAGGCAGTTGCTTGCGACAGGCTGATTCCTCAGCCAGGGAGTTATATCAAATGTCTGTAAACTGATTTACACACCAAAAAATTGGGAGGCCTTGTGCTTCATTGGGGTGTATGGAAAATTGAAGCATAAGGAGGAGGAGAGGGAGGAGAAGTAAAAGAAGTTTGCTGTTTATTACATTTATCAGAGTGATAGCATGTTATCTCTTCACATATATTGACTTCTGACAACAGAGAATATTGTGACATCAGAAGTAAATATTTTTCCTGCAAGTTATTATAGTAACAGGCCTGTCCAAATTCACAGCATCTGTGTCATGTTTTGACCCATGCTTGCCCTAGCCATCGTGGCACCTTGTGTCAGTTACATCTGCTGCCCCCTGCTGACTCTCCCTGTTATGTACATATTGTTGTCATGGTATTTTTAATGGGTGCGTAACATTCTTAATAAATAGGGGTACCTGTAAAAATTCATTGTAATACGTTGCATAGAAAATATGTAAAGTACGAGAAAATAGCCAGATACAAAATGCTTCGACAAAAGCCTACTTCTCTCACTTTCACACTTTCAAACATTTTCATCATTTAGTAGAAATCAAAGTTTTGAGCGATGATATTTTGAACTAAGGAGTATGTAGCGAACTCATTCTTTCTTAAGATATTGAATGTAAATGAGACTTACTGAGTTTAATTTTGGAGAAACTGCCCTCACCACTGGTGATGGAAACTGTCATTGTTAACAACATTCTTGAAGAAATGCGTATAGAAAGTGCAGGTCTTCAGAGTCAGATGTCTTCATTAAATGTAAAATATTTAGTGTTGTACAATTTTAAGCCTCTTCAGAAAACCGTGAAGGCCATTACTTAATCACATGGAGGAGATCCTGTGATATCTGCATCAAAACCAGTGGTTAAGAACTGACTTAAGTTTTTGGCAGTGTTTCATAATTTCTTCTTTTTTGGTTAGTTCACTGATCTTGTTCAGGATGCCGCATCTCCATGTGTTGGTGCAGTTCTTGAATCTCTTCCTTTAACCCTTTAAGGCCCAGCAGTTACTGTGTGTACTGCCAGGTTTAATGTTAAAGAAATTCTAAGTTCTATGCACCCATTACATTTGTGTGTTTTGCATGGATCTGAGAACACATAATGATTATATCCTTTATGCAGTATTAACTGGTTGGTTTTTATAACAGAGATGGAGTGTGTTTACTGAATGGTAGAAACTTAATCTTTAAATATAATTTATGTTAATCTTAATGTTAAAAGTTTAATTTATGGTATCAAATAATGTACTGAAAAGTAAGTTTTAAACTTCTTCTCCAGTATTGTAATTGGCTTAGGTTGAGCTTCTTAGTCAGAGTGACACTCCACATTTCATACACTTTTCACACCACAAAATCAAAGTTGTATTCGAAGATCCTGAACACATTTGATAGCTGCTGAAATAGCTCTCTCTGCACCATTTTCTCTACGTTTTCCTGCAAATCTGATAAAGTCTTGAATTAAATAAACAGACTAACATACATGAAAATTTGCTGTTGAATTAATTTGGAGCAGCACATCACATCAGGTGACTAATTACAAAACTCAAATCTTTTGGTAGCTGAATTAGAATAATAGCTTCATGAGCAATCCTGGGATCGTGCCTTTCCTCTGTGCCTCAGGAAGATGATAAGTGCATTGTGGATGCTAACAGTTTGCTATCAGAGACCTTTTGCACTAGCAATTTTTGTGTAGCAAAGGGTGACTCTAAGTTACTTGAAGGTGAAAGATTTTACTTGGTTCAAGGTCTTCCAGTGTTTGTCTGAGGCAAGAAGTGTCTGTGGCACAACAAAGTGACAGATTTAGCGGGCTGTTTTGCCACAGGACATAACACATGATTTAAATTATTGCAGCAGCATGGTATGAAAATGCCAATGGATTTTGATCTAAAATTCTCTTTTGTACACCACTAGTTTTCCCCTTCCTGTTCATTGCATTATTGTACATTGTTTCAGCTAGGGTGTATTCTTATCCATGAATTTCATATAACATCTTTGAGCCCAATACTACTTCACTCATCTGCACAGGCACACCACAGGAACTGCTCACAGATTTTGTAATTATTTTCCTTTTTTTCATCATCGTCTCTTATTGTCACACGAATAATAAATGGTGTGGAGTTGGCTTTTGTAGGAAAATATTTTGCACTTTGTGCACATTCAATTATTATAAAATTTAACTCTTTCTGCTACTGATTCAGTAAGTTTAAGACATTTTTTGTACAATAATGATTTGTTACTTCACATTTCGGAATATAGTGAAAGTAATGTTAGTTGACACGATGGAATTTTGTCAACAGTTGAATGGTACCTAAATATTTTCCATTTGAAGATACTGTTCTTCTTTTCAAGCTACATATAGCAGTATGAGAAGGCAATGATCAATGGCCTATGGCTTTGAACGAGGAAGTGAAAAGAGAACTAAGAATGAATGTGTCTCAATCAGTTGTGGTATTTCTCAGTATTAAGAGTGAAATGAAATCACATATCTCAAGTGTAGTTCGACAGGGAAATTTCATATGGGTTATACTAACAGTGCTGATGGTGATGGTTGTGGTTGTGGTCATTCCATTGCTCTGAAGAACATCTGATTTCTTCATTGTATCTATTATGTGCATGTTTAATATGTTTGGTGTAACCTCAAAGTTTACATCCTTGCTGTGATTGAAATTTGAACTTAAGAACATCATTTTATATGCCTGTGTAGTGTGTTGGTATGTTAGTGTTCTCTCTCTGTAGTAAGTTCCATGTGGCTAGCTCCAGTGCTTCATTGGTCAGCTTTCAACCCAAAAGTTGGTGAACTTTCTGCATAACCTCCATGTTGTTATTTTGTATTCTGTGAAATGTTTTCCTAACCAGAGTTGCATGGTGTGGGATAGCTCAGTCAGTATAGCAACTTGCTACAGGCTAGATGGTCCACGGATCCAATCTGGTGGGCGCAACATTTGGTGCACCGTTCATACTGGCCCTGGGGCCCACCCAGCCTCCTATACAATGGGCACTAGGTAAATTCCTAGGGGGTAGAGAGGCTGAGGCTTGGCATTCACCACCACCCTCCATCTAGCATTGAGGTTAAAGAAAGAATAGAGCTATACCTCTACTCTCCTCTGGACCTTCATGGCTTGTTCTAGGGTGAACTTTACCATTACATTTACTTTAACCAGATTTGCATTTTGTCCAGAGATTCACTGGCTTTGCGTTATGGCAGGACCAAAGGAAGTAGTGCTGTGGCCACTTCTTGGTCAGCTGTGCTCTTATTGTTGGTTGCTCTAAGTTGGAAAATATGCTGTTTAATTGGGTATAATGTATATGCATGGCGTCACAACCCAGATGACCATAGTTCTAACCTGTTTTGTTGAAATGTCAAGTGAAACTTGTAACAGGCAGTGGTGGCCCAACACTTGTCAACATGTCTTCCATGTAGCACCTGTGGTAATACCTGGCATTGTATTTGCACTTGTAATGCACAGAGGGAAGGGAGGTGACCTTTCTTATTGTATTAGTAGCTGTTGGCAGTTGTTGCTATTTATCCATACTTTCTTTGTGTTATTTCCTTTGTCTCCCAAGAAAGTGGCAGGTTGAAAGAGCAATGCTGACGTTTTAATGGGTACTCTGCATGTAGCAGCCAGCCATTTTATACCCAATCCTGGGCTCCCAGCAAGTTGTCTTGAAGCACCTGTATCCAGAATGTGTTTTAATCTTTTTTTGGGCTGCGCTATTTAATTGTTTCATATCTTACATGTCTTCACTGAATTTTTGGTGGTTCTTGTTGTTGTGGAGGACATTGGAAGGACTGAAAACAGCAGTTGTGACACTTTTCTAACCAGACAGTCAGCTGTTATTCTTGCAGATGGTTGTCTTTCATTACGCTGTTGACTGTAGTGTTTTTGTTTTGCAGATTGTTGTGAATGCAAATGAAACAGCACAGGAAAATGAGTCATTGAATGATGATAAAATAATTGCTCCATTGAAGGAATCTGTGTCTGAAGTAGAGAAACTGGTGCGAGCAGGTGTGTATGGACTGCACATTGTTTGCACCTATGTTGGTAGTGTTATAGAAAATTCAGTTGTAAAGATTGTATGAAAATTAATAAAAGTTGGCTATCTGATTATAATGTGGAGAGAATACACATTGTCATGTTATCTGTCATATGACACAGCATTTTATCCCAGAAGGCAGGCAGTAATCTCACACACACATTTTTCTGGAGGCTACTTTCCTTAAAATATTATTGCAGAGCTACTCCACAGTGCATTATAGTTTTTCTTAAATAATATTCGGGGTCCCATGTCTCAGTTGTACTGTGTACAGATGTTGAAACTGTCTATACATTTTGCAGCCACATGCAGTGTACTTGGCAAGATATGAGTTTTGAAAGTGTAGTCTGAATAGCCAGTATAGCAATGATATGTTCACTCTTATTCCACCAGTGTCAGGCTATATGCGACAAGAATTTCATGTTTAACTCACTTGTTGGTGTGTCTCTGTTGTGGATGTCTCTTATTTTGTCAGGAAGTGTTATGACTAAATGTACTGCAGCTGCAAATTTTTGGCAACATATTAATGTGTCATGATTATTTTTGTGGTATGTTGTTCAAGAGAGCATTTGTTCTGGGGGTTTTTAAAAGTATAATTGAGTGTTGTGGAGGAAGACAGGTGCAATTTGCATTGAATGGTAAGAGTTAATTCCCTGTGACATACATTTCCAAAATTGTTTCTTTTTATCAAAACATTCCCTACTACCAGTTGAAAGTTCATTGGAATTTCAACTTTGTATGCACATATTTTATAGTTAGTTCAGTAACAGATGAACTGGACTGGGTTGCTCTGTCTGATTTCTGGTGTATGTGCAGAATTGTGCTGTGTGTCCCCATATCTAGGCTGACCCAGAATCTAGTTGAATGTGGTTATTGTGTGAAAGTAATCACTCACCTCTTGATTGTGCCAAGGTTCATAATGTATGAGGTTCTGCCACCTTTGTTTTCTTCATGGCATAATAGAGGCACTAACAGTAACTGTACCTGTACCATCATTATTACATATTGAGTGGATGTTTCATAGTATGTGAATTTTTAGTGTGGCCAGAGGAAGAATACATAGTGGAATACTCACTCGAATACGGGTTCCTGCGTCTGTCGCCGGGGACTCGCCAGAGACTTAACATACCTGTGAAAATTGTGACCTTGGATCCCAGTAAAGATGCGTGCTTTGGTGATGCATTTAGTCGCTTTATACTCGATGAGTTTCTTGGATATGATGATTTGTTGTTGGCAAGTACGAAGACTCTGGCTGAGCAAGAGGATAACAAAGGCTATCTCAGGTATACTGTCTGGGCTTTGTACTTCATTTTGAATGACAACATCCAAACAAATTCTTAACACAGCAACATTTGTCAAGTTGTAACAGCTTTAACTTTTGTATTTGGGAATAGAGGAGTAAAATTTAAGCTGACACACAGTGGGAGTGGTGAGTGACGAGTGGCGAGATTATGACACGGAGATGCACTTGCGTTAAAGAAATGTGATGTGCGACCAACTGTACGCAGACCCACACATGCCAATATACAGCCGATAAATGGTAAATTTCTCAGAAATTTACTGGAAGCTACTTCATGGCTTTTAGTAGTAAATTAAAATTCAGTTATGTTCCTTACAATATGTTAAATATGTCGTTATCGCATCCTCATGGCCATAAGGGGTCCCCATATATTGCTGATATTTTGCTGACAAGCACCACTGTGTGCACCAACTGTTGTACAGCCTGGAGAAACATGTGGATCAGTTAAAAATACAGAGTTCCTAGTTCTTATAATATTGTTTTAGCGTGTTTCTGTGTTTACTGTATAGTAAGTTCAAACTTGCGAGGAGGCTGTGACATGAACGCCACATAGTCGTATCCAGAATTTTCCATTGCAATTGACCTTACAAGATACGTAGTTTTTCTTGAATTTTTAGGCATAAAGGAGGGGTTCTTAGCCTGTGGACCCATAAATGGGCTCCAAAGGTCTGTGATCTGGACCAAAAAGTTGTAGTGTGTTCAGTTTCCTTCCTCTTACTTCAGAAACCATCTTTGTGAAAAGAACTGCTTTTCTGTCAATATTATTTAGGTGTTGTTTCACTCCAGACAAGTGTGGGGTGGCATGGTGTGCCACTGCACACAGTCAGGTAACACACGCTTGTCATGTTGTGATATCTAGAGTAGTGTCATTGTAATAGGAATTAAAGAAAACGTACCCTGCGTGTATGATTATGGGTATCTGTTTTTGTTTATCTTGGGTTACATTGAATCTTGAGATAAATGTTTAGTCTTTTCAAATGGTCACTAATATTTTCATAACAGACAAGTTATTATAATATTACTTAATATTTGTACTTGCTTATTATCAGGCAGGCAAGGAAATAGCATGCATTTGCTGTGCAATATAAAGAAATGAAAGTTGGCAAGTAATCGACCAGTAGGTGATGCTGGAGATCTGCATATTTAATGGAAACCATGTGTCTTGTGTTCTGTACACAGCTTACCTTAGCTTGTTGATTTCTTATTTGTGCATTAGTAACAACATTCCATATACAATTTATCACAATGTTTTTTTTCTCTGAAGGCATAGCATAGGTTGGAAAATGTCAAAGAAATGAGAGTATGATGGAATTAATGTAGGCTTTTGTTCCATTTTCCTTGCTGAACTTGTTGGGACACATCAGCTGCAGCATTTCTTGTATGGCAAGCTTATTTCAGTGGAATCATGAAGTCCAGAGAGCTCAAGCAGAACCTTACGTCTTTCCATTCTGAAAATACAGTGACTTCTGTTTCAGATGATCCTACTTGCAGCCAACAACATCAGGATAAAGCAGTACAAAATTTTCTCTTACAGTTAATTTATACCTGCCTTTTGTTACACTTCTTGTTTAAATGATTTCCTGCATAAGAAACACAGAAGTTCACTCCACAGTTAAGTTTTCAATCCTTTTCACCTTTATCGGCTGAAGGAGATGCCTTTGTCCCATTTGTCACTGTCCATGGATAAAAGGGAAAATGCTGTCCCACACAGGTGCAGACATGGGCGTTTAAAACAAACGTAACTCCAGCCATCTCCAGTTGCATTGGGATTTAAAGGCCAGACAGTAAAGGTTAATATGTTTTTCACATCAAAATCTTAAACAGTTTGCCAGGTTCCAATTCCTCCAGGTTCCCAAAATGCAGTGATGAAATAATGTCTTCAGTTCATAAATATTGACCTCCAAGGTCATTCCACCATGGGTCAGAGTTACAGATAGGCTTACCGACATTAATTTACAGATATATTTGGTGGGAAATGTCACATTTTAACTGTGCTACTATTTATTTCTACACGTGCATATCACAAAGTGTAGTGCGCCATTGTGGTGGGTGTGTAGTCGACAGGAAGCAGCATGGACTTAATGGCCTGCAGTGTGGCTTAGACTATTTTACTTTAATTTAAATAATTTGAAGAAATATTTGCCCAGAATTGACTTAAATTTTGTGCTCATTGATTATAGAATGCAGGATTACTATGGCTGCTGCATAAATCTGGTTGCTGACAGTTTAGGAAATGCTGGACTTCATAAACAAGATGGATGTTACTTTAAGTGTTTGTTATCATTAGAATCACTGAACTATGTGTTGGCTTGAAATATGAGACACAGTTTGCAAGTGAGCCAGGGCAGGAGAAGGGTGAAAACAGCCTGATATAGTAAGGTGGAATTGGTATTTGTGGAATAGTTACAGCTAAAGATGGGCAATTTGTTGACCAGTTTTGATTGTAAAAAAGAGTTGTCTTGCATTCAAGAATGTCAGAATCACTAGAGAAGCTGAGACAGACTATAAAATGTTCATGTAATGTAGCATTTAGTTGTGCTTGGATCTCTGCATCCTGAACCCGTCTGCGAGGGTCATATGATAAATACATTGTCATCATGCTTTTTATTATTGTGCAGATGAAATGTTTAGAGTGTTAGATATGCATGACTCTGGTGACTATTTGCTGATAAGCATGTGCATCCTTTTGAAGGTACTGAAGGCATCTGTTCACAGACTAAGCACCTACTGGTAATTGCAAAAGTGGGGTTTGAGTGGGTCCCATGCTACTACAGCCTCAAATGGGTATACTGTACCAGTCATGATGATAAATGATTGTAGAACATTTGTAGACTGAAGATAGGCAAGTGTAAACTAAAATGCTCAAAGAAACCCAACCTCATTGCCTCCTTGACTTCTCATAAGTTCAGCACAGATTGCTGTGGGATTGAACCTGGGCCACTGCAGTAGAACGTTGGCAACAGACAGTGTGGTACAGTCTGTCACAGTTTGGTATGTCAGTAAGATATGGTAGGCATTCTTTACATGGAGATTATTGTAAATGTAAGGAAGGAAATAGTGCTTTCGTGTTACAGAAACATAACTTTCATTGTGAAATTTTTTAAGTTTCTCTAAATATTTTCCTTGCAACCTTGTTAAATTGTCTGTCAGTTTTGTTTTGAACAGAGTATGTTAATTTTGTTTAGTGGTGCTTTAGATCTTGGGATGTTTCATACCTTGCCATTAATTTAACATGTGTTGGAAATCAGAGATCATAAGCCCTTTTGCAGTGACAATTGACAGTTATACACATTTCTTATGTACAGGACTATAAGCACTTGTTATATAGGGAGATCATGAATATACCAATAAATTGTGTACAAAACATTGTTTTGAAGTTACAAAGTACAAGATAATTTGTCAGGGTGAGAAACTGATGTTATGTGTGACTGATAAATGTAACAAAATTTGTGTAAACATAAAAATAAGTTCCTGCAAGAAGTACAGTAATAGACCTTGATATAAACAAGAACACCCTACAATACATGTAAAGTTGTGAACCGTAACAACAAGTGTGACCATTCGTGAAGGGTCTGGAATGAACATTCCTGACTCTGACATTGTATGTACATTGTGTGTCTTTTTAAAATTACTCGATTGAAACTGATGCCATCTAGGACACATTGGAAGTGGTGTCATTATTTCTGTTTGTTGATTAATATGGTCTGTGTAAGTCATTTTCTATAATGCATTGCATTGGCGTGATGTGATACGTACATACTACGTGGCCAAGGGCCATTTTGTAGCTCAGGCAATCAGTTAAAAACTTCCCATTGCCGAGGTGTGGGTTCATTTCCAGGGGAGTTCATATGGGATTTGCTGTGGACAAGTGGCACTGGAGCAGGTTTTTCTCGAAGCATTTTGTGAGTCACATGCTAGTTTTCATTCCATCAGTGCGCCATACTCTCCTGCAGTCGAGGTGTGCTACAACAGGGCTGTGTGAGGTCCCACAAATGGGGGTCTTGTCACTTCACTCCTGCTGCTGCATCACAAATTCTGTGGCAGGTCATTTAATGATGGTGTGTCGTGAGCAGTGTTTAGTGCGATGTGAGTCTCTGTAGTTTGTTAGTGTGCCGTGCTGCTGCCATCCTCAGGGTGTCATGATGTAGAGGCAACAGGATCCTCTTGACACATCAGTGCCACACTTTCACACATGATGTCACATCCCAGAAGAGAGCAGTGTTCATAGTCACCATTTTGAGAACCATAAGTCTGATGGCAGGGAAAGAAGTTTTCAGGGCTCTTTGTCGTAGAATATCTGAGCATTGGTTGTGGAGGACTTGGGGAACTGAAAGAAAGCTTTGTCAGGGTTGACATGGTTCCAACTGAGATTTCACATATCACTGCTGGGCTTACTTGCTTCTGTTACACTGATTAATACAAGGGAATGACTGTGGTCTTGCTTGTGATGAAAACCAACTGTTGGTATAGGTGTGTCTTTGATGATTACAACAGTATTTTGATGGAATTGTTTTTTTCATTTTCCAGGAATGTGGTAACAGGAGAACACTACCGTTTTGTCAGCATGTGGATGGCCCGCACATCATATTTGGCTGCCTTTTTTATCATGCTAGTTTTTGTAAGTACATCAGTTTTTAATTTTATTGTCTTCAGATGGTATCCTAATTTACCTGGATCAGAATTATTTTTAAATCATATCTGTGATTGTCTTTACACAGTTACATGATTTGGAGGCATGTTAACTATCCTCTTTGCCAGTTATTATCCTACCAGTGCTCCACATTGATCTATTATCACAGGTTGGGACAATATGGCTGCTTCTTGTGGGCTGACCATATGTGTCTGCTGCATCTTGTGTCTCCTGATCATGTATATCATGAAATGTAAGCACGTTCTGTTCATGATTGTGCCTGAATGGACTTTCCAATGATAAAGCCATCCATATGCTGTATTTCTGCCATTATACCCACCTTGTGTGTTGCCATTTGAACCACTACTCTCCTTACATGTGGTCTCTCATTTAGTCATAGTCTTGTATTTAATTTCCTCAGTGAATGTTTCATGGAATGGAATTTTATGCCATGTTACAAACAAATTCAGAAGAATTTAATTTGGATTTCCTAGGCCCAATAAACTTAAAAGTGTATGTATTTGTGAACATGTGAGTAAATAATGAAGTACACATATTCCATGTGAGATATGATGTCAGCTGGGACACTGTCTGTCCTGGTAGGTTTCTTGAATGCTGTTCCTGAATCCCTGCTAAGTCAGTGCCAGGATAGTACATTGAGCTTGGTGACAAATGCTTCCTCCACATTATATCCAGCCCTTCATTTACACCATTTGGTACTAATGATTCAGAGTTCCTGACATTGTCATTAACCCTTCAGCGTGGGGGCATTTAAAACCCAGTTAATACTGTGATGTGGGAAGGTTTTTCTATGGGGTATTGAAATTTTGAGCTAAATTATGCAGGAGTCTATTCAAAATAATGTAGTTTTGTTAATAGTGGTTGGATTTCAATGAAACTTGAAACAAAATATTTAGGAATGTCTAAGCTTTTTGAATATCCAATCAAATCGTACCTTAAAAATTTAACTTTGTGTGAAATGCCTTGAAACCTTCTTCAACATATAGAGCTGCTTCACATTTGGGGCACCAAAACACTGTCTTCTTCCTTCTATTGTTTTTGTAACACACTGCACAACTCTTTGTTGGCCTGGCCTTTTTTTCTGTCAGTGGTATTATTTCTGGAAAACGTCTTTCAAGAAATCGCGGCACATTTTAGCATGTGGAATGATGGCCTTGAAATTTCCTGACACTTTCACTTCATGTTCAATAAGTAGTGCCTGTACCAGTTCTACTGTGAATTTAAAATTGTCTATTTTGGTCTGTCCTGAATTTGCATGGCATATTGCCATACAGTTTAGAACTGTAATATTGAGTAATCTCCTAAACAGTTTTATGTACCATTTAGTCATTTTCTTTCTTTCCAAAAGATAGGGTTGAAGGAGTTGGTCTTTTAGATCAACTCCACCCATGTTTTCGTCGTAATCTAGAACTGATAAAGGCTTTTGCTTTTCCTGTCTACATTTTGTTAGCTTCATTCTTGTTTCCTCTCCATGGTAAATTGAAATCATTGTCACTTCTTTTTTGTCTTTCCACTTCAGAATGGACACCAGTCCTGAATGTTGAGCTACCAGTTCTCCTTTCTTTAGCTTCTTCCCTTTCACTCTTTGTGGAACGTCTTTCCTACTAAGATGCAGGGTTCCAACATGGTCAGTTTTTAAGGACTTCGGCCTTTGAGCCAGAGCTGGCGAGTTATAAAAATTGTCCATCCACAATGTGCGGTCCTTTTTCAGCAATGGCTCCACAAGGGGCAACACAATTGTTGCTGTTTTGTTTGTTTCGCCTGAAATTAATGCTGTCTGGAACACAGTGTCTTGCCAGTATAAATCATAAAGAACCACAAGTACCCCGAACTGGACTCACATAGTTCGTATGACTTGATTCCAAATTTGGAAGACTTTAGGGGAATATACTGTCTGAAAGAAAGTCTTCCTCTCCATAGTGTTAGTGACTCATCTATTGCAATGTTCTGCCCAGGTAAGTACAAACTCTGA
>Ga0123355_10012142_pt1 | contig 13330 bp, 6 predicted proteins | sample TergutEmb28metaG_3_FD_89872 | JGI IMG/M metagenome (GOLD analysis project Ga0123355, IMG submission 89872) | Embiratermes neotenicus P1 segment gut microbial communities from Petit-Saut dam, French Guiana - Emb289 P1 | ecosystem: Host-associated > Arthropoda: Insects > Digestive system > Gut ...
CACACACACACACACAAATATTATTAGCCAACTGAACACAGCCGATAAAAGTCACCATTTAAAACTACCCTCTCATCTCACATAACATTATGACACAAAGGACAAGATTCGACCATATTTCTAAACTCTTACATTTAATAGGAAGGTCGATCCAGCTTTCATTTTCAACTTCTGTATTCCACCAACAATTCCAGGATAGTTACCATATTCACCCAATTTCACACTCTGTTATGCAGAAAACTAGTGGACTATACTATGAAAATGCACTGCTAGGGACATTCTGGCATTAACAGTAAAGCATAGTTAATGCAATTATTTGAAGATAATATAGCAGCAAGGAATTCCTTCAAAATGCACACGCAACAAACCAGCTCTTTACTATACAAAAAGAATGCATTGTTTCCCATACATCTGAATGTAATAATTTAAAGATATGCTAACCAGAGATATCTAGGACTCAAGGTGGGCATGAGGCATGGCCATGACAGTGGTGGTGGTGGTGGTTACAATCATAATGAAAGAAATATACTTATTGTAGCATAAACCTATCCAGTTTTGACACATACTGTATTTTCAATGAAATTTTCTCAGGCAGACAGCCACATCAAGATGTGAAGGTTTACCGACGTTTCAGGAACTAACTGTCCCCATATTCAGGGTGTGCTGGTTTGGTAGCACCAAAACTGATGACTAGGGGTCCAACTCTGCGCTGTGTATATCTCCGTTCGGCCATTCACAGAATGGAATGCGACCCCTCTGGTTATTGGAAGGAGTCAAAAGGTCATTGCACTTAGCTCAGGCTGTCTGTACCTGGTTGTGGACAGTGTTCCAGTAAACTGCATGTACAACTTCATATTAAGTTGTATGTGGCAGCCAGTAATCCATGTAGGAGTCAAAAGGTCATTGCACTTGGCCTGGGCTGTCTATTCCTGGTTGTGGAGAGTGTTTCAGCAAAATGCATGCACAACTTCATATAAGGTCGTACATGGTAGCCAGTAATCAATTTACTGAAACGCTCACCACAACCAGGAATAGGCAGCCCAGGCCAAGTGCAATGACCTTTTGACTCCTCCCACTGATCAGAGGTGTTGCATTCCATCCCATGCCTGGCCGAATGGAGATATACACAGCGAACAGCTGGACATCTAGTCATAAGTTTTGGCACTACCAAACCACCATCACACCCTGAAGCTGGGGACAGAGTCAGTTCCCAATACGACAGAAAACCTTCACATCCCGACGTGGCTGTATGCCCAAGAAAATTTCATGGAATTCTGTCACCATGAGAGCTACAAGATTCATACTGTATTTTATCATACAACGCTAAATTCACCACAATATTAGGTACACATTCTGCAGCCAGTTTAAACATACATCCATGAACTGGTCTATTACAAAGATCAGTGCATCATAATTATTTTGAAGAAAATAAACTTTTCCCTCATCTCATACTGGATTCTTCTCTTCCATGTAAATGTACTTTACTTACACATCACACTAAATATTCACTATTTTCACTGTAGCAAGATGTTTCTCATTATCAATAACAGTTCATATAATTTTCTCCCTAATATACGAGGTGCTACCCAAGAGTCCCCAAAATTCTTCTGCTGCAGCTTAATCACTTATCGAAATTTCTATTTGCCTCCATCCCCTTTGAAGTAGTCCCCTTCTGCATTGACACAACGATCCTGGGGGGAAATTCCACGATCGGCAGTACCGCTGGAAGTCACTTCACATCAGCGTCTCCATCATGTCCTGCAAATTGGTCTGAATCTCTTCAATGCTGTCAAAACATCGCCCCTTGAGCTTCAATTTCATCTTCAGGAATAAGAAAAAATCACAGGGGGCAAGGTCCAGTGAGTGGGGAGGGTGGGGGATGACTGTAGTGTTTGTGAAAGCAAAAAACTGCTGCACAACAAGTGACGCGTGAGCCAGAGCATTGTCATAATGCAGGGCCCAGGAGTTGTCGCACCAAATGTCTGGACATTCGCACCGGATGTTGTCCCTCAATTGTCTCAGAATGTTGCAATACAATTTTCCATTCACCATCTGTCCTGATGGAACAAATTCCTTATGCACAATGTCAATTAAAAAAAAACTGACATTGCTCCGACCTTGTCGTGCTTTCTTCAGTTGTAGTGAAGTTGGAGTCTTCCAGTGAGACTGCTGCTGCTTCGTCTTGGGATCGTACCCCAACACCCAAGATGTTGGAGATGTAGCTGGGGTCATTTTCAGCCTGTTCCTCGAGCTCCGTGCCAACAGCAATGTATTTATTTTGATCACTGCTCATCAGCCTTGGCACAAATTTTGCTACAATGTGACACATGATGAACTTATCTGACAAAACAGTTCAACAGTGTTGCAAATGTCATGAATCATTTGTCATTGCTCTCCCAGGATAGCCTCTTGCACTTCTGCCACATTTTCGATCGTGGTTCCAGTTGAAGGTCATCTAGAACACTTATCGACTGACATCCATCTGTTCTCGAAACCTTTAACCATTTGTAGGTTTGTGTTTGGCCTAAGGCTTTATCACCAAATGCTTCTTTAAACATTCTGTGTGGTTCTACTGCTGTCTTGCCGAGTTTAAAGCAGAATTTGATTCAAATCCATCGCTCCTTCACATCAGTCATTTTAGCATGTCAGTACAATCACAAAACAGAACTAACTTGACATTAAAAAAAATGCACAGCAAAAACATGCAGGTCCACCCAGCACAACACTGCTTGGCATACTTGTTCACAAAGGGTACAGCTCACAACACCTAATGGCACACAACTGTAATACAAGTGATTTTCATGCTGTATTCAAATTTCAGGGACTTTTGTGTAGCACTTCCTAAGTTCACATATTTATCCCTCCAAAACCATTCAGAAACCTAACACAAATCAAATGTGTTATACTAGCTTTACTCAGAATTATTTCAAATAGAAATTTACCACATATTACTAGGAGTGTGATATCAGTATCATTCATTGTATTTCAATTAACAAATGTCCTGATGAATGCAAGTATGATGTTACAGAGTTATGAACACAGTTGCTTACAGAAAATAAGATTATTTTAATTATAATTCACCAGTACTAATAAAATAATAAGTACCTTGTGTGCATGTCTGTTGAGCTCTGCAGACATGGGCCCAGCCTCCGATGGTACAGAAGGTGGATGCTGTGACAGGAGGGGGCCTGGTGGTCGAGGCTGAAGCTGAGGAGGCATGCGAGAATGCCCTTGTCCTGCTGGTGAAATCTTGGTTCCACTTCCCACTGGGTGAGTTTGGTTGTGAGGAACTTGCATCATCCGTGAAGAAATCATGTCTGGACCACTGTTCACTATATGAGATGGTGAGCCAATATTACTATTCACTGCTCTCAGGGCCTGAATATGGTTTGTTGTTGGATTGCCTAACATAGGAGGTAATACAACCATTGCACTACCAGGATTATTGTTGTTGTTGTTGTTGTTATCATTGCCACCAAAGTTCTCTGTAATTGTGTCTCCTGCCTGCTGTGTTGAGATCAGCATCTCCTGAGGTGAAGTTGTGTACGAATTGCGCCGTGAGTCTGAACTGTTTGAATTTGTACCAGCAGAATTACGTCTTTGTGTAGACAATTTGTTACCAAATGCACCAACCCCATTAACAAGCTCAGGTTGGGATTTCCCTTTTACATTTGTAAAAACTGGCCTGTTAGGAAATGATTTCCTAGCTCTAGATCTTGCTTGCAGAGTCTCACTGCCACTTGAAGGTCTAACTTTCTTTTGTTTGTTAGTATTGTTCTGTCTAGTCACGGAATTCTGGACAGTTACAGGAACTAAACCAGAGGTTGCATTTGTTGAGGAGTTACGTGAATCATTTTCACTCTCATGATCACACTCCATATCCAATGATGTAACAGGACCTGACATTACCTTAGCTGAACTAGAATGATGTTCATCATAACCTGCACCAACCACTGTTAAACTAATATCTTTTGAAAGATTCACACTAGCCCTAAGTTCACTGACATTTATATCACCACTGCCAACTTTACTTCTACCTAAAAGTGGTGCCTCAGCAGTCTCAGTCTGTTTGTCATTGATCACAGTTATTGTTATACTTGGGTCTAGAAAAAGTGAAGGAAAAATCCCATCCTTCTCTGACAGAGAAGATGGACTATCATTACTTGCTAATCTATCTTTATCATCTAACAAGGACACAGTGTGCTTCTTACTCAAAATTATTTTCCCTTTATTAAACTTGTCACCATTTGCTCCTTTCTGGCGTGCGAGTTCTAGTGATGTCTTGGCCAAACTCTCACAACTAGGAAGTGTCAAAACAGAGGCAGTGGATGACTCTGCCACTAATTCATCAGGATCTAAAGGTTCTTCTTTAATTTTTTTGTCAAAAATACTAAAGCCATCAGTTGCTTTAAGGGTAGTGGTATCTGCTCTATCTGCAACATCTTCCTTTTCTGTACTTGCACTGACCACAGATGTATCTGCTCTATCTGCAACATCCTCCTTCCTTGCACTTGCACTGACCACAGCTGTATCTGCTCTATCTGCAACATCCTCCTTCCTTGCACTTGTAGTGACCACAGATGTATCTGCTCTATCTGCAACATCCTCCTTCCTTGCACTTGCACTGACCACAGATGTATCTGCTCTATCTGCAACATCCTCCTTCCTTGCACTTGTAGTGACCACAGATATATCTGCTCTATCTGCAACATCCTCCTTCCCTGTACTCACACTGACCACAGATGTATCTGCTCTATCTGCAACATCCTCCTTTCCTGCAATTGCACTGACCACAGATGTATAGGCTCTATCTGCAACATCCTCCTTTTCTGCAATTGCACTGACCACAGATGTATAGGCTCTATCTGCAACATCCTCCTTTTTTGCACTTGCACTGACCACATATGTATCTGCTCCATCTGCAACAACCTCCTTTTCTGCACATGTGCTGACCACAGCTGTAGGGGTGACAGTAACGTCACTCCGAAATAACTCAGATTTATTCAATTCACTCATCTTAGAGTCTGTCGTCTTTTTATCCAGAGCCTTATTAGTTTTTGCAGGATAGACTTTCAGCACAGCACTCTGAGGAATACTTAGCTTGAGGGACACATCACAATTGTCCTTAGGACTATTACTACTTGAAACAGAATGCTCCTTATTGTCCCCAGTACATGTTGCTTCTGCATTTGGTAAGTCACTTTCTTGGTAAGCTGTTTTACCTACATTATGTGCTCCAGAAGATGCACTAGTGTTTTCTTCTTCAGAGGGGGACTCACTTTCAGATCTGTTCCGTACAGGATTCAAATCTGCATTGCCAGAATTTGAAACTGAACTAGAAATAACAACAATTTTGCTCTGGGACCCACAAACAGCATCCCTGTCACCAGGAGGTATGTCACTGGCAGTCACTTCTTTCCTACGGCAATCTGTACCCACATTTGATCCTGCTTCTAATTCTTCTGCAGAGTATTGTGAAGCTTCTGAATCCTTCACTATTTTCTGAGCAGGTTCCAGTGTACTAATCTTTTCTTGAATGTGTTCTGTTGCACTCAGAGAGAGATGATGACCATCCAGTTTTACATCATTCTCAGCTATTGCTTCTGCCTGCTCACTGGACTCAGCATCATGCACTTTACTGGCATTCACAGTCTTAGCACCATTTTCAAAAACAATGTCATTGTAGCTACACTTACTATATCCATGCTCCGGTGTCCGTTTTGAAAAGTCCATTACAATATCACCATCTCCACTTTCACTGGAATTATCACTCATTATACCCTTCATTTTTACATCTATGGAACCACAATTCTGGACAACATGAAGTTTATCACTTCCAACTACATTAGGTTCATGAGCAGAAATAAATGAACATGGGAAAATTTCAGGATTAACATTACTGTCTTTTTTGGCAACATCAAGGTTTTGGCCTGATGTTTCTGAATCATATGATGTGCACATTTCATAAACACTGGGAACTTCTAACCTGTTTTTAAGCAAGCTTTCTGGACATGAAGTTTTCCTGTTATCCTCATCTGAAGTAATCTTGCATGTGTGCTGTTCCTTGGGAGATATTTCCTGATCCTGCTTACTCCCTGCAGGCAGCAAAAAATGTTTTGCTTTTGTTGCAAGAAGTTTTTGGTCAGATACAATGTTCCCTGTTATACCTCTTATTTTCTTTGCCATTATTTTACCAGGAGGCAAAACCAAATTATGTAGAACCACCCTAGGTAAGTACTTTTTACCATAACATTTAGGTTCAGCTCTGAGTGGCGTCTTATTGACAACAGGTGACTCAGACCTTTCTCTCTCATCTGTCTCGTCTTGTAAGCCAGATGAGTCACTGTTTTCCTCTCTACTACTTTCACCATCTTCTGCCTTTCTTGTCTTATCATGTGATGTTTCAAGGTTAAAATTTGTCATTCCATCACTTTCCTTGACACCGACTGATGAAGTTTCACAGTCTTCAAAGCTTTTTGACTCTTTTTCAGTCTTATTCTCCACTGTCTGTTCCTCAGACATAGTTCCAGAGATTCCTTCAGAAGAAGCATCCTCAGCATCTTTGAATTCTTTACTGGACCTCTGCAATCTCAACAGCTTCTCCTGAAGCTTGTCTGCAATACTTGGACTCACCAAAACCTTCTTCACTACCTCAGCAGGTACACTTGCACATTTCTCCACTACACTAGTCTCTGTGCTAGTGCCTTCTTTTCTTAGTTTAGCATCATTACATGGAAGCACACTGTCCCTACTATCATCTCCATCCCTCAGTTTCCTGTTCTCTGAAGTAATGCTCTGCTTGTCATCATCACTTCCACCACCCTCCACAGCAGCAGTCAATTTTGCAGCACTCTCCTCAAACCTAGACCACTCTATAAGAGATGCGCTCTTGCCACTTCCCTCAGCATCCACACTACTTCCCCTGTCTTGCCGTGTTCCATCATCACTTTCCTGACTGTCTTCACTGCTGCTACTGCTTCTGCTACTACTACTGCTGCTGCTGCTGCTGCTGCTATTCTGCCGAGACACACTACTTCCACTGGCCATCCTTTTGTATGACCGGCTTGCTCCCTTTTCATTGTCACTACATCCATCTCCATCCCAAAGTTTTCTTTTTTTAGTTCTGTTGCTTCTGTCAACTGATTTGTCACTTTCAACTGTTGCATTCAATTCTTCAGTCTCATAAGTTTTAATTTTCTTTCTTTCCTGAAAGAAAACACCACACATTTTATATTTAAATACACAGTGTTTTATTGTTTCTACATTGCTAGTGACAACAATATGTCAGAAAATTTAAAAAATGTTACATTGAAATATGTCAAAATGCAAATACAACAACAGATAATTACAGGGTCCACCAATAAAAAAGGGACCACATACTGTATCTTATAAATCATAAGAGACTAAAGTTTAAGAGGGTTCCATAAATACAGTTGTCAACCCATACAAACAAGTGTTCATAACTGTCTGATACAGAGATACCATAAGGCATACATGTTATACTTTCTTGCACTTTCTCTTATAACATATGCATTTAAAATGATTTTTTATACTGGTCATCTAAATAAACAGTCATTCAGTAAACAGATTTAGTCCTATGTACAAAGAGGCACCAAAGAGGTTAGATGAGCCAAAAACTTTCATTGAAGCTGGGATGAGAAGACTTGTGAACCACTACACAATATGCATTGAAAAAAGGGGTGATTATGTTGAAAAATGATTAACTTTGCATATTTCACAGATTGTACTTCCTAACTTCTGTAAACTTAGTAATCGATGGATATGAATAGTTAGTTTACATTTTGGCTGTCTTTACATGTGATAAAAGAGCCTCTAAATGCCAACTGGTTGGGAAACTGAATGGAAACCACAAACTTCTGGATCTGTTGAAGCAAAAAATTCAAAATGACCCTACCAAAGATAAAAATCTGATTACCATGACCACAGGTGACTACTTGACTGAATAAGGTGTCAAAATTTTAATTATGTAAACCTCACTGTGTGGTTCCGCCACTGGATTCAGTTTCATACTAATGAAGATACAGTATTCTGAACAATGTACCTGGATATAACCTCTACAAAACCGAATTACAGATAACAGCGAACACTGCCAATAACACCTTCTTATATTAAATATGTGGTACCTTCAAATGTTTTGGGACAAGAGCCATTTCTCAACTCCTACAGCATGAATAAGCCCTCAGATACAGCTGCCTTCAAAATAATGTCCTCCTGCTGCTAAACAATTCTGCTACACTCTCTACAGACATTTAAACATTTCTGCAAGCCACCACATGACCTGCAATGCCATCTTCAAAACCACTCGAACTTTCGAATTTAACCTTTAATATATGGCCTTTTAACTCCCACCTTTGTGGCTCATGGCTGAAGCACTGTGGAACTTAAATGCCCACTGCACAATAATGTTTTCTGTTTTGAACAAAAAGGATAAACATTCAATGGGACAGTGATTCTTCATTTGTATGTTAACAGTTAAATCCCTTCTGCCCTTCCTTCAACCACAATGAAAGAGGTAGACAGGGTTTCAAAAAATGCCGCTTCAGAAACAGGGACTGATGTGCTGAGACATTTTTATGCATGAGCACACAACCTTTAACCGCCCACATTGTGAGATACTTGAGGTCAAATATCTCCTCAAGACTGCCATGTACATGCTGGTACCTCTTCCTGTTCATCACAGTGCTCTTACAAACAAGTTAATGAGGTACAATGTCCAACCAGTGCAAAACCCTACCAATACCTCCCTTTTTGAGTGATCTGCCCGATAATAGCTATCAGTAATTGTGTTAACTTCAACATTAAGACTGTCATTTACTTCGGGAAATATGTACAATACTCCATGTTTCATGACCTGTCATGATGTTTGTATGACATGCTGACCAGTAATTGCTGCAATGATAAGCCAACCAATCCGACCTCATTTTCCAAACCATGTCTGTAAAAGTATCTTCAGTGCATTACAGAGAATGGTTTGGCAACTAACGACCAAAATTCCAGCTTTCTATTCAAATATCTCTGCCATGTGATGAAAAAAGTACACAAATCAGCATAGATTTACTGTTTTGATGAGTATTATTCACTCACACACTATCCTACTTATACCACAGTTTACAAATATATGAGTATATACCTGCGCCTCTCTGTTGGACTGTTGAGAACGCTGGTATGTGCGAACTGTGTAGCCTCCTCCTAGAAGCTTGCTGCGTTTAGAGCCAGGTTGTCCTCCTCCATCATCATAACTTGGCAGCAACAAGTGTAATTGCTCCCGTTCTTGAGATGGCTCAAAGTGCGTACGGAACGGAGCATGCTCAAACACGCCAAACTTATCTCGCAACTTTCTGGTATGCTGTTCAACCTCCTGAACCATCAGAAAAAGTAATGACTATGACCCACTACCTTAGAAAATGCATTCTTGGGTTATCTTACAAGAATAATCATTATATGAACTGCAAAAACAAAGAACTTACACTAATACTTTTGTCTTCTTTTAAATATTCTGGATGTTGACAGTTCAATGATCCACATATACAGTGTACCCCATTTAATGTCCCTTAGTTCAAGGTTTTCCCCCATTTAATCCTTAGTTTCATTTATTCTAACAAAAGAAATTCTGTGTTATGTTTCCACTAATTAAGATTTCCCTCAATTAGCAGCCAGTTTACTACTTATAGTAGGCACACAGGAAAATACACCTAAAAGTTCCCCCCCCCACATTTGTACCCTGCATCTTGATATTATCAAAGTATACTAATGCCGAACAGTGCGATAGACACCAATAAGGACCTAATACAAGCAGCCACACCACCACCATATTAACCACACACTGATGTACTTTAATGGACTATTTTAACAACTGTAACTTTAGGAAGCATAAATTGTGCTCCCTGATGATGGTGTAACTGTAACACCGAAACGTGTCGGAGCCGCTTTAATGTAAATTTTAATACTGTTTTTTAAAACAACTCACTAGTGCAACAGTTGGTGAATAAATAAAACTTTTTTAAGTTTTCTATTTATGCAACAAGGAAATTTCTGAATTTTATAAGACATGCTGCATAATCTCTGTTCTATTTTCCACAAAATTTTGTTTATTTCATAATTTTATCTTTTTCTGTTCAAATAATATTAATGTTTTTCATGAAGCATGTACTAAATTTAAATACATACTCCCTTTCCTGAAGATTAACATTCATATTCACTACCCCTCAAAGAAACTTTAACTGGCAATTTCAGTGTACATTTTTACTGAATTCTTTAATACAAGAGTGACAGTTAAAACATTTTGTATAAACATACTCTGTATTGTGGGTAGTGTTTTCAGGAGAAATCTTCTGCGAATATACGAACATTACCTCAAATTTTCACTTAGGTCATTCATGAAAGGAAAATTTTATATTAACAGTTTTGCTGTAGAACTTATATGGTATGATACATAATGAGAATTTCATTTACCTCTACAACTGACTTTGTTATAAAATCGTCATAATGCTTTAATCACCGTTTACCTGTACAGAAAATCCTGACAAGTTTCAGTCACACATATGTTTTAACTTCACTGGTTTAAAACGAACATTCAATTTCACTCTTGAACTAAAAGCTCTAAAATATAGTCTGAAATTCCAGGGATATTAAAAATGAAAAAGATATAGCCCAAGTACCTCGATGCAAGCATCCAGGTTGTTACGTTTCTTGTTGCGAGCAGATGCAGGAATGGCTTTGCTGTACAGGAAACACTCTCTGACAGGCACCCAGGCTCTGTCATGTGCTCCAAAGAATCTCACATCTACCATCCCCTCTTTGTTGGTTCGCATCACTTTGGCAGGCCAAAAGGGAAAGCCCTTCAATTTGGCCCAAACAAGTATGTGTGGTTTACGCTGTAAGGGAAAATGCCAATGACATAACATACATTCCATCTACAATTCTAAACTCCAGTAAATCTATCTGCACCCATCTGTGACCAAGAGTGACTGTCCAAGACAACTGTGCCACCCTTCATTAGGAGCTGATGTTGAAGGTGTCTTGTAATGCTGAGGCCTCCAGCCTGAAGTTTTAGAAAGTAAACTGTACACCCTATCACAAATGTGATGCTATTTTCACTTACACTGCATAAACTGACATCTACACACTGGATCAAAAAGCAATACAGTCCCTATGTGAATGTCTAAAACTCATCTCAGTATCTTCAGATGCACACGTACACCCACACCCACACCCCCACACACCCACACCCACACACAGCAGTTCCCATCTCATTTCCATCTTCTGTAGTTCACGTGTTACGCCAATTACTGTACAAGATTGGAGGTGCTCATGGCATTGAATATTAAGACTACAGACCTGTAACATTTTTTTGCAGTTCCTTGTTGTAATAATACTAAGTGATGTGTATAACTCACTAAATTCGTCATTATGAAAGAAATTCTAAAATGCCCAATAACTTTATTCTTCAGTTAAAGCATAACATTATTTATAAAGAAAAATCTCAGCCAGAAGAGCAGGTATGCACAGTACATATCAAACACCTCCCAAATACCAGTCTGAAGAGTTACGACTTACACTTCAACAAAATTTGGGCAGGACCGATAAAACTTCCGTAGACCATACAAACTCCTATATGACAATGCATAATATTCCTGAACACAGATTTCATTGCAGCTTTTGTACTTACACAAACTTCAATAAACCATGAATCCTTGCGTATGTGTGCATTGAGGTAGCAGTCTGGACAGTTTTCAATTTCAGACATTTCCTGTTTGCAGATCTTTAGTAGCACCTTGGCTATGCCTGTCAAACGGGACTGATCTGAAACAAACACACATTTTCCAAGTGTTATGGAGGGAAAGGGAGCCTGCTTTAAGAAACAAGAACAGGTAAAACAGGAATGCTTCAATAAAGAATAACTCATAATGAACTTATTTTCTGCAACATATGTCCTACTGATCCAACTGACTGGTGAAACTCAGAGAACTGCCTGCAATTAAAAAAAAAAGAGATCATACGAAAACAAAACCAGTAATTGGATTTAAGGAAAATTACCAAGAACTTGGTAATATATATATGAAAATGGTAACACACAAGCAATTCCCACAATACTTTGAATAGGCAGGAATGGTATAAACCACCAGGCACTGCTAAAATTCTGACAAAACTCATTTAAGCAGAAGGTAAAATACTACGTGTTATTTACAATAACGAAGAAGTACTAGGGAAGCTAAACAATAAATAATTGCATTCTTTAATAGAATGATAATAAGACTGAAGGTAATTATCAAGGCATATCACTTCATCAACTTTATGCAAAATTTTATTTGTTATTTTCCTCTGGAGGTGAAGTCTTTATCTTGACAACAGTATTGGAAATCATCAGTGTGGAGCAACAATGAATAACGTTTTTATGTACGGATGGATACAAACTGTAAGGCAGATGAGTGAATTCTATATCCTGTCTGAATAGGGCTCTATATTGGTTCTTGCATCCTTGAGAGGCTACAAGAAGTCACAGGGGAGTTGCAAGAGCAGCCTGCACAAGCTTATCAGCTTACATAACCTGCCAACATATCACACATTCGAGAGGCCAACACATACATTCACAATGCATCATATCTTACTGCATTTTTAAGAACAACTAAAATGGTTCAATAAAAAAATTCTGCATATGCCTCGAATTTTCATGAAAAAGGGAACTTACACAAACCTACTACAATAACTGACCCTTGGATTAAATTATATAAAGTTAGTGACTTCCAATCATACCGTATATATTATGTTAACTTTAATCTCTTGTGTTATCTAGTTTCAATGTGAACTGCTGCAAACAGTTCTGAGAGCAAAGTCCACCCAAGTAAGCATACATCCTTCACAAGACACCTTCCCACACTATTCTCCAAGAAAAGTTGGAGGAATTGCTTGTTTCCTTCATGCATGTTGTACACTTCCCTCCATCTGCATCCTACAGGAAGGATACAAATTATTAAACTCCTCACTACATAATTTACACCATTCCCCTGCAGTACATCATCTGAGGTTCAAAAATTCTCCTTAGCACTTGCTTACAAATACCAACAGTCCTTCTCTCTTCTTGTCTCAGAGAAAAAGACCAAGTACCACACCTTCCATAAACAATACCTAAAAATAAATTTAATAAATTTTAACTTTTATCTAAAAACACAATGAAGAGATTATCAATTACAACGGCAGCAACGCAATTCAAAATACGCTCTGTATCTTCCATTTGTAACTGAAGTACACAATTTCTAGTACACTTTTCCTTCTCAAGGAGGGGAAGTATGCTTAAGGTATCAACATACTA
>Ga0123355_10012143_pt1 | contig 13329 bp, 11 predicted proteins | sample TergutEmb28metaG_3_FD_89872 | JGI IMG/M metagenome (GOLD analysis project Ga0123355, IMG submission 89872) | Embiratermes neotenicus P1 segment gut microbial communities from Petit-Saut dam, French Guiana - Emb289 P1 | ecosystem: Host-associated > Arthropoda: Insects > Digestive system > Gut ...
CGACGAAGTGTTCATTCACAATCGCGGCAAGCTGGGGGTCGTCATAGGACTCGCGATCCATCACGTGGCACCAGTGGCACCACACCGCGCCGATGTCGAGCAGCATGGGTTTGTTCTCGCGCGCGGCCGCGGCGAACGCCTCCGGGCCCCACTCGTGCCAGTGGATGGGCTGGTGCATGGCCGAGCGCAGGTAGGCGGAGGAGGCGCGGGCGAGGGAGTTGAGGGTCGTGGTGGTCATTGGAACAGTCTATCGCGGGACGAAACGCTCTGAACGCTCGCTTGCAATCGAGGGTGCCGCTAAGATTTCGAGGACATCCCTGCTCTTACTCGCATCTTTCGGGTATAAAGTACTCTGTGGCCTCGACCGGAGAAAGGACATAGCCCAATGGATGCGATGCCGTCGAAACTCGTCTGTGCAGCTGTGCTGATCTTTGTGCTCACGTCGCATTTACTGTACGCGCAGGATTCCACCGTCACACTGTCCGGCACCGTTACCGATTCTTTCGGCAAGGCGTTGCCGAACGCCAAAGTTTCGGTGAAGAACTTAGCCAACGGCGAGACATCGGAAGTGCAAAGCGACGCGGCTGGACATTACAGCCTGCGGAACCTGGCAGCCGGAGAATATGAAGTGTCGGCGTCGGCCGAGGGAGTGGGTTCGACGGTCACCAAGGTTGTGATGGCCGCGGGGGCTCCGCTCACCTTGACGCTAACCGTGGGCCAAATCCAGCCGGGTCCGGCAGGGAATCCTCCTCATGCTACCGCTCCCGGCACGACCGAGCCCTCGCTGGAAGATCTCGGATTCACCAAGGCTGAGACCGAGGCCAACGCGCGGCAGCAGGCTCTGCTCGACAGGCGCACGCACCTGCTGAAGATTCATCAGCGGATGGGACTGATTACGACAGTTCCGATGATCGCGTCGGTGGTTACTTCGTTCGGCGCCGGGGGGAAGAACGAGAGTTCGTCTTCGCGTTTTCTGCATGTTGCGCTCGGAGCGGCAACCGGCGACCTGTATGCGATTACCGCCTTCTATGCGCTTCGCGCGCCGCGGATCAAGGGAACCCAGAAACGCGGGCCGATCCGCTTTCATGAGGCGATGGCCTGGATCCATGGGCCGGGGATGGTGATGACGCCGATTCTCGGAGCGCTGGCCTTTAGTCAGAAAAATAACGGGGAGAAGGTTCACGGCATCGCCCAGGCCCACGGGCCGGTGGCGATTGTTACCGCCGGAGCGTTTGGCGCGGCGCTGCTGGCGGTGTCGGTGAAATTCTAAGCGGCACGCGGCGCGAGAAATCAACCTCGAGTCCGGTGGGCAATTGCGGATGTCGTCGCGACTCGTAGCCTGGGAAAATATCTTGATACAGCGACAGGATTCATATTCTCGTATGAAAAGGAAACTGCTGCCATTTTTCCTCTTGCTTTCGTTGGTTAATCTCTCTGCGGCCGATCACACATGGGTATTGAAGGAGAGCACGCTGACCTACCATGTCTCGCATCCCTTGCATCAGACTGATGGGGTGAGCCACGCGGCGCGGGGCAAGGGTGTGTGCCATGACGGTCAGTGCGATTTTCTGATCGCGGTTCCGGTGAAGTCGTTTGACTCGGGAGACACGAACCGCGACCTGCACATGATCCAAGTGACGCGCGGTGCGGAGTTTCCCATGGTGACGGTGCGAACGCGGCTGCCGGAATCGGTCTCGGGATCTTCGAGCATTAAGGCTGATCTGGAGATTCAGTTCGCGGGACAGACAGCGCACTTCCAGCAGGTTGCCTTGGAAGTGACCACGCTAGGGAACGACAAGAAAATCAGCGGGACGATCCCGGCGACGCTGGGGGATTTCAAGATCGATCCGCCCTCGCTGCTGAGCCTGCCGGTAAAGAATGACATTCCGATTAAGGTGGAATTGACCTGGAGCCCGCAGTAGGCAAGAACATCTAAAAAAAGTCGCGTCAGTCGTAAGCGGCTTTACAACGCGCGCGCCATGGCTCTGGCCTGCGGCCAAATTCTCCGGATACAGAACTTTCAGCGCTTTCGCTGCCTGCAGGATACAGGATATGAAGATAGAGCGTCCCCCAGAAGTCAAAATGTCGTTCTCAATGAAACATTTTTCAGCATGAGGATGGTTGCTGTCAGCCTTCATGCAGTCCATCGCGGCTGCGGGGAGATTGTCCAACGCCCCTTTGCGCAACTGTGCCAGAGCCGCGCTAGTGCGTGTGCCCTCCATCTGCCAAGGGGCTCGGCCAACAAGCGCTGTAGCACGACTATACCTGCGGCAAACGTTTGGCAATCCTGCAATACAGATCGATCGCCTCGTGCAGTTGCTTCTTCTCGATGTATTCGCCCTCCGTGTGCGCGACGTGAATCGATCCGGGACCGATGAGCAGCGGGTCGCCCCAGTTCGTCAGCTTCGGTATGTCAGTGGTGAAGGCGGCGATCATTGTAGGTAAGCCGTCGACGGTGCGCAGGGGGAGGAACGGGAGTTCTAGCGGGAATGTGACTTCGACATCCTCGCCTGCGGTCGCGAGAATGTCGCGGCGCAGATCGTCCGTTGGGCCAACGAGACGATAGAGCAGGTCGGCGTGAGCGTAATCGGGGATGACGTTGGGGGCCCGTCCACCTTCAATGAGGCCGATGTTGAGCGTGCAGGGGCCAATTTGCGGATCGGACGGCAGGGGCATCGCGCGCAGGCGGCCCAATGCGGCGATCAATTTGTCGATGGCCGAGTCCCCAAGTTCGGGATAGGCCGAGTGCGCCATCCGTCCTCTGGCTGTGACTTCAACGCGCAACGTTCCCTTCGAAGCCAGCGCGATATGATTCTCGGTGGGCTCGCCGTTGACCAGAAACTTGCAAGTCGACGGCGCGTGATCGTTGGCGACTTCGGCGCCGAGGCTGTCGCGCTCCTCCCCGACTACGAATAGCAATCCCACGTGGATGCCTTCCCCCCGCAAACGCTCAGCCGCTGCCACCTGCGCCGCGATGATGCCTTTGGCATCGCACGATCCGCGGCCGTAGATGCGGGTTTCGTCCTCTGACGACGGGATGAAGGGAGGAACTGTGTCCATGTGGGTGGAAAAGACGATTGCCGGGTTGGGATGGTCGGGCGAAGTGGCGTAGACGTTGAAGCGATCGGCTTCGACCCGCATCTTTGCGGTCTGGTAGCCGATGCGGCAGAGTTCTCCGTAGAGATAGTTTCCGACCGCGGCTTCGTGGCCGGTGATGGATTCGATGTCGACGAGTTGGCGGGTGAAGGTGACGGCATCCATGGGGGAGAGAATAGCAGAGCGGCCTTCCCGGCTTTCAGCCTCCGGACTTTCCCTTTGCATCTCGGCCTCTGCGACGTTGGTTGCGGTGTTCGCGGCAATGGCCGTGCTCCGCTCTACCGGATCGCCTGGGGCGGCTGTCCCCACGTCGGCGTCTGAACCCTGCACACTGAGTTTAAGCCCGGAACCGGGGTTTGTTAGTCTGGAGAGGTGAACCCCCCGAACGGTACGATTCGCTCGCTGTTTTTGGAGGGGCCTGCAGGACGGCTTGAGGCGCTGCTTAATGCCGGGGCCGAGAATGCGACCCACGCGGCTGTTGTTTGCCATCCCCATCCTTTGTTTGGTGGGACGCTGCACAACAAAGTGGTGTTTCATACCATGAAGGCGCTGAACAGCTTTGGGTTTCCGGTGTTGCGGTTCAACTTTCGCGGCACGGGGTTGAGTCAGGGGGAGCACGATCTTGGCAGCGGGGAAGTGGACGATGTTCGCGCTGCGCTGGACTGGCTGGACGCTGCCTATCACTTGCCTTTGATTTTCGCTGGATTCTCATTTGGCGCAGCCGTGGGATTGCGTGCTTCGTATGAGGATCCGAGAGTGCGAGCGCTGATCGGCGTTGGAGTTCCGGTTGCTCCAGTGGCGGCGGAGGCTGAGGAGCCGCGGGTGTACACGTTTGAGTTTCTGCATGCCTGCACCAAGCCGAAGCTCTTCGTCAGCGGGGCTCGGGATCAGTTTGCTCCGCGGGCGAAGCTGGAGGCATTGGTAGCGTCGGTTCCGGAGCCGAAGAAGTTGGTAGTGATTGAAGGAGCCGATCACTTTTTTGCGGGGCGGCTGCGCGAGTTGCGCGAGTCGATTGAGGGGTGGGTAGGCAAAGCTGTCAGTTCTCCGCTGTCAGCTTTCAGCTGAGGGTCTTCCCGGTGTTTTTGCGCTTGAAGAGCACGGGGGCAAAGGGGCCTCGACTGCGTGAGCGACTGGCTGCGCTCGAGCCTCAGTTCGCTTCGGATGTCAGGGTGTTTCGAGTAATGGCAGGCATCGCGCCGGTCATATTCATCTGATCTCACTTCCCTCATCTGTTACGAAGTGCTGGCGGCTCGAAGCGCGTAGCTCATTGCTCACTGCTCATCGCCCGAGGCCCTCTTTATAATCACTCCACATGTTTGATCCCGCACGCGAAGCCAGATTCCGCGAGATGCGCGAGGCTGCACGCTCCATATTCACGGAAACACTGAGGTATTCTTCCATCGCGAAGGCGTTTGAGCGGCAAGTGCAGTGCGAGCGCGGGGTTTTGCGTGTTCGCGACGACCTTTACGATCTGTATTCATACTCGAGCGTGCTGGTTATCTCGATCGGTAAGGCCGGACACACCATGGTGGAAGCGCTCTCGGCAAAGGTTGGATCTTCGCTGGAGGGGATCGTCGCCAGTTCCGTGCTGCCGGCTTCGCAGGTGCATGGGTTTCGCTACTTTCGCGGAGGACATCCGACGCCGAATGCGGAATCGATTCAGGCGGCGAATGCGATCTTGCGCGCGGTGGAGCCGCAGCCGGCTTCGGCGCTGGTGATCTTCATGATCAGCGGAGGGGGATCGTCGATTGTGGAGAAGCCGATCGATAACGAGATTTCTCTGGAGGATCTGACCGCGACCTACCGTGTGCTGGTGCATTCGGGTGCGCCGATTGCCGAGATCAATACCGTACGCAAGCATTTGTCGGCGGTGAAGGGAGGGCGGTTGGCGCAGGCGGCGTATCCGACGGCGCAGGTTTCGCTGCTGGTGTCGGACGTGCCCGGCGCAACTCCTGATGCACTGGCTTCCGGGCCGACAATGCCGGATTCGACGAGTGTGGAAGATTGTTATCGGATCGCGGAGAAGTATGAATTACCAAAGCAGTTTCCTCGGTCGACGCGGGAATTGTTTGTGCAGCGCGCGCTCGGGGAGACCGCGAAGTGGGATGATCCGGCGTTTGTGCGCGCCCGCTGGTGGACTGTGCTTTCCAATGAGACGGCGATTGAAGAGGCGAGCCACGCGGGCGAGCGCGCGGGGTTGCTCGTACACGTCGACAATTCCTGTGATGACTGGGATTACGAGAGAGCGGCGGACTATCTAGTGACGAAAGTCCGCCAGCTGGGCAAGCAGTTTTCCCCTGTATGTTTGATTTCCGGCGGGGAAGTGACCGTGAAAGTAGCCAACGGGGGCGTGGGTGGAAGAAATCAGCAGTTTGCGCTGGCATGTGCGGAGAAGATCGCGGGCGAGAATATCACTGTGCTCAGCGCGGGGACCGATGGAGTGGATGGAAATAGTCCCGCGGCCGGGGGGATCGTCGATGGCTCGACCGTGGAACGGCTGCGGTCACTGGGATTTGATGTGCGGGCGGCGCTCTCGAAGTTTGATGCCTATCCAATTTTTAGCGCGTTGGGCGATGTGATTGAGACTGGACCCACCGGGAACAATCTGCGGGATTTGAGAATTCTGCTGGCTTACTGACATGCGGGAAGGGGCTTTCGCCCATGCGGGACAGCCGAAGGTGGCTGTCTCCACATGGGCGGGTGCGAGTTCACCCGAACTGCGCCGCATCATCAGGGGGCTGGTGACCGCGGCTGTTCGTTAGGCTGTTTTCTGCATTTTCTGTTCAGCTTTGGCGAAGGCTTCGTCCATTCCTTGTCTCATTTCGTCTTCCGATAAGTCTTTCACACGGGTTGCGACCGACCACTTGTGGCCGAAAGGGTCTTTGAGTTTGCCATAGCGGTCGCCCCAGAATTGATCCATGACGGGCATTTCGACCTGTGCACCGGCTTTGACAGCGCGGTCGAAGGCGGCGTCGACGCCATCCAGATAGATATGCAGGCCCATTCCGGATCCACCAATCGATTGCGGCGACAGCACACCAAATTCTGGGTATTCGTCGGACAACATGATGACGGAATCACCGATCTTTAATTCGGCGTGCATCACCTTGCCGTCCGGACCTTTGGCGACGTCTCCGCGCGCTTCGGCACCGAAAGCTTGTTTGTAGAATTCGATGGCGCGAGCGGCGTCGCGGCAGGTGAGGGTGGGGGTGAGAGTGTGATATCCGTCGGGAATCGGCTTTACTGGCATAGTACCTCCAAAGGCGAAAATTCAGCGAAAGTAGTCTACACTAAAGAGGTTAAGCGTTTGTAAAAAGATGTCGGAGTCGGAAGATTTGTTGCCTCCCCCTCTCGCGCCCAAACGTATACATCCATGACACCGAGGTCTTGATGAACCGGGCAATGACGTTTGCAGTTGTGATTGTTATGTCTGCCGCCATGGTGGAGGCACAGCAAGGCTCTGTGTTGCGATTGGACGGAAGCAGGATCACGGCCGCCGAGATGGACCGCACGGTGTCGCGGCTGATGAATGCCGCGGAAGTAACGGGCGCACAAATTGCGATTCTCAATAGCGGGAAGATCGTCTACTGGAAAGCATATGGATTTCGCCAGAAAGAACAGCGTCTGGCCTTAACGAACGATTCGATCATGTCGGCGGCCTCGATATCGAAATCCGCGTTCGCCTATCTGGTGATGAAGTTGGTGGACGACGGAGCAATCGACTTGGACAAGCCAGTGTGTCTATACCTGCCCAGGCCCCTTCCGGAATATCCGAAGTATGCTGACCTGGCCGGAGATGAACGTTACAAGCGTATTACCGCGCGCATGCTCCTCAGCCACACCAGCGGCTTTGCGAATTGGCGCTGGCTGGAAGACAGCCGCAAATTGAGAATCCATTTTGAGCCGGGGGCAAGATATGCGTATTCGGGGGAAGGAATCGATCTGCTGCAGCTGGTCGTCGAGACCATCACCAACAAACCGTTGGAAGTTTTGATGCGGGACCGCGTCTTTGAACCGCTGGGCATGACGCGGACCAGCATGGTGTGGAAGGAGCGGTTCGAAGGCGACTACGCGAATGGATACGACGAATATGGGCGATCTCTGGACGCACATCGATGGAGAGCGGCGGACGCAGCCGGTTCGATGCTGACAACCGCCGGGGATGTGGGCAGGCTCGTGCAAGCAGTCTTGGAAGGGAAAGGACTAACCGAGAAAACACGGGAGCAGATGCTCGGAGGGCAAATTCGGATTGTCTCCAAGCACCAATTTCCATCGCTGAGCGAAGAAACCACCGATGAATACACGACGATCCGGCTCAGCTATGGACTTGGCTGGGGACTGTACTGGACCCCGCTTGGCGAAGCGTTTTTCAAAGAAGGGCACGACGACGGATGGCGGAACTATACTGTCTGCTTCACCAAACCGAAATTGGGGATCGTGATCCTGACGAACAGCAGCAATGGCGAAGGTATCTTCAAGTACTTACTCGAAACCCTCCAGGGAAATCCCTTCACGCCGATCGAATGGGAGGGCTACACGCCGTATGACAAGTTGCCGCCACGGCCACCATTGAAGCAGCACAAGCAGATTGCCGTCGATGGCAAGGTGCTCGACCGGTACGTGGGACGCTACAAGATTCAAGAAATCGTCCTAACCATCCGCCGCGAAGGCGATCATCTTTCCGTGCAGGAGAATGATGAGCCGAAGCAGGACTTGCTGCCGGAGAGCCAATTCGATTTCTTCTCAACCTCGTCTCAGGATGCTTACACGTTCCAATTGGACAGCCATGGACAGGTGACCGGCATCGTGTTGCATTTGGAGGGGAGGGACCTTGCCATCCGGAGAATCGAATGATCCATCAGAAGAATCTTGTAACACCCTCTTCCAGGACCACCACTCGATCTTTGATTCCCAGGGCGTTGGCTTCCTGATCGAGGCGCTGCAAGGGTTCGTCGACTGGTTCGTGCGAGAGGCGGAAGGTGCCGTAGTGCATGGGAACCATCCAGCTGGATTTGAGGTCGAGGAAGGCCTTGGTAGCATCGGCTGGGTCGGCGTGGACGTTACGGAATGTGGAGGGGTTGTAAGCGCCGATGGGGAGCAGGGCGACGTCGGGGGCGAGACGGCGTCCGATTTCGCGGAAGCCGGCGAAGTAGGCCGTGTCTCCCGCGTGATAGACGGACTGCTTGCCTGCTTTGAGAACGAAGCCACCGTAACCGCGATGCGAATCTTTCAGAATGCGCGCCCCCCAATGCCGCGAGGGAACGTGCGTGACTTGCAGATTCGCCAGGCGAGAACTCTTCCACCAGTCGAGCTCGATGATTTCTGAGAATCCGAGGTCGGAGATGAGATCTGAAACGTGCGTCGGAATGATGATGGCTGGTGCGCTACCGCGGGTGCGGAGATTGTTCTGCACAATCGCCCGCAGCGATGGGCGATGCAGGTGATCAAAGTGTGCGTGCGAGACCAGGACGATATCGATCGCAGGTAAGTCGGCGACTCGCACACCGGGACGGCGTAGACGCTTCAGCACGAACAGCCAGGGCGCGAAGTTCGGGTCGATGACGACGCTCCTCCCGCCGATCTGCACGAAGAAGCTGGCGTGGCCAATGAAGGTGACGCCCAGTTCTCCGTTGGTGGCGAGGCGCGGTTTATGAGTTTGGCCGCGGCGCGGGGTGACGGCGGAGTGGCGCACGAGACGACTGAACTGGGTGGCGCGTTTGCGGAGAGCCGGATTGCGCAGCGTTTGTTTGATCATCCTATAACAGAGCCCGGGGGCGAAATCTCACGTAGCCCCTTATACTAATCCTGGACCACGCCGGTTACAGAGTAATCAACACGATGCGGCGCGTCTTTTAAACAGCGAGTAGTACTTAAGAGTTTAGATGAAACTGGGCTCGAGCTGGCTGCTTTTTGATGACGGGTACCGGGGTAATGTCGAGTCCAGAGTTGCCAGGTCTCGGGTTTTGTAAAGAAAGTTTAAGCCGCCTGGGTCGCTGGCAGACTGGTTTTGCTCGTCGAGTGCCGGCCCCTGCATGCAAATGTATAGATCCCTCGCTGCGCTCTGGATGATGAGCAGTCATTCCAACCGCTCGCAGATTTTCGCCTCCCGGTTGGTCGAGAGCTCGAGCCGGCCACAGAACCGGTCGAGAACGATTCCCAAGAGTTGTAAGAGTGCCGATGTGAAGGAATTTGCACACTGCTGATTCGTTCAGTCGTGAGCACGAAAGTCCGATCATTGCTTGACCTTCCTCGGGCGCGTCATATCTAATCCGAAAAACGTCCTCTAGTTGCACGGTTTGTGAGACGAAGGAGAAGTCTGCATGCGAGTGGCATTTCTGGGGTTGGGAATCATGGGGCAGGCGATGGCCACGAATCTGGCCAAGGCCGGACACGAAGTGACGGTGTGGAATCGCACGCCGGGAAAACTGGTGCAGGGTGCGAGCGTGGCTCCGACGCCGGCGGCAGCGGCGCAGGGCGCAGAAGTGGTGTGGCTTTGCGTGTCCGATACGGACGCGGTGGAGGATGTGATTTTCGGCAAAGAGGGCGCCGAGCCGTCTCTGGCAGAGGGCGCGATTGTTGCGGATTCGAGCACCATTTCTCCTTCGGCCACGGTGAAGTTCGCCGAGCGCGTCGGGAAGAAGGGCGTGGCCTGGGTAGACGCCCCGATGACGGGATCGAAGATCGGTGCGCGCGATGGGACGCTGGTCTTTATTGTGGGCGGGGCCGAGGACCAGGTCGAGCGGCTGAAGCCGCTGTTCGCGGCCATGGGAAAGAAAATCTTCCGCATGGGGGAGACGGGCAAAGGACAAGCGACCAAGCTGGCCATGAATTTGCAGATCGCACTGATTTATGAAGGGTTCGCGGAGGCTCTGACGCTGGCTACGAAATTGGGGGTGGACACGCAGCAGCTTGTTGCTCTGATCGAAGCGACGATGGTGCGGTCCGGGGTAGTCGAGTACAAGGCTCCGTTTATTCTGCAGCGCGACTTCACTCCCAATTTTCCGCTGCGACTGATGCATAAGGATATCCGGCTGACGCTCGAGGCCGCGAAAGAAGCGCGCGTGAAGCTGCCCGGACTCGAGACGGTCGAGGAAGTGTATGAGATGGCAACCGAGGACGGCCACAAGGATCTCGATTACGCGGCCACGCTGACACTGTTGGAGAAGTGGGCAGGGGTGCAAGTGAAAGGAAAGGCGGCGTAGAGTCGGAGCGAGGTCTAGTCAAGCGGCCTGTTGCCTGAGAGTTTTGGGACTGCGCACACCCACATAGACGTTGAGCAGAGGAACGAAAAAATGCTTGGGGCCGGGAACCGGCAATCATCCCAAGCTTATCGATCACTTCATCTTCCGTCTAAATCTCTTTGCTGGAGGACACCGCCGCCAACCAGCACGGGCGAAATGGCCAAGGCACGAGCGCGCGCCCGCTGTCAGCGGCGGAAGCCGGCGCTACGGCTATCCTTTGAGGACTTTGGCGAAGACGTCGCGGTCGACGTTGCCGCCGCTTAGCACAATTCCTACGCGTTTGCCTTTCAGGCTTTCTCTCTCTTTTAAGGCTGCCGCGAATGCAGAGGCTCCGGCACCCTCGGCGGCGTTGTGCGTTGCGGTGAAGATAATGCGCATGGCTTCGGCGATTTCTTCTTCGGTCACCTGTATGACGCGCTCGACATTTTGCAGGACGATCGAAAGGGATGCGTCGTCCGGGACTCGGCAGGCCATTCCGTCGGCGAGCAGCGTTGTTACTGGGGCAGCGATTTTGCGGCCAGCTTCGAAAGACAGGGCGTAGGCTGGAGCGCCGGCGGCGACAACTCCGATGATTCTGGTTTTCAAGTTCAGGCCGTTGCGCACAGCCACGCATGAGCAGATGCCGGAGCCCTGGCCGATCGGCACATAGACGACATCCGGGTCTTCGATTGACGAGAAGAATTCCATCCAGTATGTCGCAACGCCCTTCACGATGTCGCGGTGGTAGGAGGGGACGAAGTGCCATCCGTGTTCGGTGGACAGCAGCTGCGCTTGCTCCTTTGATTCCTGGTAGTCATGGCCGAACTCGATCAGGTTGGCGCCTTGCGCGCGCATGGCGGCGTTCTTCTCGGCGCTGTTTCCCAGGGGGATCACGATGTGGGCCGGGACGTCGAACCGTTTCGCGGCCAGAGCGACCGACTGGCCGTGATTGCCGCGCGTTGCAGTAACGAGCCCCTTGATGGCTTGGCTGCCGCGAAACAGTTCGGCCGCGTAGACGACTGCAGTGCGCGCTTTGAAGGCGCCGATCGGGGTGTGGTTTTCGTGCTTCATCCACACTTCGGCGCCAAGGCGCTCACATAACAGCGGCCACAGGATCTGTGGCGTAGGCCGCATGACGGAGTAGACGAGGTCTTGAGCTGCCTTGATTTCTTCGATGGTGGGTAGGAAATCGATTTCCAGTTCTGGCATGGGTCTCTCTGGTTCGGTCTTACCACCGAGCACACAGTCACCGAGAAACGCGAAGCCTAAAACTCGACATTTTCTGCCCTCGCCGGCCAGCCTGCTGATGCCGGCACGGAGAAGACTCCTCGGCACTCGCTTTTCGCAATGACAAGGTTGACTCCAGGTTTCGGTTTTCCCTCAGACTCTGTATGGTGAAATCCACTTGCGTCTTGTGATTCAGCATCAGGCATGTCGGACTCAAGAAATAAACTGGATGTTGTACCAGTTTGCTCGCGGTCAAGTTCAAAGATTTCCCGGTTTGTTACTTCAGTACTGAGTGAAAAACGCGCTATTACACAAGTATTACAGTGCCTGGCTCCATTCTCCTGATAGCTTAACGAAGGTCCTCAACCTCTAAGATCATAGGGAAACGGGGTTCACTTTCTTTTTATGCAGCTGGAAGATCTGGAAAGAGCGCAAGCCGCCAAAGGCGAAGTCAACTGGGTTACCGCGATGTTTATGGCGCTGTTTCACGTGGGAGCGGTAGCGGCGCTCTTCTTTTTCACGTGGAGGGGACTGGTCACGGCAATCTTTTTGTGGTGGGTGGCAGGCAGCCTGGGTATTGGCATGGGCTATCACCGGCTGCTGACGCATCGCGGATATAAGACTCCGAAGTGGGTGGAGTATTTTCTGACGCTCTGCGCCACGCTGGCGCTTGAGGGCGGACCGATTTTCTGGGTGGCGACGCACCGCATCCATCATCAGCATTCGGATCAGGAAGGCGATCCGCACTCACCGGTCGACGGCAAGTGGTGGGCGCACATGGGATGGATCCTGATGGGCAAGTCGATGCATCACGATGCCACAACGCTGGCGCGGTATGCTCCCGATCTTGCCAAAGACAAGTTCCACGTCTGGATCACGAAGTATCACTACGTTCCACAGATTCTTCTTGGGGTTTCGCTGTACTTTATTGGAGGGCTGCCGTTGCTGTTGTGGGGAACCTTCCTGCGCACGACCTTCCTGTTGCATTGCACCTGGCTGGTGAACTCGGCCACCCACTCCTGGGGTTCGCGGCGGTTTGCCACCCGCGATCTCTCGACCAATAGCTGGTGGGTGGCGTTGATGACGTTTGGCGAGGGATGGCACAACAATCATCATGCGCATCCGACATCGGCGTCGCATGGTTTTACCTGGTATGAGGTCGATACCAATTGGTATGGCATTTGGGCACTGCAGAAGCTGGGGTTGGCTTGGGATATTAAACGCGTGACCCTGGCGGATGTGGAGCGCGGACTTGTGGCCGCTCCCAATGGGAGATTGATTACGGCGGAGTCGTGGGCAGCGGGGGATTAGGTCGGAGTTTGGATGGGAAAGGCCCCGGTTTTGAGCCGGGGCTTTTTCTTGCTCTCTGGGGCCCTGATTTTTCTTCTGAGGTATTCGCTACGGCACTTACTGCCCGCGCGTTCCGGCCGATTGACTCGCTTGCGCTTTCTGCATGGCGACCCATTCGTGGATGCGTTGGCCAAGAACATCCAGCGGAAGCGCGCCGCCTGCGAGCACTTCGTCATGGAAGGCTTTGATGTCGAACTTGTCACCGAGTTGGTCTTTCGAGTACTGGCGGAGTTTGAAGATTTCCAGTTGCCCGATTTTGTAGCCCAGCGCTTGCGCGGGCCAGGCGCTGTAGCGATCGGTTTCTTCCTGGACTTCGGGTTCGTCGATCGCGGAGTGGTCGTGGAAGAAGTCGACGACCTGCTGGCGTGTCCAGTGCTTGTAGTGGAATCCGGTATCGACGACCAGGCGGATGGCGCGCAGCATGTCATCCTGCAAA
>Ga0123355_10012145_pt1 | contig 13327 bp, 14 predicted proteins | sample TergutEmb28metaG_3_FD_89872 | JGI IMG/M metagenome (GOLD analysis project Ga0123355, IMG submission 89872) | Embiratermes neotenicus P1 segment gut microbial communities from Petit-Saut dam, French Guiana - Emb289 P1 | ecosystem: Host-associated > Arthropoda: Insects > Digestive system > Gut ...
AACACAAAAAATTTTCCGTGGAGAAAAACCCCCATTAAAACTTTTTCCCCTTTCCACCCCCCCCGCCACCCCCCCCCCCCCCCCCCGTTCGCAGACGTTTGTTGTTCCGTTAATGTGTGGGCCCGAGTTTGACACTCATACAAAGGGAAGGCGGCAATATTTTGAAAAGAATGACCGTAAGCATTCAGTGAATTTTATCAGCGAATGCATGCTGCAGGAAACGGAACGATCGAATTGCGTTATGATTTACAAAAATGTTTCCGTTTATTACACATGGTCTGTCAGTTTGATGCAAGAACAATGGTGGAGGTAGAAGTCCTCAGGCCGGTGGAATGTGAAGATTGCTATCTGTGAAGCGTGACGCCGTGTGGTCTGATGCCAATCCCTTCTGCTCTTAGTACGGAGGCACACGTTCCTGTTTAGCGGCTGTAAAAGTTGCCACAATACATAGCGTGAAACCACAGAAGACGGCAGTTTTTATGGACTGACACTTCACAGTGTTTCAAAACGTTATGCGCTCCTCCTGTACTTCAGTCGCATCGCCCTCCCAACCGCTTGTGACAGCCAGTTTGCAGCCGAAGTCGTCTTATGCTTTGGTCCCGTAGATGACTGATGTTGGGACTGGATTTCATTAATAAGTGTGGGTATTCTCTCCCAAGTTTGGCACTAAAACCTAATGGGAAGAGGCTGTTGGAAAATGTGGTAGATGAGAGAACTTATGTGAATCGTAAAGAAATGGGGTTGTAGGGCGTGGCCCTCATTTTCTTGGCAGCTCCTCGGAACCTTCGGCTGTCAAGTAGGGCGGCAAATTCCCGGCCGTCGGCTTCAGTTAGATATTAGGATGAGTACTTTCTAAGCACTAGTCAAGCGTGACTTGCAAGGGTTGTGTGTTTGTGTCACAGTGTGCCAGGGTGTGGACATACGGAACAGCGTGGAGGCATTGGAGCGTCTCCAGGGGTGCCGGGTCGTGGAGGGCTTCGTGCAGATCGTGTTGATCGACCACGCTACGGATAGCAGCTTCACTAACCTGTCGTTTCCTGACCTGCGTGAGATCACGCACTACTTGCTGCTGTACCGCGTCAATGGACTGCGGTCCATCGGCAAGCTGTTCCCCAACCTGGCCGTAATCCGCGGCGAGACACTGTTCCTGAACTACGCCCTCGTCGTGTTCGAGATGATGCATCTGCAGGTACGGATAGCTTGTGTGGTGGAAGTGTCACGCTGCTTCCATTGTCATCATATTTATCTTTCTGGTCTAATGATGGGAGGCAGCAGGTTCCTCTGAAACGACGGTATATTTTCACCAGACCATACGGTGTCACATCCTTGGTTTTCATACTTCCGCCATAAGAACCTCAAATCTAACTTTCTGTTAGTCTATTATCTTTTGTCACTCTGTACCTTCTGGCATTGTTTTCTTACTAATTACTCTTCGGACTCCCTCTTTCTTTCTTCATTTCCTGTTTGTTTTTCATTTTTTCGTTGATTTTTATCATTACTTGTTGCTTTCCCACGTGTGTTTGTTCCATGGATATAGGTTGCTCTGTTTTTATATGTGAAGTGCGTAGTTCAGAGGATACACCCCAACGTTCCAGAGGAACCAGCTGTCTCCTTGCTCAGAGTAGTGGTGTTGCAGGTGTATGAGAAGTGTGTTTCTGCTTTGCTGTGCTTTCTTCTCCTGACTTTTTATTACTTTGTCATTCTTTCCCTCTCATGATTATGTGTTTCTTTCAAATTTACTTGTTATCCCACCACTATCCTTCTCCCTTTTTTTCCCATTCCTCCTTTCCACATCAAATTGTTCCAAAGCAGCTGTTATTGAAATGGAGATTTTGACAGCAGTGAAGATAATATTGTACTGTTGTGTATGTAGCCCAGTAACATTTAAGAGGAACTACTGCCTCCATGTGCCTGAAAGATGAGATAGTTTGTTCATATGAAAGCGACCAGGCTACTGGTGTCATGACCCAAAGCCTGCAAAGTGGACCAGGTATTCAACCATACAGCTGTCTACAGCTGAGACAGTAGCTGTGGAAAGATCAAAATTCTGTTCTGTTTTTTACAGACATGAAATGAATCTTTAAACAAAATCTTATGTGTATGTGATGTGCCTCACTTCTTGTTCTGTTGCAGGAATTGGGGCTGTACACATTGACAAACATCTTGCGGGGTAGTGTACGCATAGAGAAGAACCCACTTCTGTGCTTTGTGGACACTGTCAACTGGGAGCTGATTGCCAACGCGGGTCATCATTCCATTGCAGTGCGTATCCAAGATGTGTTCTTCACTTATGGCTGAAACTGTAATCCTCTACAGATTGTAGGCTTACATTGGCTTGACTGCTGTCTGCAGCAGCAGCCCAAAGGGGGCGCACAGGGACATAGATAGGCTTCAGCATACTGTGGCGCATGGGTCCCAGACCTACAGTCAAAATTTGTTGTGGCTTCCTTCACACTGGATTCTGTTCATCTTACTGAAGGCGGTATTGTTCATTCCTGTCTTGAGATCTGGGAGTAACATTGCTAATAATTATGGGGGGTGCTGTTTACTGAATTGTGGTGGTGAGGGGTGACCGGTTTTCTACACCACCAGAAGGGTGTATTCTCATGTCATTGTTCACCATTCCTATCAGCTCCCACGCAGAGCTGCATGTACTGTGCACCTCCTGTCATTCTGAGTGACTGACCCTTGCCCCACTACATTTTCCATGTAACCTGCTCATATCATCCCCCAGTTTGACAAAAGTGTTCGAAACATCAGAGTCCACTTTCAATGGGCACCGTCACTCTAAAACATCACCACCACCACCATTGCCGCTGCTGCCACCACCACCATTGTAAAGTTTTGGGTACAGTCCACAAGATATGTTTATGTGTAACTTCTTGAATATGGCCAACAGGCTGAAACATGTTGGGAGAGATTCAAAATATTATTTATTTACTAAGACATCCTGTACTTGCTGGTGTTTATTGACTAAGTTGATTTAAAAGTAAAAGGTTTTGTCAAATGACCCGAATGGAAGAGACGTCTCAGAAGGCATGGGTGTAGATGGGAGGTTAATATTAAAATTTTTCTTAATCAAGTAGGGTGTGAGGCTATGGAATTAAGCTGGTTCAGGAAAGGGTCAGTGGCAGGTGCATGTGAACACACCAGTGACCCTTTACTTTTGTGTCTGTCTGTCTGTCGGTTGGTTGATTGGTTGATCAGTTTGGTTGGTTGAGCATTCTCAGTGTTTCAGAGTTTCGAACAAAAATTATTGCCCACCTCACTGAATTTTGTTCCATATTGTACACTGCCTGTGTTTGTCTTTCAGCTAGTTGCCACGTGACCACAGTGTACAAGGTGTCTGTGTACACCACCCTATTTTATTTCTTTAAAATCCATTTCTAATTCCCTCATGTTTTCTGAACAAAAGCGTGCAACACATTTAACTTCCTTCAGTTCTTCACCCTAATAATAATGAGCTATAGTAATAGAGGCAGGAGATGTGAAACCTATCAGATTAGGGTAGATTTTTCTGCATTCTATTTCCATCTATTGTCTCTGACAAATGTGAATCTTGTTGAATGTTTGGAATAGTGAGTGTGCCATCCACAAACGTCAGGGTTGCCCCCGCCCCCCAGTGGATGGAGGTGGACAGGCTTAACTTTGGAAAGCTGAAAAATTGTTCGGCTAATTGAGAATTGAACCTGAAGCTACACTGCTATGCTCACAAAGGTGTGCTACAGGTTCCTGTACTGAACCAGCTGAATCAACAAGATTTGTGTCTCCTAGATTGTGGCTCCATGTACCCAGTTCCTGGTGTTTTTGGAGGAACCTGTTTTCTTTATATTCAGGGTAGAAGAACCCTGGAAATGGATGCTTTAGGTTTCTCCAAAACATTGGTAATGAATGCCAGACTAGACATCACATCGCAGCAAACAGTGTCACGGCCATTTTATAGTCCACACCTTCACATGTTATTTCTGACATTTGTATGACTGCTTTCAGGGCAACAGGGTCCAAAATGAATGCCCAATGTGCCCAGTTGAAAAACTTCAATGCCACAACTCAAGCACAAAAGGATCCCTCTGCTGGAATCATCAGAAATGCCAGAAAAGTGAGTTCATCATTGATTAGAGAATGATATGACCTACCTCATGCCTTTGATTTACAGTGAACATAAGGTGGAAGGAAATCTTTAAGTTCTGTAATTGAAACTGTAGCATTTTATTTGTGTGTGGTGTTAAGTGACAGTGATTTATGAATAATGAATTGGAAAGGCTGTGGAATGGATCAGTTGTGGCTTATATTGACATTATTTCTCCTGTGAAATGGTGCTGTATCACTGGCTGATTGGTGCCAGATGTGTGATGGCAGCATGGTGACCCCGCCTTTAAGGGTCCATTGAAAATGCGTATGTCTTACTGGCCCAAAATTCCAGACACCAGTCACCCAGTGACACACTGCAATATCACAGAAGAATGGAGAACTGAACTGCACTGCTGCAAAGGCTTAAAAACTTGCTTAAATCAGGTTGCTACCCTGATACTTTCCTGGAGGGACTGAGTAAAATTATACCTCTCAGGGTAGCCAGTCTCCAGGTCTACATTTGCATCCAGGACCTCTGGAATACACAGCAACAGTGCATACGACTCAGCTCTGACATTAGGATGCAACTGTGATGTTTGTAATGTAATGAGTAAATGCAGACTGCATAGCTAGCATACAAATTCGAGCACATTTTCAGAAATGATTGTGGGGTACCCCTGACCTGCTGTGTAGTTGACATTTATTTGCACTTATTCCTCGGAGGAAAGGTGACAGGAGCATATAGTAAACCAATCATAAGAACATCACTGATTACTGGATCTTAAGTGGTCTTGGTATTGTATTGAGGGTGGGGTCTGGGGGCTGTGAGACATTTATATGATCAGTCAGAAATAACTCATGCATTTTAGTAGTAAATTATTTAGTCAGGGGAAAATTGGAAAAGAGATTTGTTTCTGTACCTGTTGTATTCCCTTTTGAGATTTATCTGTAGAACATCGTGTATAAAAGATGCATTTCTCTGGAAACACATTGTCAAATTGAAAGTGGTACCGAAAAGTATGTTGCATTGTAATAACGTATCATCATCATTTAGTAGTCTGTCTTACGACAGGTCCAAAGCCTATTCCAAAACGAGCTCTCCACATAGTGCTATCTAGAGCTTCCTCCTCCAAATTAGCGTGTCCTCTCCTTTCCTTAAGGTCATCCAGTAGCTTCCTACATCTTCTTCCTCATCTTCTTGTCACTTCTATACCCCCTTTTATCTTTCCTTCAATAAGCCATTGTAGAAGGCAGTTTCTATGCAAAATGTGACCAGTCCAGTTAGCCTTCCATTTACTTATTTAATGTAGGATAATGCCTCTGCTCCTTGGCTCTAAGTATTACTTCTTCATTTCTCACATGATCAGTCCAACTGATCTTCTCCATCCTTCTCCAGCACCACATTTCAAAACTTTCCAGATGTTTCTGATCTACCTGAAGTGTCCAAGTTTCAGCACCGTATAAAGCTGTGTTCCAAATGTAGCATTATACTAGTTTCTTCCTCAATTTTAAGTGTAATGTGCTAGTAAAAAGAGCCCCGTTCTTGGTGAATGCAGCTTTTGCCATAGCAATCCTAAATTTGATTTCACACGTACATCTTCCATCATTTGTTAACATGCTACCCAAATATTAAAAAGATTCCACATTCTGTAGTTGTTTTTGGTATATCATAATTTTTACTGGGAATGGTTGTCTTAAAATTCTCATTACTTTTGATTTTTTCAACATTCATTTCCATTCCATAGCATCTTGCAGTTTCAGTTAGTTTATCAGTGATGTCCTGTAGCACCTTTTCTTCCTTATCCAGTAACACTAGGTCATCTGCATATTTCATAGTGTGAATGATTTGCCTGCCTATTTTGAAGTCTCCAGACCCTTCCAGAGCTTCCTTGGTAAGGCATTCGCTGTACAAGTTGAACAGAATTGGTGACAAACAGCATCCATGTCTAACTTCTCTTCCAGTCTTCACACTTCTTGTCTCCCCTTGGTTCAGTCATTCTTTTAACACTCTGAGCCATATATGAGTTGCTAATCCAGCTTCTTTCACACCAGTCAAACCCAGTTCCTTTTAGGATCTACATTAATTTAACATATGTGGTAATTTAATTTAATTTAACGTGTGTGGTATTAAAAAACTGCTGTATGCGTGCAATGCAATACTGAGCTCTCCAGAGCGAAATAATCTTGTGTCAGAAACAGCTGATATGTTAGCCCATTACTTTAGCATATCAGCACTAAAAGTGTGTACATTAGACAGACATATTACTGCAAGTTAGCAAGATATGTTGGAGCATTTGAAGTTAATGTTGAAACACAGCAGTATTCCTCATTGCATTGCCTGTGAACAGTTGCTGTGAAAATGACAACACTGGCATTTTTGTTTTCATTATGCACATCCCATTATCACAAAGTTGTGGGTAACCCAGTTTCAGGACACCAGTTTCTGTGATAGAAAACAGATTGCCCGCAGCCCCACATGCTGCAGAGGTGCCTGAAAGTTTGCTAGTCAGTCTGGCAGAGTCTGAAACAGTCCGTTTTGTCATGAGATGGTACACGAAGTTTACGAGAAGCTGCTGTAAGGCTTATCCTTCATGCACAGAGGTTTCAGCCTTACACATTTGTTGTTGTTCAAGAACTCGCTGAAAATGCCAGAATGAATAGACCAATTATTTTTACAAGTTTGTGGAATTAAAGCAGACAGCCCCAGACCTTGAAAATAAATTATTATGAATGGTGGTACACTTTTTCAATTCAGTGATGATGTGAATGTGCAAAATTGTGTGTATGGGGCTGCTGGAAATCCTCACCAAATTAATGGGTAGCCACTTCATTCATGAAACCTGCTGGTATGTTGTGCTTTTCCTAGGTCTGCAATTTCTGACCCTTGCTTTGTTGAATGTGAACATGACAAAACTGGTACTTTGGCAGGAGAATGCTACTGGAGGCGATTTGAGATGTCCAGCTACAGTTTTAAGAAAATGGGTAACAAATGAAATAATGGTTTTAACAAGACAGGGCTACTTTTCAAATGTTTGGATTGTATATTAATTTTTCACATGACAGTTTTACTGGGTAGCTCATTTTTCACTTTGAAGATGTGACGTGGTCATCTCATTTACCTAATATCTTAGCATTTGACTGTTTTTAATGAGGTTCCCAAAAAACCTATGAATGTAACTAAATCACTGTCTATTGAAAACGTGATGATTTATATTCACAACAAGATTCCTGGAGTTGAGGAAGAAGTTCTATGCAATGTCATAAAAAATTATGCAACTTGTTCATAAACACACAGCTTACAAGAAAATGCATGTTTCACACTCTGTTCCACAGATGAAACTTGAAAGCGTGCTGTATACATATATATCTAAACAAATCTGTGGCCCCTTTCTTTGTGAGTGAATAACTGATAATTCAAATATGTGACTTACTTCTGATGGACCATGCATTTCAGCCCACTTGCATCTGTCTCCACTTCGAAGATGTCAAGAACAGCATATGCTGTAATGCTGGAGTAGCTTCATCGTGAATTGTATGCATTGTGGCAGATGCAGGCCATTAATATCTCAGCACATGATGTTCCAGAGGACTTGTTTTAAGTATCTATGGTGTTAATTTTTAGTGTCTAAACTTGTGAGGTTTATTTGTTACTCAAACGATGTTGCAGTTTGCCCTGACAATTGTGGTAACAGCAGTTGCATGTCTGATGGACAGTGTTGCCATGAATTCTGTCTGGGAGGCTGCATGGGACCTGGACCTGATAATTGCCTGGTGTGTCGTGATGTTGTCTTTGAGAACAGATGTGTGAAGCAATGTCCTCCTCAGACATACAAGGTAAATCAAGTAAGAAGTTGTGGAGCTGTTTGATTTGGGAAATTTAAAGAAGCTAGGTTTCAGATTTCAGGGTTTCACAGTGTTGAAGATTTGTACTGTGGTTTTGATAGTTTCTTGTGTGAGTACACACATATGGATCACATATTCATTGTCACACCCCAGAAGACCAAGTCTGAAGAGATTTGTGTGATACATATTGGTGTCTGAGCTCACCAGAGCAAGTGATTTACCGTGTGTGTGTAGAAATTAACATCTCAGTGAGCTGTCTGTGCATGCATGGTGGCAGCTTGGGGTGCACTTTTTATGATGCTAGATTTTTTTAAATAGGTTTGGAGTATCCTGTAAATTTGATTTTGGAGGAACCATAATGCAGTTTGTCCAAATTCTTGTGCTTCAGTTCATGAAGTGCAAGATATGATGAGAGTATTTGTTCTCCACAAATTTTGATGCTGTGAAAACCAAGGAGTAACAAGAATGTTAAATGACTTGACCACTTATTACAATTTGAACCAACAAATGCACCCACTTTTATTAAAGTCACAATATTACAACCCACCATCTTGAACATGTTTTGGGTCTGAGTGGCTCATCACCAGGGAGCACACAGTTGTCCAGGACAGTACCATGGAACATAGAACACAAGCTGCTCCTATTATGGTTTCCAGTGCACAGCTCCATCTACTGCCTAAATATTATGTAGTGAGGGGTTTTTGGCAGCTGCATGCAGAAACCATCAAGTTTCTGATTTGTACAGCTATGTGCTCCCTGGTGATGGGCCAGTATGGCCTGAAACACTTAGAATCTGCTGTGTTGTAATATTGTGACTTTAATAAAATTGTGTGCATTTCTTGATTTGGTTTGTAACAATTGAATTGTGATGCACGGAATGGAGAATGTGGAATCCGGCACCACTATTTGGAGCACAACTATGGCATAGTTGGTGATGTATGTGTGTGTATCTACTACTTTGCAGTTTTGTGGCTGTTTCATTCAGAGTGTGTTATACATCTTACTCTCTCATGATGAAGTCAGAATCTCTGTGGGCTTTGGGTTATATTGGGTTGCATACATTCATTACACTTGACCAAGCATTGTACTTGCTAATACATGTACCGCGGGGCACATGGCGCAGCTGGTTGACGCACTACACTATAAACAGAAAGGTTGCAGGTTCAGTTCCCGAAGGTGTCATTGGAATTTTTCATTGACATGATCCTTTCGTCGACACTGTGGCCCTTGGGTGGACTCAGTCTCAAACACAAGTGAGTACCAGGTGTATTTCCTGGGGGTAAAGGCAGCCAGTGCATAGAGCTAACAATCTTACCACTTTCATGTGCCGATTGTCATGAAATCTGGGAGCCTCAACCTCTTGGAACCCTCAGGGCCTGTCCAGGCCTGTAATGGGGTTGCTCTACCTTTTACCTTAATACATTTACCCACAAGTTGAAATATGACTGCCAGGCCCATCATATAATGGGATGTAAATTCTGCTGTTTGTGGACAGTAATGTTTAATGACACCCTGCTGTTCTGTATAAGACCCAACTTGTGTAAGTGGTAAAGGATTCCTGTTATTTTAGGCATTAATAATTTATATATTTTGCTTGTTGCTTTCAGTATCTGAACCGACGCTGTGTCCGTGAAGATGAGTGTCGGAACATAACCAGACCTCTTGAACGTAACTACGACCTTAGACCGAATCCTTATAAGCCATTCAATAACTTGTGTATTCTGGAGTGTCCTGCTGGATATGTGGAAGATTTGGTTTCACCCAGCAAGTCTTCCTGTAAGCCCTGCTCAGGTTGGTATATCTGAACAATGGCACCTGTGTCAGTGGCACAGGTTAGTATGTCTGAAAATTGGAAAAAGTTCTGTACCAACTCTGCACAGGTTTATACACTGATGCCTATATAAGAATACATGCAAAGTTTTCTTGCCTAAGACGTTAGAATAATTTAATACCAGTATTTTCCCGTGCAATAAACGTACATGTTGCCATTTTAATATGTTTCCTGCTTAAATAGATGTCCCACTCAAAAAGCACAAGAAGTTCATGAGGCAATTAATTTGTCACACACTTAATGCAATTTCACACCAAAATCTTAAACAGTTGCCATTTCATTCAATTTGTTGCCAACCTACTGTGACTGAATAACACTCCCAGTTTGTAAAGATTGATGTCCGTGGTTGTTTCCAGCATAGATAAGGGGCACACCAGAACAGTATATTAATCCCTGTAACTGTGGCAGGATGACTTCACTTTCCAACTGCTGCCATCGGTTTCCACATATGCATTTCCCACATTGTTCTTGGTGTGTGTGTGTGTGTGTGTGTGTGTGTGTGTGTGTGTGTGTAATCTGCAGTGTGAATAAGCATGGGTTTAGGGGAGTGCATTGTGGCATTAGCTGTTGTAATTTAATTTCAGTGAAATGAAGTGTCATATTTGTGGTAGAGCAGAGACGGAACGTGATGGCACGCGCGCAGAAACCAGATTTGGTTTTCCAGCGAAACAGACGAGTCCATTTATATCGGCGGGGGTGTCAGTTCAGTCGGCTGCTGGCAGCCGAGGTGTGCGCATCAGCAGTAGTAATGCTGGATAGACCGTGTCCGATACAGTGCACTACTGCTGGCTACCCCCTCCATTCACCTTTTTCCCCTTCACTTCTCCACCCGTGCGTTTCCGTGTGCCATCACATTCCGTTTCTGCTCTACACACAGAGTTTTCATCCTGTCGAGCCAGCCAGTAATTATTGAACATGTGGTCAATATGGCCACTACATCAAAAGCTGTCGCAAAACATAAGCTTCCCTCATTTCAAGAAAAATTGGATACCATTCAGTTCTACATAAAGTTTTTCTCACAAAATGAAAATCTTTTACAAACTTTGCATTTTTGGGTCAGCTTAAAGTACAAGACACAGTTTCTATTTGTGAGTGAATAGCTGAGACAGAAAAATTTGAAAAAAGCTAAATGGAGTGAGGTTGAATGGGTGTGCTAGTCCGTTGTACGTGTATGTGGTTTCATCTATCAGTTGCGCGTGTAAAAAAAATTCCGGTCTTTAGTTCAGGGGTGTGTCAGAACAATTAAAGAAGGTAAGACAAGAAGTGTAGGTTGATGTAGAACTTAACATGGAATAATAGTCAGGTAAAGTGATTGTCATTTTCCATACATAATTTCAAAATAACATTTTCAGATTTCTTCTGTTAAGATCTTTTTTGGCTTAGTAAGTTTAATTTCTTAAGTATTTCAAAAAGTCTTGAGAGTGTTTTTCTGTATATTTGGACTGTTTCAGCAGTCCTTTTGTACTGCACAGATATTGTATCTGAACACTCTCATATCCATCGCACAGGTTAGTCTGTTTGAACATGGCAACATTCCCATATCCATTGCACAGGTTAGCCTGTCTGAACATGGCAACACTCCCATATTCATTGCACAGGTTAGTCTGTCTGAACATAGCCACACTCCCATATCCATCGCGCAGGTTAGTCTGTCTGAATATTTGCAACACTCCCGTATCCATTGCACAGGTTAGCCTGTCTGAACATGGCAACACTCCCATATTCATTGCACAGGTTAAATCTGCCTGAACGTGGCAACACTCCCATATCCATTGCACAGGTTAGTGTGTCTGAACATGGCAACACTCCCATATCCATCGCACAGGTTAGTCTGTCTGAACATTGGCAACACTCCTGTATCCATTGCACAGGTTAAATCTGCCTGAACGTGGCAACACTCCCATATCCATTGCACAGGTTAGTGTGTCTGAACATGGCAACACTGTCATATCCATTGCACAGGTTAGTCTGTCCGAACATGGCAACACTCCCATATCCATAGCACAGGTTAGTCTGTCTGAACATGGCAGCACTCCTGTATCCCTTGCATTGGTTACTCTGTATGAACATGGCAACATTCCCGTATCCATTGCACAGGTTAGTCTGTCTGAACATGGCAACACTCCCATATCCATTGCACAGGTTAGTCTGTCTGAACATGGCAGCACTCCTGTATCCCTTGCATAGGTTACTCTGTCTGAACATTGGTAACACTCCTGTATCCCTTGCATAGGTTAGTCTGAACATTGGCAACACTCCCATACCCATTGCAGAGGTTAATCTGTCTGAACATTGGTAACACTCCTGTATCCCTTGCATAGGTTAGTCTGAACATTGGCAACACTCCCATACCCATTGCAGAGGTTAATCTCTCTGAACATTAGCAACACTCACGTATCCATTGCACAGGTTAGTCTGTCTGAACATGGCAACACTCCTGCATCCATTGCACAGGTTAATCTGTCTGATCATTGGCAACACTCCTGTATCCCTTGCATTGGCAACACTCCCGTACCCATTGCACAGGTTAATCTGTCTGAACATGTTAAATCTCCTGTATCCCTTGAATAGGTTAGTCTGTCTGAACATTGGCAACACTCCCATACCCATTGCAGAGGTTAATCTCTCTGAACATTGGCAATACTCACGTATCCATTGCACAGGTTAGTCTTTCTGAACATGGCAACACTCCTGTATCCATCGCACAGGTTAATCTGAACATGGCAACACTCCTGTATCCCTTGCATAGGTTAATCTGTCTGAACATTGGCAACACTCTCGTATCCATTGCGCAGGTTAGTCTGTCTGAACACTGGCAGCACTCCTGTATCCATTGCATAGGTTAGTCTGTATGAACATTGGCAACACTCCCATACCCGTTGCCCAGGTTAGTCTATCTGAACATTGGCAACACTTCTGTGTGCAGTACACAGGTTAGTATATTTTAACGTATTGAGTACTTCCATATCCATTGAACAGGCTAGTGTTGTGTCTTGACATTGGCAACATTCTTGTATCTGCTGCATGGTAAATGAATCACATTGTGCATCATTTGTAACTGTGTGATGCATCCATTAGTGCACACTACTTTTTTGTTGTGAATACTGTATTTACCTGAATGCAAGATGAGTTGTTGTCTCCCCACCAACACCACCACCACCACCACCACCACCACCACCACCACCACCACCAAATTGGTCATATAAATATGTGGGGTTGGGTCATCTTGAATTTGTGTTGAAAAGTGCCCAACTGGATTGTGCAAAGCCAAACTAAACTGGTGTTGCCATTTGAGAAAACGGAGCATATAATGTTCTGTTCATTGTGCTGTCAGAATGGTTGGCCTTGTGGAAGAGAGTGCTACAGAGTGCGAGCTTTGTTCAAATGCCATCAGGCAGAGTTTTGTTTCCAACTTTAATCTGATTGTCTACACAAGGAAAATGAATACTCGCTCGCTCGCTCGCTCGCTCGCTCGCTCACTCACTCACTCACTCACTCACTCACTCACTCACTCACTCACTCACTCACTCACTCACTCACTCACTCACTCACTCACTCACTCACTCACTCACTCACTCACTC
>Ga0123355_10012146_pt1 | contig 13327 bp, 7 predicted proteins | sample TergutEmb28metaG_3_FD_89872 | JGI IMG/M metagenome (GOLD analysis project Ga0123355, IMG submission 89872) | Embiratermes neotenicus P1 segment gut microbial communities from Petit-Saut dam, French Guiana - Emb289 P1 | ecosystem: Host-associated > Arthropoda: Insects > Digestive system > Gut ...
CGAAGGTTTCAGAGGAGCAGTTATTTTATTTGATGAGTCGTGGACTTTCGGAAGAACAAGCGACGGAAATGATTATTATGGGATTTATTGAACCCTTTGCGAAGGAATTGCCGATGGAATATGCTGTTGAGTTGAATCAGCTTTTGAAGTTGGAGATGGAAGGGTCGATAGGGTAAAGGGAAAGAGCGCTCAAGGGAGTATATCATCATACCACTCTCTAAGCGCTCTTTTTTTAAATGTCAGATTGATCTAATGGGTTACCTAAAATATTTCTCCAGTCTACACGCTCTTTTTTCAGCCGCTCTATAAATTGATAATAGCCTAACACGCTATTTTTCAAGGTGAATAATGAATCATCATCTGAAAAAAGCTCAGCATGAACATTTCCAAAGGCTTTTGTTACTTCAACTTTTTTAATATCGTCAAAAGTAAAACTAATACATTTGGCAATACTTTTGAAATTGATCGAATTACCATCTACTTCGACTTTAAAGCGAAGCTTTCTTACTAAATCGAACAAACTAATTAGAAACCAACTGATTGAAGTGATGCTTCTTCCATCAGTTAAACCAAAGGTGGTAATGAAGAAATAGGAAAAAGCTACCAAACTGCTACACATAACAAGACTAAAAAAGATAAAGAAATTTGAATGTCGAACATTAAATATCTGGATATCAGCATTCCTGTCAGTATTCCTAACAATGGAACGATTCATACGAACTGCAACGAATTCAATGATCATAACATAAGCAATAATTAATAAAACTCCTGACAAAAGCGACACCTCTTTTACAAAAAAACAACCCAGCCACACTGGGTTATTACTATTATTTAAATTAAATAGGTGCCCGGTGCGCGCCAGTGAAACTGATGCATTGAATGAGCATTAGTTGAACCAGTGCGGGTGGTTGGAAAGTTGGAAACTTTCCCCACAGCGTGAGAATCGAATCCAAACTAAGTACGGGCATTAATAAACTAAACTAAGTGGTGCCCGGTGCGAGAATCGAACTCGCAGCTACGCATTACCATTGCGTCATTTTACCATTAAACTAACCCGGCACATCCACTTTTAATATCATATCACATTTTTCGGATTATTTCAAGTCACTGAATCCACAAGTCCACAAGAGGTGTAATTTATTTTCGGGAGTGAAAGGATTATTGTTGCTGAGTTGCCCCAAACCAATCGTCATATCAACACTGTATAGACAATTACGAGAAAAGATAGGGTTAATCCAAAAATGTACACAAATACTTCAAAAATCGAGATTTGGCGCCTTGACAGCAAGTGATTATGCCGAAATTCGATTTTCCCCCTAATTTAGCATAAAATATTATGCTTAAATTACGTTTTTAGGGAGTTTAGGTATAATTCGTTGCCTTGACAGCAAGTGATTATACCGAAATTCGATTTTTACTCTAATTTAGCATAAAATATTATGCTTAAATTATATTTTTAGGATGTTTAGGTATAATTTGGCATCTTGACAGCAAGTGATTATGCTGAAATTCGATTTTTCCCTTAGTTTAGCATAAAATATTATGCTTAAATTACGTTTTTAGGATGATTAGGTATAATTCGATGCCTTGATACCAAGTGATTATGCCGAAATTCGATTTTTCCCTTAGTTTAGCATAAAATATTATGCTTAAATTATGTTGCATCCTTTCTTGGTCTTGTAAAAATCATGAATCAAGACAATTTTGCTTGTGAAAATTGCATTAGGATGCAAAATCCAGTACATCAGCTTGTACGAAACGAACGCATTTTTAAATTCTACAAAAACCTAAACCATTTAAAATTAAACTGACAACCTGGTAAGAAGATAAAACTTACTTGACCATTTATGTCAACATCTTGCAATTCAAACTCCTGCATTTCGTAGTCTTCGCTTTTCGTAAATTCCACCACTTGAATCTGTTCATTTTCGCCATCATTAAACCTCATTTGAATCGTATTTATAGTCAAAGGTGTTGAACCGCAGATTTGAATTTTACTGATTCCGCGACTTGAGAAATCCATTTCATCGAAAATCAATGTAACATTGTTTCCAATATCTTCAACAGCTTCATCTGTTATAGTATAAGAATCTCCAGAGATGAAGTTGTACCCTGTTGCAGGAAGTTGTTCATAGGCTTTAACAGGTGCTTCAAAGGAGAAACCTTTCATATGGACTTTTTGATCAAATACAAAGCTGATCGTGGTCATTCCTTTGAACTTTCTTGGCAGTGTGTACGTTTTTTCTTGATACGTATTCCACACCTTTCCTAAATCATAATACACGGTGTCAACCAACTCACCATCCTCTGAATGGGGAATCCCCTCCCAAATCCCAATTGGAAATACATCGCCATTTAATGGGAACAACGGCAAAGTAATCGTATCTGAACCTATATCACCAAAGTTGACATTCTCAAAAATCACATGGCTTTCAAACTCACGATCAGTGGCAACACCACGGTCATTCCCATTTGTTAGCTCAAGATTACTCTTTGTATACAGTCCGCCCGAAATAAAGCCATAAGGATTCAAATAAGCTTCTCCAAGACCTGTCGCACTAAAATCTAGTTGTGATATCAAACGTGGCTTGTCTGCGCCATTTGTTGTCATACATCTTAAATAAAAGGGTCCATCACCAAGGGCCAAAACTTTTACATCACCATTATCAAGCACTTCTAAACGTGCAATCGTTGAGTCAATCCCAGCAGCATTTGTAACACGCCATTGTAAATTATGGTACGTCGCATCCTCAGGATAAATTTTTGCTTTTATAACAACTTCACGGAGGTTCTCGTTAAGGAGATTTCCTTCAGTTGCGATTAACTCGATTTTTCTAATCGGAATTTCATCAGTTGCATCTGTTGGCGTATTTGAAACTAAGGCTTTACTAGTCCCGACTGGAATTTCACCTTCCAAAACACTGAATGTCTGTGTTGCAGATGTCAAACTAACAGAATCAACGGTTATGATAATTTCACCTGGTTTATGATTGGCTGCGATAATGGCAAGTAGTTTCCCAGAGAACAACCTTCTACTTGTACCTTTGTATGAGTCGTAATCTGTACTATCTCCATTATCTAATCCGATCAAACGTCCCGCTCCAGAGACATGAACATTAACGCGATTATTGGCATTTGCAACATGGATGCCATTTTCATCAACTGTTCCAATTTCAACGAAGATTAAATCTTCACCATTAGCGACAACTTCAGTTTTATCTGGTTTTAATGTAATAACTTTTGCATCACCAAATGAGCTTTGAACATCTTCAGCGATGATTTTTCCATGCTCATTATATGCGACTGCACGTAGTATTCCTTCTTGATAGATCAGTTGCCAATCTCCAATCAATTTTTTCCCTTTTGCATGATCAATATCAAATGTCCCAAGAGAATCACCATTAAAGAATAACTCAACTTTCGGTGCATTTGAAGTAACACGCACATCGATCAACTGACCAGGAGAGAAATCCCAATAAGGGAATATATGTACCATTGGAGCAATTTTATAATCCGTCCATTCAGCCTGCCAAACATAAGCTGTATCTTTAAAGAATCCTGCTGTATCAATTTGTCCTAAATAAGAATTCTTCGTGTGGTAAGGGGTAGGCTCTCCAATATAATCAGTTCCCGTCCAAATAAACTGCCCAAGGGAGAACTCAGCATCCCGATCAGCGATCACACAAGCTTCTGTACTTCTAGCGCCCCAGCTTGTGGAACAATTTCCAAGCGCCGAACACTGCTCATCATCATCACCTAGTGTTGACTGTGAAAGCGGGAATCGATAGATCCCTCGACTCTGGGTGGTAGAAGCTGTTTCACTACCATAAATGATCCAGTCAGGATACATGGCATGATGATCTTCATAATACTTTTCAGCATAATTATAACCAGCTAGCTTAACCACATCAGCACACGCTCTTGCATTGGGCCATGGCATGAAGTTGGACCCAATCGTAGCGGGAGCGTGTCCTTTAGGATCGTGAATCTTAAGCAAGTCAGCCAACCATTTCGTCGTTTCTAAACCACGCTCATCATGATGTGTATCAGAAATCTCATTCCCAATACTCCACATCACAACACTCGGACAATTGCGATCGCGACGAATCCAAGCAGCCATATCACGCTCGGCCCACTCATCAAAAAACCTCGCATAATCATAAGTCGTCTTCGGATTTTTCCACATATCAAAAATCTCTGAACAAACAATAATCCCCATTTCATCAGCAAGCTCCATAAACTCGACAGCATGGACATTATGCGCTGTTCTTACCGCATTCATCCCCATCTTTAACAGCAACTCAAACTGACGCCTCAAAGCCACCTTATTAACAGCAGCCCCCAAAGCACCCAAATCATGATGCTGACATACACCAAACAACTTAATACGCCGCCCATTAATCACAAAACCACCAGTCGGACTCATTTCAATTTCTCTAAACCCAAACCGATTTGTGACAACATCTACTACTAGGCCATCTTTAAATAATTCGGATTTCACAAAATATAGATTCCCAGCTCCTACATCCCATAGGTTTGGGGACGATACCAATAAAGCCTGTGAATCTTTGTCTGTAGCTGATACTTTTTGAAGAGAGGTCGCGATGATTTTGTCATCTGCATCTAAAATTGTATGATGGACGGTATAATTCGCAGCATTAATCAAAGCAAGTTCCGAATCGATTTCTACTTTCCAGCTAGAACCTGATTCTTTAACCGGCGTAATGTAAATACCGTCGGCAATGAAATGATCTTTAAAACCTTTTTTGATCCAGATATTTCGGTAAATACCTGCTCCGCTGTACCATCTTGAGTTTGGGGACTCGTAGACGACGCGCACAGCGATTCTGTTTGTACCTTCGACTAGATAGGGTGTTGCGTCAAATTCGAAGGTTGTGTAGCCGTTTTTCCATTCGAAGGCTTTTTGCTGATTGATATAGATGATTGTGTCTTGATAAACGCCTTCGAATCTAAGTGAGATATAATCGTGATCTGTGAGACTTTCGATTTTGAAGTGCTTTTGATACCAACCAACGCCAGCTTCGTATAGGTTGTTAGTATCGTAAATGAGCCAATCGTGTGGGATATCGACGTCATGCCAGATGTGATGCTTTAGGTCACTACCTAGCCCTGTTTTTGTAAAATGCCAGTCATCGTTGAATAATTGCTTCTTCATGTAATTCCTCCTACTTTGTTCTCGTATTTTTATGATAGCACATGAACAATTTATTTGCAACTTATGCTATTTTTTTATTCGGGTTGGAATAAAGGCCGATAAAGTATTCCACATTTTTCGGTAAACTTGCTTGAAAACTTCGAGTATTTGTGTTAGTATTAAGTGTCTTAATTTTTGTACTTGTCATACTTAAATTATAACAAAAAATCGGGTTCTAGTCACTGACAACTAGTCCCGATTTTATGCTTTATACACTGTTTCTCACGAAACAGCCCCTTTTTGAAAAATTGTTATTTTGTGCGGAATTTACGGGTAGAATCAAAAAAAATTAATTTTTTTCAAAAATGATGCCAACATTTTTGCTTCGGCTTGCCTCTTTATAAGTGTAAGGGAGTTTTTGGTTCATGATTACGACTGCTAGGAGGATGTTTAATGTGCAAGGAAATGATCCATAAAAATATTGAGAACGAACAGGAACCACCGTTGGCAAAAATGATCGAGCAGCTGGCGGTTCCAAAAGCTTTTATGCAAAATGCCAATGCAAAGCAGGTATTACGAGATCTCATCAACGATTTCAATTTTGAAGAAAAGCAAGTCATCTATTACTATTTCGCAATGGATGAGCCAACTGTTGCCGATATTGCTCGGATTACCGAATTATCAGTCATCCATGTCATCAGTGTGCTGAACTTATATGCAGAGCGGTTGACAGCAAAACTTGATTTTTTCAAAAAAATTATCGACTATGATGTTAATGAATTGCTACCAGTTAGCGAATTACTATTTTTAGAATCATTGTCGCAACCAGTTAAAACGAGGGAAATCACAGGAGGTGTATCAAAATGTCAATAGATAACAATTATCAAGAATTTAACGAATTAGTCGCCAAACTCCACACTGGCGATGAACAAGCTTTTAATGAGGTTTATGCTGCGTTAGTAGGCTATGTTGCCTTTGTTTGTTCGAAGTTTTGCCCCAATCCGCACGATGCGGAAGAAGCTGTCCAAGAGGTTTTTGCCATCGCATTTAGAAAGGCGAAGAATATCAAACCTGAGGCGTTCATCGCCTATTTGCGAAAAGTTGCCATTCATGAAAGTATTCGCAAACGCGATGCTGCTATTCAACAGCAAGATATGCAGACAGAACTTGATGAACAAGGCAATGATATTGTCGAATTAAATGAAAATTTTTTACCAGCGGTGCACTTTGAAAAAGAAGAAAGTAAAGCCAAACTATTGCAGATTTTAAAAACATTGCCAAAACGACAATGGGAAATGATTTATATGTACTACTTTGCTGAGCTTAGTACGATAGAAATTGCCGTATTGCTCGGTTGTACTGATATGCATGTGCGCAAAACGATGCATATTGCCAGAACGCGGCTCAAAGACAAGCTTGAAATTAAGACGGCGTTTGCCAAAGGAATGGTGTTACTACCACTTTCGGCGCTCTTCTTACTCGAAGAACAAGCTTTTGCTGCCAATTACACACCAGTTCCCCTTGCTGCGGCTGGCTTGAGTGGAACCAGTAGCACAACGAGCAGAGTGATCCAAAACGTGACGAGAACAACCGCAAGAACCGCACTACCTTACATTATCGGCGCCGCTTGCACCGTCGTTGTCACTGCGGTTGCGTTATATACAATTTTCTCAAACGGTTACGAAGCATCAAACGGTTACGAAGTATCAAACGGGTACGAAGTATCAAACGGTTACGAAGCATCAAACGGTTACGAAGCATCAAACGGTTACGAAGTATCAAACGGTTACGAAGTATCAAACGGTTACGAAGTATCAAACGGTTACGAAGTATCAAACGGTTATGAACCCTCAAACGGTTATGAACCAGTTGAAACAAACAATCCGCTGGTCTTCGAAGTTGATGAGCAGGGACATCCATTAGGACCGTTGGAAATAATTTCGTTGACGGGTATCGGTACGGGTATCGGTCGCGAAACAACGGAAAACTTCTTCCTCGAAGAGGGGGAACACATTGTTACGATGACACGATATGGGGGAACGGCATTATCGCTATTTCAAGTAAGGCTTTACCCTGATGAAACGACTGAAAGCCGAAGAAGGAGCTGGCTACTTGCAAACACAGGTGGAGTTGGTGATGACTTGCAGTTTCTATTTGATGTGCCAACAAGTGGCTACTATTATATGGATGTTTTAGCACCTGGTAACTGGACCATTACGTTAAACCCGAATATTCCAACATCTGCTCCTGATATCTCGACTGGATTTACTGGATCAGGAGATGCTGTCATCTTTTTCTCATCGGAACAAGCCCAAGAGTTAGTGATGGATGTAGTAAATTATGATGGTTCTACTACCAATTTCATCATTAGATTCAACGGACGTCCATGGTTTAACCGCTCTAGGAACGAAGCAATTTTGCAAATTCCTGATGCTGGAATCTTCGCATTTGAAGTTCTATCAAGGGGTGACGACTGGTCAATTCAAGTCCGCGATGTGGTTGGTAATTACGAGGATGAAGTCGGTGATTATGAATATGAGGATGAGTAAAGCGCAGGAACTTGCGCACAAAAGGAGTTGAGGATTATGAATCAAGGTCAAAAAATTAACGCCCAGCAGTTATGGCGTCAAACGATGAAGTTTGTTTGGGCAAAGTTATTAGTCAGGTTGGTTGCCATCTTAATTGGTGCCATTGTCTTAAGTATTACCATTAGTTTAATGTTAGCGCAGCCACAGTTTAGTCTCTTTACGATGGTTTTCGGATTCGGTTTAGCGATTGGCGTTTATGCCTGGGTTGTACGCATTTTCGGTTATGCGATTCGGGTTGGTCATATTGCGGTGTTAGTCGAAACGATTAAAACTGGCAAGACCCCAGATAATCAGTTAGAATTCGGGAAAGACAAGGTTGTATCAAAGTTTAAAACAGCAGCTATCTTCTTCGTGCTTGACCGTGCGGTTGATCTTGCGGTTAATCAGTTGCAAAATACAGTTGGAAATCTAATGAATATGTTACCGTTACCAGGTTTAATCAAAAGCTTCGCAAAGAATGTGGTTAAAAAAGCGTTAAAGTTTGTTGATGAGTGTTGTATCGGGTGGATTTTTTACAACGAAGACCAAAGTGCAACGAAAGGGGCGCTTGATGGTGTTGTCATTTATTTCCAAAACTGGAAGCCAATTCTTGGGAATGCCGTTAAAACGACGTTAATGATGATGGTCGTGCAATGGATTTTATTTGTCGGATTATTGATTGTCTTTTGGTCATTCACGTCAGTGCTCGGTGGTGGCTTATGGGGCTGGTTGGCATTCTTCTTAGGATTGATGATTTCAATGGCGATTAAGCGGGCATTTCTTGATAGTTGGGTGATGATTCGGATGATGAGCACTTATTTCGAGCACGCACCACAAACCGAAATTAAGTTCGATATTTACGGTAAGTTGAGCGGCATATCTTCGTCATTTAGAAAATTAGCGGACCAAGCACAGGATGAGATTAATGCCATGCCTCGTGGAACGGTTAGTGGGCAGCCAGCGTATAATTTTGATCCAGTGTCAGGAGAAGCCTTGTACTAGTGATTTCGACAAAAGTCTGAAAAAATTGAGATTATGTGATAAGTTAGACAAGGATGATTGCTACTTAGCGTCATCTGAAAATAAACCGAAAGGGTGAACGAAAATGAGAAATAATTTAATTACAAAAACAACGGCATTATTATTGGCACTTGTTTTGTTATTTGCGTCATTGATAACAGGGACTTATGGAATGATTGAATCGACAGAAGCAGAAGAAGCAAAAGCAGAAGAAATGCTTTCACAAGAAGACTATTATGTTTTGGAAGATGAAGTGATTGTAGTGACAGAAGAAGACGAAGGGCTTGCACAAGAAGACTATCATGTTTTGGAAGATGAAGTGATTGTAGTGATAGAAGACGAAGTGCTTGCAGTAGAAACTGAAGTGATTGCAACAAACACACAAACCAGGCTCGTCGATATTTTTGCTGATATTAATTTGGCAAGCGCAATTGCTACTTGGTTGAACGTAGCAGTTGAAGATGAAATTGATTTACTAGATTTAGGAACGATCACGTATTTGGATTCTGGGAATCGAAATATTAGCTATTTGGATGGCATTGAGTATTTAACTGGATTAGTGAATTTAAATTTAAACACCAATCAAATTAGTGATATTGCCCCGTTGGCAAACCTGACCAACTTAGTGAGTTTATTTTTAAGCACCAATCAAATCAGTGATATTAACCCATTGGCAAACCTAACCAACCTCAGAATTTTAAGTTTAGGACACAATCAAATCAGTAATATTAACTCGTTGGCAAACCTGACCAACTTAGTGAGTTTAAATTTAGGCCACAATCAAATCAGTGATATTAGCTCATTGGAAAATTTAACGGCGTTAGAAGTTCTATTGTTATCTTTCAATCAGATCAGTGACATTAGTTTATTAGCAAATTTTACTGAACTGGAATTATTGAGTTTAACTTGGAATCAGATTGGCGATTTCCGACCACTGGCTACTATTTATGGAAATGCTCTGATTAACGCTACAGGCCAAAACATCGAATTAGCACCGACGACTGTTGGTGTTGGAACTACTGTTGATTTGTTTTTGATGGATGGAACACCAATTACTTTAACGCCACTTGCGGGAGAATTTTCTTTCGTGAATCAGGTTTTAACTTGGTGTCGTGCAGGCAATAATAGTATTGGTTGGGATAGTCGAGATCCAGAATTGAATTTGGATTTCCACATATCAATAATGATTACACAGGAAGTATTGCTTGAATCTGGTGATGATAATAACAATGACGATAACAATAATGATGACAACAATAATGACGACAACAATAATGACGACAACAATAATGACGATGATAATAACGTAACACCACCTGTTGTAACGCCGCCAGTCGTAACGCCACCACCAGGTGCAGGAGTCCCAGGACCAGGTCAATCCCCAGGACCAGGATCGCCATCGGTTCCAGGAGCACCAACAACGCCAACTACCCCGACTTTACCACAAACAGGCACGGCAACAATAGCTACTGCTGGTATTGGTTTGACAATGCTTGCCACTGCAGTTGTGGTTATCAAAACAAAAAGGCAAGAACATTAATCCTAAAACATAGAACCCCTATCATTTTGATGTGCTGGGGGTTTTTAGAAAGTTAGTCTGGGAGTTGGCTAACTTTTTTCACCATTCATAAACTTAAAGGTTTGTTTAAGATTAAATTTAAGTGAGATTACGAACTGATCACCGAAAGGGTTCACTAGGCTGTGAACAATAACAATGGATTGAAATAATTAGAATAAGGTCGAAAAAAGTGTTGTTAGCTCTTTCTTTTTATATACTTATATGTTATAATGGTTAGTTAATTGAACTTATAAAGTTTGTTTAAGAGAACTTTAGCAATTTATTAAAACCACAATCGATCTTGGAGGCTTTACCATGACAACTGTTACCGATAAATATGTTATCCGCGAAATGAATGAAAAATTAGTTTTAAGCACAATTATTGGGGAGGGGACTATTTCCCGTGCGGATATTGCCAAACAATTAAACTTAAATAAAACATCTGTATCCTCAATTGTTGCTGATTTAATTGAGAAGGACTTGATCGTTGAAACGGGTTCTGGTGAAAGTAGTGGTGGACGTAAGCCGATTTTGGTTATGTTTAACAATAAAGCCGGATATTCATTATCATTTGATATTGGCCCAGATTATATTTCGTCATTATTAACTTATTTGGATGGAAGCTTTGTTGCAGATAGTTATACTTCTGCTGAACCTGTTACAGGTGATGCTCTTTTTGATGTGCTCAAAGAGTACATTGAGAAGTATTTGAATCAAATTCCAAAATCCACTTATGGCATTACTGGGATTTGTATCGGGTTGCATGGTATTGTGAATGAGGATCGATTGGTTTTTTCACCTTTTTACTCCTTTGATTGTAAGAAGTTAAAAGAAGAACTAGAATCAAGCTTTAACATTCCAGTATTAGTAGAAAATGAAGCTAACTTAGCTGCTTTGGGAGAGCAAAAATTGGAACCAACTGTTTCTAATTTAGTTAGCTTAAGTATTAAATATGGTATTGGAGCAGGGGTTGTTTTAAATGGGGCATTGTACACAGGATCTGATGGACATGCTGGTGAAATTGGCCATCTTATTGCAGCGGTAGATGGACGAGCGTGTGCTTGTGGGAATCATGGTTGCTTGGAGCTATATGCTTCTGAATATCATATCCTTCAAACCTATAAAGAATATTCGAATCTTAAGAGCATCAACTTTACACGGTTTAAACAAGACTATTTCGGGAATAAGCCAATCGCCGAGAAAGTGATGGCCCAGTTTATTCAATATATGGTTATTGCTGTTAATAATTTGATTACAACATTTAATCCTGAAATTATTATTATTAATAGTCGAATAACAAATCAGATTGATGGAATCGTTGATCAAATCAAAGATCAATTGTTGTATAAAGGTCAAGGTAAGATAATCATTAAAGCCTCAACACTTGATCGTCAAGCAACATTACTTGGAGGTGCGCACTTAAACAATGTGAGCTTTTTAGGTGTTTTAGCATCTAGTAATGGTTTTAGCATTCAATAGGGATGTCTCTTAATGAGACATCCTCCTAAACGTTCAGTACCCCTTTTCGGAATGCAACGAGCCCTTAAGTTAGTGTCAGATTGTTTATCGTCACGAGATAAAATGCATGCTTACTGTAAAAGCTAACGCTTTGCGTTAGACATCTCGCGTTGCTCGCTGAGGGGTAGTTTTCTGAGGCGAATAGGTAGACTTCTTTAAGATGAAGATTAATGCACATTCGCCTCAGAAAACCACCGCATCCATGCTCCTAACATTGTTTAGGTTATGGCTATAATAATAACTTTGAACTTTATTGGTCTGAAGTACTGTGCAATAACCTTTAAACGACGAAAAAAGACAAAAAACTTTGTTTGTACACTAGACAAAGAGTCGGGAATGTGATATACTTTGTTTCCTGAAATTGAATTGAGCTTGATAAATAAGGAGTGAGTACCATGGCATATGATTCCTGTTGGTTAACTTCAAAAATTGGATTAGCTGATTTTGAAGTCCGAGGAGAAACACCAATGATAAAGACAATCAATGAAGAGCTTGAAAACAAGTCTGAGCCAGTTGACACAAAAAAAGTAATATTTAGTAGCTTTGAAAATTTGTCTGATGCTGAGAAGTTAGTATTCAATTCTTTTGAGATAAAAGATGAAGGCTATGTGATTAAAGATACTGATGATGCCTTGTATATTGTCGGAATGCAGGATAAAGGTGTTTTATATGGAATGTTTCATGTATTAAGATTACTTGCACAAAAATCAGAGTTAATAGGTATCGAAATAGTTGAAAGCCCATATAATGACATTAGGATGCTAAATCATTGGGACAACATGGATGAGAAAGATCATATGGGAAGTGTTGAACGGGGTTATGCTGGGAATTCGATCTTTTTTAAAAATTGTGAAATTGTGAAGGATAAGAGCAGAATTAAAGATTATGCAAGATTGCTTGCTTCAATTGGGATCAACAGTGTTTCAATTAATAATGTAAATGTTCATGCATTAGAAAGCAAACTGATCACAAAAGAGCTTTTGCCTGAGGTTGCAGAAATTGCGGAAATTTTCAGAAAATACGGTGTTAAACTATTTTTAAGTATTAACTATGCAAGCCCGATTACATTGGCTGGCATGGAGACATCAGATCCACTTGATGCGGGTGTTAGAGCATGGTGGAAAAAGCAGATAGCAGAAGTTTACGATTTTATTCCTGACTTCGGTGGCGTTGTTGTTAAAGCAGATTCTGAAGGACGACCAGGGCCATTTACTTATGGCGGAACACATGCAGATGGTGCTAATATGCTAGCAGAGGCACTTGCACCTTATGGCGGGCTAGTGTTCTGGCGTTGTTTCGTTTATAACTGCCAACAAGACTGGCGTGATCGCAAAACAGATCGAGCACGTGCTGCCTATGATCACTTTATGCCACTTGATGGCACATTTTTAGATAATGTTGTCCTACAAATAAAGAATGGACCTATCGACTTCCAAGTAAGAGAGCCATTATCACCCTTATTTGGTGGCATGACAAAAACAAATCAAATCTTGGAATTCCAAGTCACAC
>Ga0123355_10012147_pt1 | contig 13327 bp, 8 predicted proteins | sample TergutEmb28metaG_3_FD_89872 | JGI IMG/M metagenome (GOLD analysis project Ga0123355, IMG submission 89872) | Embiratermes neotenicus P1 segment gut microbial communities from Petit-Saut dam, French Guiana - Emb289 P1 | ecosystem: Host-associated > Arthropoda: Insects > Digestive system > Gut ...
AACTCAACAAATAAGTCGCAAGCTCCTGAGGATGGATGTATTAACATCCGAAACATGTTGAGCATTAAGTAAAGAAATAATAAAGCAAGTGACATCAAGTTGGTCTCTCTTTATTCAACTATCTTAAGAGACTGTTACTTATTTCCATCATGGTGGCATGTCAGCAGCCATGGTGTAAGACAGTCTGCCCTGAAGTGTTGATGATGATGATGATGATGATGATGATGATGACGCTCCTGTCCTTATAAAGCGTTTAGTACAGTCTGTTCAAGTAGAAACCCCAGCCTTCTGGCTCAGATGTGCATATAACACCGTAACCACCGGTAGTTTCAGATTCTGAGCAGCAACATGCACATTCCGGCATTCATTCGAATTGTCTCCATGAGCTACGAAGTAAGAAATTTCACAGTAGTCTGGTTATCGTTACATGTAATGGACGTTATTAACCCTTTGATGCCTAACGACTCCTATAGTGGTCGTACCGCACCGCTAACCTCTAAACGTTGCATTTTATATATTTATTCAACAAATATAGGTATTGAATATTTTAAACATGGTATATACTCTCCGTTTTTTTTTCTGTTCAAAATGCAGCTTGTTTCATAATTCTAACGTATTTGGTTCCTGTTTTATTCACATTTTATATACAGGTGTGCTAAAATTCAAAAAATAATTCTGGCGCCAAAAGGTTAAGCAGACACAGCCCTCTGCAATATTTGACACAGTCAATAAATATTTGATTTGAACATGTAATTTAAGTGATTGACAGGTGACGTGACGGTCAGAACGCCACATCGATATTAAGTAGGTGTCGTATTCACGGGAACCCCAGTCTGTTTGGATGTGACGCAGTGTAAATTGGTATGTACGTAGCAACGTTTCGGATGATTTTGCTATCTCCGTTTTCTTTGGTTAACCTGAAAGTTGAGGAAGCGTATTTCTGCGAAAGATTGGTACCTATATACCATTTCACACGACGTCATAAAAGAGTGGTGTCTGATATCATCGTTCAGTACCGGTCGGGGCCACAAGAAAATGAAAATGAGGGGGGGAAAAATATGAAAGTATGAAATTTTCAGCTGGGATAGCTCCGTCGGTAAAGTGGCTGGCCTCTAACTGATCGAGTTAGTTTCGCTTCTGGGTAGGGGCAGGATTTGTCGCTGCATTGTAACAGCTCTGATAACAGTCTGGCCATTTGGGGTCTATTATCCGTTGAGCTATAACTCCACGCCCCTGTACACCTTCCTGGCATTATTCTTAGTCTGATCCTCAGAATTAAGATCACTTGTCTCCCGTTATGTGATGTCATGTAGTCTGCTATATACGAGAATGTAGCAGCCTTTCTGAAGAACCTGCCACCTCTACTTTCAGAGTACAGCGATACCTCGGCTAACGAATATAATTCGTTCCGGGATCACATTCGTTAGCCGAAATCTTCATTAGCCGAAACGTGTTCATTTCAGCTACTGGAATGGCCCGACCGTTCATGTTTGCTGCTTTATGTTAGCACGCGCATCCACTAAAACTTTCGTTAGCCGAATCCATATTCGTTAGCCGAGTCCGAAAAACGGCGAAAAAAATCTTCATTAGCCGAAAAATTCGTTACCAGGGTCACTCGTTAGCCGAGGTGTCACTGCACAAGGTATAGTCGTCAGGTAGATCAGAAACGTTGTTACGTCGCTACCAGACCACTTGGCGTGACATCCCAGAAAAAACCTTGATCTTGATATTCACCGTCGTGAGAATCTGAGATCTGATAATAGCATGAAGATGACAGGAGATCGCTTGAGTGCAACATCGTATTGTCAGATGCATCTCAGCGTACGGTTCGCAGTACAATCTTTTCTTTTTAACAAGTAGTCGAACTTCTGCTACACGCCTCTGTTTTGGCATTTATAAACATGTTTTAATGTAAAAATCCAACGATTACTGCAATAACTTGTCTGTTGTTTGCAAGTTAATTATTCACGTAGCTATGGAACGCAGTTTGATAGAAGAAGATGAGTGTAGACATAAATTGAGAATGGTACGTCGTGGTTGGAAAAGGTCACCTGTTGTTTGTAGTATGTGTCTAGTTACGTCACTGAGGCTTCGATGTAAACAACGTTTGTGCTGAAACCTCTTGGAAAACGGCTACTTGGGAGACCGAGTAGGAGGCAGAAGGGTACCATTGTTACGGATCTTTGTGAAGTAAGTTGTGATCCTAGGAGGTGGATAGAACAGACTCATAGTCGTATCTAATAGCGAGCTTGTGTATGAGCAGTGTTGCACTTCCGATCCCTGTTGCTAGTGAGTACCGCCACAGGCATCTTGCACCAGGTTCTGACGCCTTTTTCTTGATTTTAATTATCGGAAGGTGGAGCGCTAGACTCCATTACAAGAATACAAGGCCACCTAGTTGACATTTTTAATGGTAAAGACAAACGCATTGCCTTTCTCTACGCCAAATTTCACGTTCAAGTTCACGCCGCTCGCAAGTTGTCTGTGGGAAACAGAAAGTTAAATGGGCAATTCATGTTACGTCTCACAGTTTTCTTTCCATATTCGCGAATTTCTCATTCGCGGTCGAGTTTCCGACAGTAAAATGCGCGGGTATCATGAGCTTGTTTTGAGAGCGCTCCGTGATGCGTCGTCGCGAGCTTCTCGCAGCTTCTTAACATCGGACTCGCGCGCCACCACTCGTACTGGCACTGGCAACATCTCGCGACGGTAAGGATCTTAGGCCGCCACTCGTAGTGGCACTGGCAACATCTCGCGACAGTAAGGATCTTAGACCGCCACTCGCGCTGGTATATACGACATCTCGCGACGTTTTGGGTCTGGTTGTTTTTGTAGTTTCTGCGTACATGTACCTCCGAAAAGGAAGGAAGTAGTTATAGAATGTAAGTGGAAGTGTAAAAAGTGCGAAGAGAAGAAATAACAGGCATCTTTGTTGCATAGAACAGAACGGAGGACGAAGACTCACTATTTCTCACTGGAGTATTTTGGGGGGAAAACTTTTGGCGAAGACGTGTTCTGCACTGCAACAAATACTAAGACTTTCGCGTGAATATTGAGTGATAAAGAACACCGCTTTAGCATTGCGTGCTGGTCAGTATTTACTACGGAATGACGTTACAGGGACGTGCCGTAAGGCTTCACTTATAAGGCAACCCGTATTTTTTGTGCGGCTATTTCCACAGATAAAAAAAATCACCTTATGTTCGAAATTGTATGGTAATTCATTAAAGAGTACATACAAATGTAATTCGTTCTCTTATACTAAACGTAGTGGGCCGGGTAGCTCTGTCGGTATAGCGACTATTGGCTGGACCGTCCGGGATCGAATCCCGGTGGGAACGAGATTTTCCGCCCATCCAGACCGGTCCTGGGGCACACCCAGCCTCCTGTAAAATGGGTACCGGGTCTTTCCCGGGGGTAAAGTGCGGTCGGGGCGTGCTGCTCACCACTCACCCCCTTCTAGTGCCGCGGTCATAGAAGAGTAGAGCTATACCTCTACCCACTCTCTGCGCCACACCGGGCCTGTAACGGGAAAGCTTTACCTTTACCCATACTAAACGTAAGCCGCCATGACCTGAATACGGAGACACAGATGTATTGGAAGCCAGAAGCACTATCCCTCGTCTGCCACTTTTATTTTCTCGTAGTCGATTCACGTGCACTTGGAGAATCATCCAATTCCATATCAACTATTTAAAGAACGAAATTCATTGAAACAATGTAAAAATATCAGTTTTTCCCCCTCGCAGATAACATACTTCGTCTGCATTGCAAAGGCCAGCCAGTTTAATGCTGTGTAGGGTAATAATTCCCGTATATTCTATTTTTTCAGGCGTGTTCGAAAAACGGTTTGGAAAAGGAGCTGTTAACCGCGTCACTTCCTTCTTTCATCGGTCTGCATGGGACCGCGCGCCTGTCATCGGACGTATTTTCGTTATATTTCCTATTCGAGATACCTGCCAACATTTGTTGACGCCTTACGATCTTAATTAAAATCGAACAGAAACGACAGACACTACGTGCATTTATATCTCGCCGTTTTTGCCTTTGCAATTGAAGCTTAGTTCTCCGCGAGGTAGCGCTGAGGCCGAAAAAACATTTGACGATAGGAACATGACGATTATGTTTGATCATCAGTCTGTTGCTGGCTTATGTAGGAATATGATAATGTGTGTTGTGTATGACGTGTTAAAGCGCATTTAAAGTATTAACATGCTTATTGCTTTTCTTGGAATTATGCCCGATTTAAAATTAGGGACAATAATGGAGCGAACGCACAAAAAGGGTTTCGCTCTGCGGACATTTCCTAAGCTGTTTCTTATTTTTAATTTACACCCTGTCCCTGCCGTTCCTTTAGTGTTTTGGTCGCTCATTTTGTTTGCTTCTGTACCGAAATTTCGCGTCGCTTTACAAAAATTACAACCACCGTTTAACATCGATGTAGTGCGTAGGTATCCCAGTCGGCTGATTACACGCTGTTATTCAAACGTGACAGCAAATAGCTTCAGATAGATATCCTTAACCGACTTCAGCTGTATATATATACAAGTGGTTTATGAGCTTATCGCGTTTTACTGTATTTTGAGGATAAAAATTTACAAAAGAAGGACATTAAGAACTTACCAACACGACCGTTTAGTAAAACGTTTCTTTTCCAGTGACCGTCACACTGCCTTATCGTTTCTGAAACTAGCTCATGTTTCGCTGACGTCACTTAATGAATGGATAAAATTGCCCCTGTGCTTATTAATTATGACACCGTGAAGAGGTATGAGGAGGGCAGTATAGTTCCGCGCATTCTTCACCTCGCCGCAAAATGAAGGTGACTGGTACGGTAGTTAATGAGAAGAAATAATGCATTGTATTGTGCAAAGCGAATAGATTCTGTGCGGTCACCGTGTGGAGGTGACATGTGAACACAGACAAAACAATGTTTATAGCAGGCTGTTATTTATTTGTGAAAGGCGCTGGTCCTTTGTTGCAAAATAATTGGCACCTCTGGGACTTCATATGTGGGAACACAAATTTTGCAGGGTGTATGAAACCGGTTTGATTTGCACTTGTACTTGATGTTAGCGAGAAGCTGTTAATGCTGCTTCTGAGAATTGTCGTAAGTAAGGAATGGCGCGGACAGTCTGAACAGAGCTGCTTTCTTCTTGTATTATGCCAGTACGAAAGGATATGTAATTTCTGTTTTCAGCCTATTCTTGTTTTTGTTTAAAGACAGTCGGTATAGTGACGAGGCTGTTGTGTGGACAATCCGGGGTTCCATTCCCGGTAGGAACAAGAGATATTGTCGTCTCCAAAGGGTTCAGACCGGCCCTGGGGCCCACCCAGCCACCTGTTTGTTGGGTCCTGGGGGTTCCTTCCCCTAGTGTAAAGTATCTAGGGAATGAAGTCCACCACACACCTCCGTCTGGTGCCAAGCGTAACAGTGAGTAGAACTACATGCGCGATGACGCCCACACAAACTGCTTGACTTCACGTCTATACACAGATTGGCTTATGAAATCATGATGTCCGTATGTCTGCCCGGACCCCTCGACTTTTGAACCAGTTGACAGATTTGCATGCTACTCGAGGCCATTTTGTCTCTACCTTGTAATTTCCTAAGGTTACTACGAATAAGTTAACATGTCGGCCCCGGCGACTCGTGATTGGTTTTCTTGGTTTTCCGTAACTCCATCAAGGCAAGAAGAGTACGTACCTCTTCAAACCACTATCGCTTCCTTCCACATCTACTCGGTTCATCGTTCACTGATCATGTGAAACAGTTACAGGGCGCTTAGATAGACACCAGGTTTGTGAAATAGACGTGACGGCAATGCAAACACGTGACGTGGAAGCTACTGTAATCTTCATTTATTTTTAGTTTGCCTATTTATCCCCATTATTATCCTTTAATTTTATTTCCCTTACCCATTTCACTTTGTACTCTGACCTATACTAGTTTCACTTTGTGGAAATGAACAGATAAATTATGGAGTTTTTAACCTGATTTAATATAACAGTAAAGTATAATAACAACTTGAATAGATTAATGAACCTATAACTACAAAATCCATATTCTTGTATAGTATTGCACATTGTATATATATATATATATATGTTGTACATATAATTTCTACAACACACATAATATGATATCATAGACCTAACTATTATTAACTCATATAATAGCAGAAACCCCACGTACCCACACCTCCCAACCTGCATGACACATAGGAGATCTCGTGTCCACCTCAACTCCTACCTCCCCACTGTATACAACCCATATTAAGTCTCATATAACTGCTTACTAAGTATTTGATGTACAGTCTGAAGATGGCCATTGTCAAGCGTCGAAACATGTAGTTGTACCTTATGTAGTAAATAGATGTACCTCTACCATCAAATAAAGTTGTGTTTGACAAGTACATACATAGCACTCTAAATAGTTTACTGTAATCTTCAAAGAGCTTGACAATTTTTTGTTGAAAGTTTTCGTCTGTAGACCGTAGAACGAGTTGACCTCACGAAGTCTGCATTTTAAACAGGCAAGCGAAATGTTATATGGCGCTAGAATATGCGACGTAAACATATATACATTATCTTCTATGAAGTATTGTTTATTTATCAACATTTATAACCATGACGAATGTGCCGGTACGTAACCGGTTGTAGTCTGCACGGCAGATTTAATGCACCAGTAGTCGCTGTTTGTCGTGTTATTCTCGATGAGCAGGATGCTGGAAATAAACTGACCTGACCCGTAGTTATCATGTCGTATTGGTGCACCTGACGGTGGCCCCTGTAATTCCGTATTGCCACTATTCCGTTAATGATGAGTAATGCTTGTGTGATTTCAGGCTTCCGCCGCGGTGTAAATGAGATCTTCGCTCTTCTGGGATGTTACTTACTTACTTACTTACTTACTTACTTACTTACTCACTTACTCACTCCATGGTGCGGAGTCCTTATTGAGAAGCTAATTGGTTTGCAGCTAGTCAAGAAATTCCCCGCATTTTACGGAACCCGAAGGTTCATTACCGCACTCACAAGCGTCCGCCACCTGTCTATATCCTGGGCCAGCCCAGTCCAGTCCATATACCTACATCTCACCTCCTGGAGATCCATCCTAATATTATCCACCCATCTACGCCTAGGTCTCCCTAGTGGTCTCCTTCTCTCGATTTGGATGTTACGCGCCGTTAATTGGTAGATAGTTGCCGACGTTTCGGGACATCGGTTTCATGTTCAAGGGTAAAGTAGTCCAAGAATATGGACTGCTTGACTCTTGAAGATGGGACCGATAGGCTGTCTTGAAACGTCGACAAATAACTACCGATTAATGGTGCATAACGCCACAGAAGAGCGAATATCTCAGAAGTATTGTTGGTGGTATTGACAGTGTCAGGAGCACGGTAGAGCTTGATCGCTCCCGGGCCCTGCCCCTCCAGGGGACCTTTTCTACCCTCGTTGAACCCAAATTTAACTGTAAATATGATTCTGTCCACGTTTTTTCTTAATCTCAATTATAACGGTACACTTCAGTAAAGAAACACAAACACAATAATCAACTGTAAGTTTGAAATCCTAACATGTTCTGTTAACACCACCTATCAACAACAAATCCGACATGCTTGAAGCTGATGTTAGAGGGATATTAATGTGCTGGGAATTTCTTGTAGGGGGAGGTAAACCCTTAGCCTCCCCGGGCCTGGGGATGTCGCTGCGTCACTGGGTAGTGTTGTTTTGTTGTTGTTGTTGTTGTTATTAATAATGATGATGATTATGATGATGGTGGTGGTCGTGGTGATATTATACTAGTAGTGCTAGCAGCAGCAGCCGTTATGCAGTGATTCGTCTACATGAAAATAATCCGTAAAAATAAGAAGCTGGGGGCGAAAAGTTGGCAGCATTTCAGCTGAAGGGTTTTCATGGTTGGATTACAATGACGTCACTTAATGTACAGATACAGTGAACGTAAATGAATACATATCCGAGGTTAACAAAAGAAAGAAACGTCATCAAGGCACACTCAGTTCAGTGTATTGCACTGCTACATGTTGCGATCTATCAGGATCGTCTGCAGGGAGACACTTAATGAATCCAAGTGTTGCTGCCAGGCGTTACTCTGTACGGTACATGGCCTTATTGTCAAATGTTTACTATAAATTTCGTACAAAGTATGTTTACATGTGTGTGTGTCTTTGTGCTTGTGTGTGTGTGTTTGTGCTTTTGTGTGTGTTTGTGCTTGTGTGTGTGTTTGTGCTTGTGTGTTTGTGCTTGTGTGTTTGTGCGTGTGCGTGTTTGTGCTTGTGTGTGTGTTTGTGCGTGTGCGTGTTTGTGCTTGTGTGCGTGTTTGTGCTTGTGTGTGTGTTAGTGTGTGTTTGTGGTTGTGTGTGTGTGTGTGGTTATGTGTGTGTGTGGTTGTGTGTGTGTGTGTGTGTGTGTGTGTGTGTGTGTGTGAAGGGAAAGGCTTGTGAAATGCGGCAACTTATGCCCGTGGAAGTACGGACACTCGGCATTGAAGAAAGGATGCAACCATCCGTGAATGCATAGCTGGTATTCAGTAACGTAAAATACAAGTTTGCGCGAGGCCGTAAGGATATTACGTTGCGGTACGTAATAAACTTTGCGGAACAATCAGATAAGACGTAATGTCATATGACGAAGGTTTATAGACACTACGTAAAACGAAACGCAGCCGTAATAAAATGCGGCATCTTGATTGAAGGAGTATACATACGTAATGTGTCTGGCTGGTTATTTCTGTAAGCTTAAGAAGCTTACATTTAACTTTTTTTTAATTCATATAGTCCTATACAGAAAGGAGGAGAGACTACACGCAGCATTATAAACATTGTGCAGGAATTTTATAGTGTAGATTTGATAATAAGACTGCCACATAGTGTCATGGCTGGCAACAAGACTTGGATTCAGTAATAGTGTCCCCCTGAAGATGGCACGGGTGGAAACACTTAGGAGCACAAAAAGATGCAGTTCTAACTCTTGTGTGTGTGTGCGTGTGCGTGCGTGCCGTGATAGTATTGCGTTCTTTCGTTAATGTGTGAGGTATACGGTTGAAAGTGGTTCAGTTCAAGTCATACTGCGTATGTGAACTGTTTTGGTATGTTGATTGTATACTTAATTGTCGTTTTTTGGTGTAGCTGTTGATGGAAGGGGGGGATTGACCTGGCGCTGAGCGTCAGATTGCGTGGTTCCTCAGTCGACACCGATTATTCACCTAACTGCATTACCTCTTTGCTGTATTTAATGGAGACAACATTAGTCCTCTATGAGACAGGGCCTGAATTTATATATTTAATTTATATGAATTTCGGTCCTGAAAAAGTTAACAGTAATAACGGTCTTTAATCTGGCCGCTGAGTACGTGTAGGTTTTCGCATATGAAACAAGTACTATATCCCTAACACAGCATTGAGCAATTTTATCTTATTAATGTTGGCTTGTTGTGTTTTCTGTGAAGTGGGGACTGAATTACATACATTACTTAGAGGCAATTCGCGCTTTAAAATTTTAAATATCTAAAAGTATGCAGCAATTGAATGATGCTTTTGTTTTGAGCGGAAAGAGACGAATACAGAGACACTCGTATCTTCGAAATAAAACCCTGCGTCTGGGTACGTAATGATATCAGACTGCCAATTTTGCAAGTGGAATTTTTATTAGGTCTTTGCAGGATATGCATTTTAAGGCTCCACTGTCGGAATGTAGAAAGGCGTAGACTAAATTTGGGCGTCTGAGAACATTGTACTGAGGATAATGTGTTGCGACAGAAGCAGTAACGGGGCTGGAGAAAAATATGGATATATATATATAGGTATAGATGTATTTGTTAACTGCAATTGGGTTGACACCCGGTGGCAGTAGCACAGTACACATTTACACACAAACAATACACAGAGTAACACAATTAGTTTGGGAAGAGTGCGGGCCGTGCCCCGTCTTTGCGAGTTATACACGGGCAGTTGCCTTAAAACTGAGGAAAAAGCAAGGAAACCCCTCAGTCAAGGTAGATAAACCTCAGTTGGGGTAATGAGGACGTTTACAATTTATACTCGTTTAGATTTATTCTTTATTTGTGGGTTATTTAAGAAGGCTTTCTGTAGTTCAGACCTTAGCGTCGAATACTATGGTAGTGGGAACCGAGTTAGAAACGGTTTGGAAGGGATCAATTTTGCCTAATTCGAGATTCCACCCGGGCACTTTCGTGAAAGGATTGAGGAAATAGCTGGAAACCTCAGAATAGTCGCCATTCTGGCAGGGACTCGAACGAAACGCTTTCTGTATGCAGTTAGGGAGTGTCTGCGCTTGAGCCGACGTGTTCGGTTAATATGTTGTTATTAGAATGGTTAGGTCAAGGAGGATCAAATGGACGGGACGTGTAACTGTCGTAGAAACATAAGAAATTACACAATTTTAGTCGAGAAACCTAAACGGAAGACACCGCTTGTTCTGCCAAGGAGCAAGCGGCGGGATAATGTTAAAACGGTTCTTAAATGTGTGAGGATGTGTGCTGGATTCATGTGGCTTAGGACAGGATCCATTGGCGGGCTGTCGTGAACAAAGTAAAGGACCCTCGGGTCTTTTTCCCACTAAAATGCGTGGAATTTCTTGTCACTGCTTGCTTTTGAAGAGATACTCTGTTCAATGGAATTGGCATTCACTAGGCGTACGTAGCCTATCCTGCTGGCAAGACTTGCGCCATGTTGGCTGTCGTTGAAGCGTTGCGATAGTATCGTATCGTTGGAACAATTTTCTCGTAGTCTGAGTCTTTCTTTGTCATCGGTGCGGGCATATTTTTCCTAGAGCTAAATGACCATCGAAACTGACGAACTCAGACGTGTACAGTACGTCCCAGCTCCCAAGTCACACCGCTGAAGTGTAGGTTTGTTGCAGTAGGCTCATCTGTCCTTAGCTTGCCACAAACGAGGGTTTGGTTTCCCCAAACCAGTTCGCCTGTATAGAGCAGATCTCGTACGAGGAGCTGGAAGGCACAGGTGATGGAATGAGACGATGTTTTTCTTCCCCAAATATGTACATCTTAGGTAGTCTCCTACTGTGTGATTTTGATGTTATAATTTAGAGATTTTGCCAGAAACAGGATGGAACACACGTTCCTGTCATGCTACGATTGGTCGTAGAGAAAGTGTGACTGGTTGTTTTATGTAGTCGTGCCGAACGCTGCTGTGCAGAAAACGTTCGTGAAATGCTTGGTTAGAATGTGTAAAATGTGGATTTGTCACGTTAGAGGCTGCAGTATCCGAGTGAGTTGTTGACGGGTTGTGTAAAACATTTGAAAGATGGTTATCATGAGCGAATTTGCTATTTTACCTGTTGATATTAGCTTAATGGGAGACATTGGCTAAAGGAGAGCCATACTGTTGCCGAAGGGCTTTATGTATGCTTCGTCTGACGACGTTGTCAACGGCTGAGACTGAAAAGCATCGTGCTGTAATAACATCAGTGACGTGAATTTTAAAGGTGGTGGAAGGCAACGCATGTAGTCTGCTAACGGATATTCTCATTTCGTTCGACTATACTGGGTATAGTCTTAGAAATTAACCAACTTAATGCACAAAATCTTGTTTTATAATAAGTTTATTATATGTCTGTACATGTTTCGAGCACTATGTGTTCTTCATCAGGAGGTTAAAATTGTATTATACAGCATCTGGTATCATCACGCCTGTAGGTGGCCGTCCGGTGCACAGGTTGAGAGAAGATTACTGAGATTATACTGAGATGCACGGTCAGCAAAACATCAAAGTTTTTACTGGGTATAGTCGGTTTGCTGGCCGAAATTTAAAACCAAGGCTCCTCAGACCCACAACAGAACTGTGGAACTTCCGAACACTAACTACTAAGCACTCGATCGCAAATTTCACAGTTGTTGTACCTTTAGAGGATGCCGATGTGGAATGGACGGAGTGCCTGAATTGTGGTACCATCGTGAAGTATTCGAGACGAGAAAATTCCACCAAGAAAGATCATGTTCGCGACTTCATGGTCTTCAGTACCAATTCATTTTGGAGGACAAAGGCGATTGATGAGAGATAGACTGAACCTATGTTCTGTATGAAGACAAGTAACGGGGGTTAAGAGAAATGGATTGAATATGTTTTACTAACGAAGACACACAAAGAATGTTAGGAGCAGTGGATTGAAAATGTTTTGATTGCGAAGCGCTTAACGGAGGCATACGAGAAATTAATTTAATATGCTATTATGAAGACACGTAACGATGGTTGAGAGAGATTGAACACGTGTTAACGTACGAAGACTGGTAACGAAAGTTGAGAGGAGTGGACTGAACGTGTTTTGCCTACGAATGCACGTAATGGATGTTAAGAGAAATGAATTGTACGTGTTGAGTATGGAGACACATAACGAAGGGTAAGAGAAATGGATTGAATACGTGTTAACGTGTGAAGACACGTAACGGAGACGAGAGAAGTGGATGGAACATGTTTTATTTACGAGGGGACATAACGTGGGTTGAGCGAAATTGAATGAACAAATCGTGTTTGAACATATGTGACGAAGGACAGTACCATACTTGAGAATAGCACAGAAACGAAATACACTTAATTTTAGAAGATGACGAAGCTGGTGGTAACAACTGTGGCTACAGCCTTGTTCTTTACAGTGCAACCGATAACACATTTCTCTGGCAATCCAAGGGTTCTCAAGGAACCCTAATGTAACCCTTTGCAAAGGGGCCCATTAGACATTACTAGTGGTAAGGTAGAAGGTTGTAGAAGAACACACATTATGCAAATAACTTCTGCGAGATTTTGCATACCGCCTGAGTTGTGATGTTGATTCATGGCTGAGTCGCACCTTTTAGGGGACAGTTGAAAGTTGTTTTCTGTGTGATTGAATTCAAGATTTTTTATGAGTATTTGACGTTCAATTTAAATTCGAATGAATACCCCACACCTGTACACGTATTGAACAACTTTATCTTCCAGTAAATTTTTAAGAACTTACGTACGTAACAAAATCGGTTACTGTAAAACAGTAAGAAAAGCAAACTAACGTCGCAATGTATTAACTAAACCGTCTTTACACAACACATACAATAACAGTTGCAATTATTACAACTATTCAACTAAGCAACATGTTTCGGCCTTATTCGGCCATCATCAGGTTTATAAAACAGTGGTGTTAGTCAAGGTACATTCAGTGGCTTTTCCCTATGGGATCCCATGGTTTACAATAGTACTATCAATCTTTTTCGAATTGCAAGTACTGTTTAAAAACAATTATCATACAATAAAATCTGATATTAAAAGTTTGTGTTTACTTTAAGAGTGAG
>Ga0123355_10012148_pt1 | contig 13327 bp, 6 predicted proteins | sample TergutEmb28metaG_3_FD_89872 | JGI IMG/M metagenome (GOLD analysis project Ga0123355, IMG submission 89872) | Embiratermes neotenicus P1 segment gut microbial communities from Petit-Saut dam, French Guiana - Emb289 P1 | ecosystem: Host-associated > Arthropoda: Insects > Digestive system > Gut ...
GCACGTATGCAAAAAAGCAAATTGAAGACGATGCTCATTTGTTTCTTTGACCAAGAGGGGATCGTACACCGGGAATTTGTCCCACCTGGAATGACGGTCAATACAGACTTCTACTGTGATGTTCTAAGAAGGTTACGTGAATATGTGCGGAGCAAGAGGCCACAGAAATGGCAAAACCGGAACCTCATTATCCACCACCACAATGCCCCGTCTCACAGGTCCTTTAAAGTTTCGCAGTTTTTGGCGAAGAACAACATGACAGTGATCCCCCATCCCCCATACTCACCCGATCTGGACCCCTGTGACTTTTTACTCTTCCCCAAGCTGAAGCTTCGGATGAAAGGTCTAAGATTTGACACCATTGAAGAGATTCAAGAAGAATGGCAGCAGGTACTTGACACAATTCCAAAAAGGGACTTCCAGGGATGCTTCCAAGCATGGCAGAAAAGCTGGGACCACTGTATTCGTGCAAAAGGGGAGTACTTTGAAGGTAATTGAGGAATTTAACATCCAAGGTAAGCAAACTTCTTTTTACAAATACTGTTCTGGAAGTTTCAGATACACCCTTGTATAGTCCTTGAAATAAAATATATATACAGTGCTCCCAGGGTGCCTTGCCCAAGGTTTTAATGCTTTTCTTTATATCTCATTACAGTAGTTTCTACCATTTTGAGATTTCTGTAATTCAGATTCAGAAGTCTCAGTGTTAATGTGAACAGAAACCTGAACTCTTTTATCCCAGAGAGTCCACTATTGGTGATTCCGTTTTGTTCACAGCCAACAACCTAATCCCATAAACTTCAGTCTAAGATTATCTACTCGTCTCCTTGCTCATAATTGAAGTGGTCATTGTCAAAGAGGTTTGTTGCTTTAATTATTTGTAATCTGTTTTCCCCATCTGAAGCGTGTGTTCATTCACTGTATCTATTCACATAACCAAACAGGATAGATAATGTGAGATTTGAGGTTCTCATGGTTATGTCCACGAAGAATAAGGTGTGAATTTTACACTACTGAATTTGAGGTTCTCACAGCTCTGTGTCTGATGAATGCTGATGAATTTACACTGCATAATTTGAGGTGCTCACAAACATATGCATGAAGAATACTGACGAATTTACATTATATAATTTGAGGTTCTCACAGCCATGTGCACGAAGAATGCAGATGACTTTACACTATATAATTTAAAGTTCTCACAAACATGTTGATGAAGAATGGAGATGACTTTACACTATATAATTTGAGGCTGTCACAGGTGGAATGTGAGACTGTGTAGTCTGGTACAGCTTAAGAGTACTGAAAGAGACTGCTATTTCATGAAATGGGTACAGAAATTCGTGCTGAAATCTTGCTAAATTGCCACCAGATTGAATGGTTTTACATCCAGAGGCAACATCTTTAATAATGGATGAACTGAATAGGTGACAGCTTTCTTTTTTTTTTTTTTTTTTGGTATAGACTATCCTCGGTTTTCTTCTTATGCATAACAGTAAAAGAAAATTTTTAACTCTTGTTTGGATAATGAGTAATATTGCAATCTATGTGTTGATTGTGAAGTAAAAAATAGATTACCACTATATGGGGACTATGCACATCTCTCCATACAGCTGTTCATATGTTTGTCCTTGACCTTGTAACATTGACTGTAGGATTTTCATGCAAGGAGTTTTTACAAAAATTGGTTTAGCAGTTGTGAGTTCCATGAGTATTGGCACAGACAAATCCATACTTTACTTAGGTGCATAAGTGAAGTTGTATCTGTACTTTTCTTATTTATGGACCAATTTGGGTGAAGTACGTACAATTTCCTGTAAGTGAGATGTCAGTATATTGTGAAGTGTTAGGATAAGTTTGTACTATGGTTCCAGTGCATATGCCTATATGTACTATTATACTAGTGTTTTTCACAGAATAAATGAATTCAATACAAATACAAAGTAGGAACATGTGTATTTTACAAACCTGTGTATTTTATTCAAGATATTTTATTTTAGGCAAATACATAGGAAGATGTAGCCCCAAAAATATTTAAACCCTTTAATAATATGTGTCTTAGAATAAACTAGCTGAAAGAAATTTATGTTATAACAAATAGTGCTTGGTATTTCTGCAACAGAAATATCATAGGTAGGTGCATGTTTAATCAAAATATATCTGCTAAAGGGACAAATGATCATTGAGGCCTAAGTAAAATGACTGTTACAATGAATTATTGAATATTAAACTTACACTTGGTAATATGTAATCTCATAAATGTTACTTAAAGTTTCTTGAAAACTATATAGAAAATTGAAGATATCCTAAGTAATGAAGGTTGAAATGTATTGAGATGTTATGCTGTATGACTGGGTAAATATTTCTGACATATTTGATGACAGTAGTGCCCTTTTGTTTAGGGTAAAGTTGTCAAAGAAGAGTCTGAGGGTACCATTATCCCTTGAAACACTAGGAAACATTTGCACTATTACAGAGTGTAATAACCACAAAAACTCAAATCATTTGTAGCAAAGATGTCAGAACCTCATATCTCTCATACTGAAGGTTCAAGTGTTACTTTAATTAATGTGTCCCTTAAAATGAACCAAACAACCAAAATGATGTGAAATATAGTTATGTGTGTAACAGGAAGTTCGATCAAAAGTTGTCAGATATATTTGATACTGTTACTTTCAGATTGACTGATAGCATGTAAGACACACCTCAAAATTTTGCATATCTTAAGGACTACTTCATGCAGCAAATGAGGACCAGTTACTAAATAGTGTGTTGGGCCCTTTTCAGAATTCCTTTATGCAATTATATCATTGTTTAGCATTGGAGACATACATAAATTCACACTTACACGCACTTATATAAGTTACTGAAAGTCAGTCATTAGGAGCATTCTTTGTGGGTATTTGAAAATATGTGATACAACATCTATCAACATACCTAATACATTTCTGCTGCACTGGAAGTTGCAAAGACAACAACTTGATGAATGTCCAACAACTGTTTTTGCCATTTAAGTAAGAAACATAATTTTACCTGTTTCCATTATTAATGCTTACTTTTTATCGAGGTATATCCTTAGGCCATTCACAAATACATCAGTTGTCAGGAAATGCTCTGCTTGCCTGATGACTGAGCCGGCTGTAAATTAACAAACACTAATGATACTGTTTTCACTATTAATTGCATCATACAATGAATTTGCTCTTGTTAGACATTTCATTATTATACAGATATTATGGGAAGCCCTCTCGGTGTCCCCCTCCAGCATAATGGTTTACAGTTCTCTTCACTGATCTGCCTATTCTGTGTGGATGAAAATTGGCAGCGATAGACGTTGCTAATGATGTGCATTTTGGGCTGGTTGATTTGTAGTGAAAAACTTGAACACTGCCATCTGTAGGCCATTTTTTTAATGATATTAGCATACTACATTTATGTTTTATAAGTATTCAACATGGAATATTTTTCCTTGCCAAATGTTTTAAGATTGCATTTGGTTCTAGTTGTTCAGAACTTCATCTGATGTTTAGTTTTGGCCTTGTTTGAATGGTATTGAAGACATAGGATTCTTGTGCTTTGGTTCATTCAATTATGGTTTCAACAGGATTAGAAGTGAATGTCTCTATTTATGTGGAATACCATGTTTAGTGCAGTGCATGGCTTTTGGTTGGTGGAATTTTCAAATGGTAGGCTTGGAGCGAGTCAGTAATGCAGAGACTTATTATGTTTGATCTAGTCCTCTCTGTCTCAATAAGTACAGTTGGCCTTATCACTATGAAGTTCCAAGCAAATAAACACCCACCCCTCGACACTTCACCACACCCAGTAAGCCACTCTGCAAGCTCCACAAACCCTTCACCTGCCAAAAACTGTGCACTACACTATAAGACCACTGGCAGGAATGGCTGCCAGAAATAGGTAGGTAACTGAGAATTCTCTGTATTAATAAATACGTACAAAGGGAATTACTATAATGCAGGTTTGTTAACAATGCAGTGTTGTGTGGAACAGCTTCGGACACGAGAAATAATTTCTTGAAAAGAAACTGTGGAGCTAGATATCCAGTGTCTAAGGACATTATAGGATTTATGAGGTGTAAGGTTCTCAGAGGGGTGTTAAAGAAGATTCAAGTAGCCTGGGATGTTGAAATGTGGCCACTGGTAAATAGTTAGTTATTGTTCAAAGGAGCATTGTATCTTGATCTTAAGAGTCAAACAGCCCAAGAAGAGTTTCAGTGCTAGGAGTTGTTGTTGTACTACATGCCCATGACCCTACTCATCCTTATCTGTATAATATAGCTTTATTTCCCAGGTGTAGCTGCTGTTCAAGGTCTGCTTGACCCTGAAAATGAGGGCACTACACTCCTTTGAGTTGCAGGGAAGTATTTACCTGTGTACATAGTCTAAAATCCCAGAAGGCTTGAGCCTTAATTTTGGGCTTGTTTCTTTCATGGTTTCTTGAATTTGCACAGGGATTTTCAGTCACTGTGTGGTGCATATTGCTGGAATGTGTTTATACTTTATAACATCAAATTACTGACCTTTCTCATATGCGATGGTGTCGAAAATAGAATTTATTTGTGCAGGTGAGAACACTACTGTTGTCATAGGACGGGTTGTATTTGAAGCATCAGCTGCCAGAGCATATTGATGTGCATTGAGTACAAACTGTTGGTCTAGGCGCCAGCCACTCTCCACCTGGAATTTGCAATATTGATCACTTTTATATTTGGATTTATAATATTTTGTAAAATGTATTGTGACTAATATAAACAACAAAGTTGTTTATTGTTGTTATATGGGCACCATATTTTAAGTTTTGTAGCTATTTATTTTATACATGGACTTACACGCAGTATTTTGTAGAGCAGTGTGGAAATATTTCTGTGCTTGAAACATTTCATTCCTAGGAAATAGGATGTAATAGTTTTGCTTAACATAACCTTAGGGTTATAATAATCTTGTAATTATACATCCCATTGTTGGCTGGTTGTTTGTGTTTGCATAAAATTAGCCAGGACAATGGAATCTTTTTACAGAAAGGATTGTTTACAGTTGAAAATACCCACATGTTGCAGGTGTTACAGTTGTTATTATCATCATTATCATCATCACCACCAACATCACTACTACCACCACCACCACCAACACCAACTTCATGAGGATATATTGTCCAGAAGTAAGGATTATATGAACATTAATTCTGTTAGATTGATGTAGTTCTGCATGTTTTGTAGATATGTTAGTCTTATCTTCCTTTAAGCTATGTACTTATTTCATTATTCTTAATTCTTGATAACTGAATGGTACATCCAGTTTATAAAGTCCCTTGTGAGAGAAATGCTTTGCATCGGTGGTGGGTTAATGAGATACAAGTATGGAACATTTGTGGAGTGATACTGTGAAGAGAAAACTGAAGTACTTGGAGGAGAGCCTGACCAAGTTCCAGTTTGTACACAACAAATCTCATGTGGATGCATTCATGAGAGAAACACAACCTTAAACATAATTTTTTATATTTTTCAGCTACAATAAGATGAATGTTCTGTACAAAACTGTAATATAAGGATGAAATCCAGTCCACGGAATGATATTTGTAATGCTCTTCAAGTATGCTCCCCCCCACACACACATTTTTATGAGAATTATATTGGAATGTACGGGACAAAACGTGTAGCAATTTTTAAATAAGTATTTATTGTTTTGTAATAAAATGTGTTAGACTATATTTGCTATTTTGATAATTTATGAAAAACAATAATATGTCTTCTATTTAGATAATAGTATTTTTTATGTTTTGTTGCATGGTTCTGAAAAAATGTGTTCCTTTCTATGTGTTTTTCCTTTTTTTTTTATTTTTTGTGGGTGAGGTGGAGTTACATAGTGTGACCCCTATTGACCACTGACATCTTTTCTACTCCTGTCCAGTAAATGCCATTTGTATCAAAGGCACTGGAAGGGTGCACTTGTTGGGATCTGATTTTATGTACATAATCTGAATGCTTCTACTTTCAAAGTGAAAAGTTTGAATGTCTGTTTTCTGTGATTTAATGCCAGTATCACTCTTGGTGATGTGATTTTGCTTATATTTTATGTTACAAACTCTTCTTTAAAATAAGGTAAAAAAATAATACTTTCAGCCACTTACTTAAATGACAATTGCAACTTGAATGGAGGACTTGGTGAGCAGCTCTCTTTATCTCTGTGAATACTGACCACAGTAAATGGAAATGGAAAGGAAAAATATTTTATACAATTATTTTTATCTGTTTTAGGAAATGTATAGAGACTTAAGCCTTTGTAGATAATTTGTGTGGTAAATCTTGCTACAGTAGTTTACTTTGAAACAAATGGGCTGTACTGGAGACTAATATATGTATTTTATAGTGTTGTGGAATACCCATAATTTTTCTTCTCATTGGCTTTCAAAAAATATAAAGATTGAAATATACAGATCTATAATTTTGCCTGTTGTTTTGCCTAGGTGTAAACTTGGTCTCTCACGGGTGCATTCATTTTCTTGATTAATTTCATGGTCATAAGCAGGGTACAATTTTCATGTCTGTTCTTCAAGGTATGTAAGATGTATGCAGAGAAAGTGTTATTAGTTTTAATACATCAATAATATTATTTGTATTGTGTTCTCATATCTCATGCTTTGTGCCCTATGTATGCTAATCTGCAAGTGCCGCAAGATTATATGTATATATATATATATATATATATATATATCTCCACTTTTTCAAACTTGTTATCAGTATAACATTGATCTCTTTTTCAGGGTGAAATAGTATTTGTGGATTTAAATACCATTTGTATTGGTGTATCTCTGAATATATTTGTTTTTATGTTGCATATATTGTTGTCTTTTAGATGGATCTGTGCATATTTTGGTGTCATGTGACATGTTTGACATTGTTTATTGAACCAAACAGAAGCATCCATTTGGCTTAATAAATGTCAAACATGTCACATGACACCATAATACGCAGAAATTGATCTCCCATTTCAAAAGTGCTTGAGAATAGAATAACTGAGGAAGCCATTTGGGCCTACGATGGAGGGAGGTAATGGGGGACCAGAGGATATTGCACACTGACGAGCTTCTTGATTTGCACTCATCACCAATATTGCCCAGGTGATAAAAATATTAAAGAATGAATAAAAATCACGAAATTGAATTGGGTGGGGTATGGGGCACTTACGGTCAAGAGAAGATGTGCGTGCAGGGTTTTTTGGGAAAAGACTTCACTTGGAAGGCCTAGGCATAGACAAATAGGTAATATTAAAGTATCTAAAAGGAATCTGTTGGGGGAGGGGAGGGTGGATTGGATTGGTCTGGGTTGTAATAGGAACAAGTGATGGACTGTTATGTATGCACGAATAAACTTTGGTTACCATAGGATACAGGGAAATTGTTTACTAGCTGAGGAGCTTTGCATTTTAAGAAGGACTCATCTCCATGGAATTAGTTGATTGGTTGGTTGGTTGGTTGGTTAGTTGATTAACTAGTAGGTCAGTCAGTCTCTTACTTTTCGAATACCTGGGGCATTTTGTTAAATGTCCTTATAAAACAAAATGTTTACACTTTAATTAAAATATAAAGTGAAATTTCTTCACGGTTTTATTATTTCCCAGGGAAAATCTGGCCATTCACCTTCTGCTAGTTATGAAATTGGGAATGAATTAGTTGTATCTTAATTTTTCCAATTGGTATCATTGTATGGGGGCACACAGTGGTGCAATTGGTTAAAGCACTGCACTTCAAGCTGGCAAGTCGCAGTTTCGATTCCCGATGATGTTAACGGAATTTTTCATTGACATAAACCTTCCGCACACCGCACTCAGCCTCTAACAGAATTGAGTACCATAGGTAAAGATGGCCGATATATACAGCTGATAAAGTTACCACCTTCATGTGTTGATTGTCATGAAATCTGGAAGCTTCAACCTCCTGTAAACCTCAGCGACTGTCCAGGCTTATAGAGGGATTGTTTTACCTTTAATTTGCTCTCATGGTATGGTGATTAATTAAACACAGGTTCAACTTTATCTTTATCAGACGTATCCACTTAGAATTTGGTTTTATGATAGATAATGTCTGCCTGAATGTTACATGATTGTGTCTTTGTGTTTTGTAATAGGTAGTAGCCAAGAAACGTAGATTTAAAGGATAGTGACATTTGTTGATTTGTATTGCATTCAGAAGGCTTTACTAATGTTTATGAATAGGGAAAAACATGTAATTTATTTTGAAAAGAGGTGGTATCATGACTCAGTAAGTTCCTTCACTTATGCTGGTCATTTTCTTACCTTATGAGTGTCGAAGTACTCAAAGTATGTTGCAAAGCCTTCATTCAACCAGAGGTAATCCCACCATGCAGGACTGACCAGGTCACCAAACCACTGGTGTGCAAGTTCATGAGCAATTACTGTAGCAACACTTTGTTTGTTGGAAGTTGTTGAAGTGTCATCCTTAAAAAGCATTAGTCTCTCTCTGAAATTTTAACACATATGTGTTATAATGCCATCTTGCACAACTTTTTCAGGCACTAAAACTTGAATTCAGTTACGAATTCCTTGAGACGTATGAGATGTGCAACCTCCTACTGTGCACAGAGAATTTGAAAAAAAAAAATTGTTTCCTTGTTCTTCCAGTTCCATAAACATTGGAAAGTTATTGAAATTTGGTAGTGCATACTACAGGGTGCATCAAAGATATATTAGAGTAAAATTATTTTAAAACTACCCCAGGAATAAATAAGATAAAATCAACCAAGATAAACATGTTTCAGGAGGCTCATTAGATTTTTAAAAAACAGTAACAGTAGCAGTAGCAGGAGCAGTATGATGTTATAACAAGATCAAACCTCTATGTAACAAGATCCCAGTTTCTGCATAACTGTGTCAACAGTACAATATTGCCACAAGAACCAACCTGTGTGTAACAAGAACCCAGTTTCTACAAAACTGTGTTAGCAGTGTGATGTTATCACAAGAACAAACCTGTATGTAACAAGAGCCCAGTTTCTACAAAACTGTTTTTGCAATATGATGTTATCACCTTTATGTAACAAGAGCCCAGTTTCTACAAACCTTTGTTAGCAGTATGGTGTTATCACAAGAACCAACGTTTATGTAACAAGAGCCCAGTTTCTACAAAACTGTGTTAGTCATATGATATTATCACATGAACCAACCTATATATAAGAAGAGCCCAGTTTCTACAAAACTGTGTTAGCAGTATGATGTTATCACAAGAACCAACTTTTATGTAACAAGAGCCCAATTTCTTCAAAACTGTGTTAGCAGTATGGTGTTATCACAAGGACCAACGTTTATGTAGCAAGAGCCCAGTTTCTACAAGACTTTGTTAGCAGTGTGATGTTATCAGAATAGCCAGCATTTATATAACAAGAGCCCAGTTTCAATAAAACTGTGTTAGTGGTGTGATGTTATCATAAGAACCAAACTTTATGTAACAAGAGCCCAGTTTCTACAAAACTGTGTTAACAGTATGATGTTATGACAAGAACTAACCTGTATGTAACAAGAGCCCAATTTTCCATGGCACCAGCTGAAAAATCAGGTATAGCTGCTTGATCCAGCTTTTTAAATTCAAATGGAATGTTAGTGAAACTTTCCATAAACTGTATAATGCTTGGGGTGACAGACAGACCATATTCTGCTTGTGTTACGGAATCTTCTCGTGCCCAGATGCGGTATAAGATATTGCTTTCCGTTTTGTTGATGTACGCAAAATCAGAGATTATAAATGCCACCAGATAGGTTGACATTGGTGGTGTAAGTTCAAATATATCCATTTCCAGGCCATCGTCCGAGGACCTGAAAATTTTTCTTACATGAACAGGGGTGATAACAGTGAAGATTTTGACACAAATTACATTTCTCTATTTAATTGCTTATGAATTAAATTATAAAAATTCTACAGAAACAAAACTAAGGTTGATATATTTAACACAGTTATTCTAAGGGTAATGTACAGATTTACTATTTTTAAGTAAAAAATTGTATTTTGGGGGGAGGAGGATTACTGTAATCTATGGGGCTGCTGAGCTTATAAATTCAGTGTCACTTTCTTCTTACGTAAATTCATAATATATGTGCTGGACATCATTGCTGGACATGGTTGTTGGTGTCCATGTCTTTACATAGTGACTTAGCTAAATGAGTCTGGTCACTTTACATGTAGGTCATTTGCAGCATCTTGCGAGACAATTTCCTGCTATTCATTTCTGAATATTTTACTTTGCCTACAGATTTAAATTTGTGTCTCTGTCGGTTAAGATGACTTTCCTTCATGTATGAGTTACAATGAAACTTACAGTGTGCAATATGTTACTCAGTCAGCGATGTGTTAAAGTGTGGTTTATGGGGAGCAACCATCCCCAAAATTCCAGTAGTGACATAAATGTTCCCATTGTGTTAAAATATGGTAAGCCATAAACACATGGAAGTGAAGGCATACAATTTCATTTAGACAGAGTAATTGATTTGGAATGCATGTAACAATTTGTTACTCAGTTTTGCAAATAAACCCTTGAAATACCAAGAGACATTAAAGTACTTGGAGAAAATGGGATAAAATTTTGTTTGAACAATGTATTTAATTTAGATATTTTTCTGTTTGAAATAAAATCTTGTATGTAATACTTACAAGGATGGGCTACTCAACCAGGTACCTGCAATGCTGTTACTTCCCTGTGCATTACGGAAGTTAAGTTGTCATGTATGAGACTGAGTGGCCATTAATCTTTTGTGAAACAGCAATGTGTCTACTACCTACAGTAATGTTTGTGGTTGGTAGCATGTTTAGAATCTTACTCTTTTGATTGTGTATTTAATTCTTCAAAGCAATTTAACCATAATATCATATATATCTGTTCTCTGTACTCTGAATACATACGGAGGTACTGTAGAGCTCAAAGCTGCATTACTAATTGAGTTCTTATCCGTAGGTCTTCTGATATTGATTTGGAATACAGCTTTTAGTGCAGGTTCGTCAAAGCATGGGAAAGCTCTACGTGCATCAGTTGGCTCAAATTGTGTTGTAGCCAGCCATCTGAAATAAAAGTGCATCAATGTCTGTATATTGCATGGAAAACATAATGAGTTGCAGTCCTAAGTTCAGTAGTCTTTGCTGTATAGACTGGAATGTATCATGTGAATTGTCTGTTGGAAACACCTCCAATACTTACAATTTCCGTGTGACTGAGTGATGCAGCTATATTGTGATTATTTTATCCGTTATTGTTATTGTTACTATTGTTGTTGTTCTTGTTATTGAAAATTTGTTTAGTTCAGGATTTCATAAACATGAATATGATAAAATCATGGGTAAATTTGTCTGTACTGAAACACTGTCCTTTGAAAACAGATAAAATTAATGTAGGTTGAACTCCACACATTCTAAACAGATCAGTTGGAAGTCCACAGCTGTTGTACATAGCCTACATATTAACAAGCATTCCATGAGCCCAGACGTTTTTTAGAATGGGAATGAAGTATCGAATAAGTCATAAGATATAGAATAATTAAAGTAAAGCTATCCTTGTGCTTATTTCAGTGTCACATCATGAAAATGTGTGGGGTAATGGAGGTATAATTCCATGCCTATTGATACCCCAGTTGGAGGTGAGTTGTAAGCTTCATAGCCTGGTTGCTTTATCCTCAGGGAGAGAACCCCAATCAATCACTGAGTAGTTATCCGAGGTATTTGAATAGGCCCCAGTGCATGTCTGGGAGCTTTGGAGCAGATAAAAACATCTTGCTCCTTCTAGTAACCACAAGATAATTCTTTGGTCATCATTTAGTGCTTCAGTTAACTTGCACTTGGTTAAGGTAGGAAATTTTATTAAAGAATTTTATTTAAGTTTTCTTTTGTTAAAGGGTGCATCTTGCTTCTGCAAAGGCTGTTTGTCTAGGCCATACCCTAGTCATGATACTGACTGTGATATCTTGGTGGCTCCTTATGAAGCACAAAACATACAAATAAACACAATATCTTATGTATAGTGTACATAGAGTATAGTACTTAATTACAGATTAAGTTAATTTTTTGAGCCAAGAACATGTAATATACTTCAGCTTCTGTAATGGTTTGTGTTGAGTACACAACTTAGTGTTGTGTGTTAGTCAAACCTAAAAACAGAAGGAGAATTTTGTCAGTTTGTTAGTTCCAAAGTTGGTTGCTATGTAATTAGTAACCACTTCTGTATGTGCTTTCATAGTATGGAAATGGGCTTTTTATCTTTTTGTGTAAAAATCTCATAAGATTTCATTACTTTACTTGGAAATTAATTTCCAATTATATTCACTATTTCAATTCAACAAACCTGTACTTGTGCAGAATTAAGTGCACTACCTTACAACAGATTGGGCTTGGATATTCTGTTTGTACTATTCTCAGTAACCAAGATATCTGAAAGAGCCTTATCATTCATTAGTTCTGTTTTAATTCATTTGTTGTAACTGAAATTATACAAACTTGGCAAGTATTATGACTATGAAGTTATCGTTGCCCAACACTGGTAGGCCCATCTCTGTTCCCAAATTAACTTTCTAAGTGTTAGGCTTAAAGAAATCTTCTACAAGTGTAATGCCTTGATCTTAAGTAAAACTGGAGGTATTTGAAATTATTTGTTTTCCGTAGTTGCTTCCTTTCTTAGAGAATTCTGGAATTTGAAGCAAAGTTGTAACTGTGGTTTATAAAAGGCAGCAAGATGGTACTGCACTTACATCCATCTGCATGTTGGATTTGTCATCGTTTAATACTTTTCAATCAATAGATATGTTCATATTAATCAAATTTCATATAAAAAATTGTAGTGCCAAGTGCTCTGCCAAATGTGGGAATTTTTTACACTTTCTTGAGCATTACAGCTTTTGTTGTAAATTTTATCTCCCCTCTCTTCCTTTAACATGGAAATACAAAACATCATGCTATGCTTACTTTCATTTTAAGAGCTGGTTGTTTCATTAGGCCACTAAGACCACCTGTTCATTCCTGTATTTATGTCATATAGAGCTTTTTTTTTTTTTGTTAACTTCAACCTTTCATATTTCACTTTTTCTGACTTTACTCATGACCTGTTCTATTCACTGATATAGCTGGTATAACTGTTGTTCTGCCTATCAGTTAGTTAATTTTTGTTACTCAACTTCAGATGTCGTTGTATTTGTATTTGTATTTGTATTTGTTCATCCATTCAGTTACATATGTAACATTGGACATGTCAATTACAGGTTACAGTTTCAAATGCAAACTTACAATGTATGGACATCACAATACAGTATAATAAAATACAATA
>Ga0123355_10012149_pt1 | contig 13326 bp, 7 predicted proteins | sample TergutEmb28metaG_3_FD_89872 | JGI IMG/M metagenome (GOLD analysis project Ga0123355, IMG submission 89872) | Embiratermes neotenicus P1 segment gut microbial communities from Petit-Saut dam, French Guiana - Emb289 P1 | ecosystem: Host-associated > Arthropoda: Insects > Digestive system > Gut ...
AACCACACCGAAACTCCAACACACATCGAACCAAGAACAATACGATCAATGTGGTAATTCAACAGAATAGTCGCAAGTTCGTGATGATGGATATATTAATGTCCGAAACATTTTGAGCACATAAGAAGTGAAATAAAATAGCAAGTGAGATCAAGTTGTTCTATGTTCTCATCTACATACTGAATTGCTATTCACGTTCAGTTTTGCTTTTCGTGAACTAATCTCTAACGTACGTAACGATTTCACAGGGTGAATTCAGTTGTGCCTTAACACAGTACATATACATTGCTAGTAAATTAATTCCTCACGGTTAGATAGTAGAGTTTCTACAATTAGTTTATTCGGTACTTGGATAATTTGACGGTTATCCAGCTAATTCCTTAGACGTTTTGTTATTAAGTTACTCATTTTGTTGTTTGTTTCATTGCTTGGTGAGTTGTGTGTTCAGTAGTACTATTTGGTGTATTTAACCCAGTTGCGGCGAATGTAATTCTTGTGTTGACTGCAAAAAGCCGGAATTTGTATTACACGATATAATACTTCCATTATAATTAATTATTAAAAAAACAAGCAAAATCCAAAGGAAATCTCCAACATGGATGTATAAGAATTGCTAAAATCGATTGATGCATGCGCTGTTTTAGGCCATTCAACACTCCACCATGTGACGTTGCGCCAAAGGGTTAATTTACAAGAAAACTAAATACACAAAATTCCGATAGGATACCCTGAACTGAAGAGACCACATAAGAGGCTCGAAGTTGATATGGGAACAACATTAAACTGGACGTTAAACAAATAGGAGGGGAGGGTTTTGACTACATTTAATTGGCGCGGAAAAGTTCCAGTGGAGAGCTCTAGTAAAAATAATGGGGTCATCGTTTTCTATAGAAGCTATGGAAGCACTGGACCAGATATGCAAACTTTACTTCCGAAAAGACTCTGTTCCATGTTATTTGTTAGTTGCAGAAGGCATAAATAAAAATTGTTAATTACTGCTCTAAAACTGAAATAATGTTATTTCTTTTCAGGTCGTCCCGGAAAAACGGGTCCTCAAGGACCGCCAGGACCCGAAGGACCCACAGGTTTGTATGTCTAATGTTTTTATGCTGGCTGAATTATGACCTGACCCATAGCTTCCCCGGTGTATTAATTCATATTTGGAAAAACACCTAACTACACGTATCTTAGTGAATTTGGGGCTTCACATAGTTACTCGCCGCAGTAGTACAGAGGATAACATACGTGTCTGCATGATTTTTATTTGGCGCGTTCGCAAAACAATAATCGTTTTGTTAACATGCCTGATAAAAATGACGAAGCGGACAGTCACTTTCACAACTATGGTTAAACTGACATGTCTGTCTTCTACCTTGATGTATGTACCATGCATTGCATATAATTGATTATTTAGACCAAAAAATGCACAATTACGTTTAGAGTTATGTATATTTCTTAAAGTAAAAAATTTGCAGACATTCTGAACTTTGCTAAAACCTGACAAACGTAATAGGCACTTCACATAAAGATCTAAATATAATTCGATGTATAGCTGATTTTCACAAATGAGTGGTCTGTGTGAGGAACGTTCTGGGGCTGAAAGAAACAATATGTGACATCGAGACAGTGTTTTATTTGAGGTACGAACTCATATTGGAGAAAAACAGCTCAGTATCAAGCACTGAGAGTGATCGGTTCTAAACCTCGAGATATCGACTTTTATTAGATATCAATGGCCAATCTGCCTGCTTTCGATATATAGATGATGGTCAATTTTAAATTTCCTATCAAGATACGTAGAAATGAGGTTGTTGTGGTATAGGTACAAATTACCAGACACACACACATTTATATGTACACACAACAATTTATTCCTCTCCATGCGTACAATTTTTGTAGCTGGCCTCGTGCTTGTTCCTTTTCCGTCTCGCGTCTCGCTGTATTCACTTTGCAGTTACCACTTACACTCGCAACTGCTGTGTCAATGTTTACCGTGGTGCTGATAAGTCCTTAGCCCGACCAGGAATTAAACAAACTCGAAAACATGTCAGGGACGCCGCGATTTCAACAACATCGAGACGCGAGCTGTCATTAAGTTGTTTTTCCTGTAAGGTAAGGCGCCGAAAGAAATTCTGATGGAAAATTAGCTTGTGGTGCCCGGACGTTAAATATCCAGGCTAGGTGGGTGGGCTAGTCATTGGTGTCCACCACAAGGTCTTTTCTTTTCTGGTCTGTTATGCAACAATGGTTGGCAGTACCTGCCAGTACAACCCAAAAGAGGGAAGACCTCAACTTCATCGCGGTGGAAACGTGAAATCACGCATAAATCATGTGCTGTGCTAAAATACTCAGCTTTTTATCTGGGAAGTATTCACGAATTTAGTCCTGAAGAACAAGAAGAGAGCAAAGGTGCCAGAAGTGTTACATTTTGAGGATATCCTAATTGGCTAAAATCTAAAATAATTGAGTCACTCTTAATCCTTTGGGTCGACCAAAAAGTGCAACAATTGCACTGAAAGTTATTTCGCTTCACAAGAGGCATTATTAATAATGTGTAATTATTCAGCTGGCCGGGGGCGGGTAGAAATTTAGGCAAAACGTACATAAAATTTTGAGAACGTCTTTCTAAAGAATAAGGATTAATTAACTGTAAATGAACATACGTACGAATGTACGTCTGTTACAAATGAATTCATTCGGCCAATGTTCAGTGAATTACACCCATGTATGATATAAACGAATTCACCTGGGTAACGCTGAGTGGTTTATCAGACCAGTAATGTGTACATAAATATAAACAGTTTATTCTAGAGTGGACGAAATATCTATAACGTGCTCGATTATTTAAGACCTTGTATTTATTTATTTTTTTTATTCAACTTTTGCTCTCTTTGAAGGATGTAATACGTTTGATATTAACCATGACTGATTATAGAAAGACAAAATTTGTAGAGCAGTTTGAGTCATGGTGCTGTTCAATGAATTAGAGAACATGCACTTTTGTCAACATTTATACAAATTATGTAATTATAATCGAGTCCAAAGCAATAGCCATTAATGTTACGAACATATGTGCAGTACTTACCCCCATAATTCCATCAGGTCAAAAGCAATGTGTGTTACGCATTACGGCAGGGTAAATATTTGTTCCGAATTTTCAGGGACATTCCTCGAAACAAGATACGTCCCAGAATAATTCTGTCCCCGAATATGCCCCTCTTTTTTATTTTAGTGATTTTATTCCGCAACATTGATGTCTGGAGTGAAAGGAAATCTGGAATAAATGTGGAGGAATATTTTAGGAAACTATTGCGACACCACAACAAACTATTGCGACACCACAACAACTTCCTCTTAATTCTTCATTAAGGTACTACTTTTCCTAGTCATGTCATGAAATGCAGAGTTTCAGTGCTCAGTCCAAGAAATATTTTGTGTCGCATTCGTTGTATAGATGTACATAAGATACCAAAAACATATGGCTGTAAAGTGTGATTCATTTTAGTTATGATTTCAAATTTGTCCCCTCTTCCTGGAAAACGCAAAGAAAAAATTGGCCACTGCATGATATGGATCAGCGTCTTTATTTTTATCTTAATTACCCAAAATCCAAACCCTAACTTTTTACATTGCATTATGTTACACTAAACACGTAAACACATATCACTTGATTATGCTTTTTTTTACATTTTCAAGTGAGGCATTCCCATTGTGTTTTATACAATCGATATATGTGGTATAAAATTATAAAATTATATAGTCGTACACAACTCTCAGTTTATTAGAAGTATTAGTTGTATTTCTAGCTACATATTTCGGCTCGTATACAGAACCATCTTCAGGCTAGTCTTCGGGGTAGTTTGTATGTACAATTGTTGGAGCTGAAGACTAGCCTGGAGACGCCTCTGGACATAAGCCGAAACATGTAGCCAGAAATAGAACTAATACTTCTAATAAATTGAAAGTTGTGTATGACTATATAACTTTATAATTTTATGCCACATATATTGTCGTGTTCATCTGTTTGGTTTTGATCTCAGGACAAACAGTGATAATCCCCCTTTACACCCTTAACTAACTGGTTATTATAACTGAGACGGAATATGTTTTCTGCGTGGTAAGAGCTACTCTTTAAATATAATTCAGGTTACTCTGAAAACACCAACAATTTTACATACAAACCACCCCGAAGACTAGCCTGAAGATGGCTCTGGACATGAGCTGAAACACGTAACTAGAAATACAACTAGTACTTATAATAAGCTGAGAGTTGTGTATGAATATAAACTTTTATAATTTTATACCACGTATATTGACGTGTTTATCTGTTTGGTTTTGATCTCAAGACAAACAGTGATAATCCCCCTGTACACAATTAACTAACTGGTTATTATAACTGAGACGGAATACGTTTTCTGCGTGGTAAGAGATGCTCTTTAAATACAATTCAGGTTACTCTTAGTCTTTAAAATGTTACAGCATATCCAGCACAGAAAACATAAGGTAATTTGACGTGATAATTAATTTGTATAGCAGTCGTGTTCTTGTTCCCTCAGTTCTACACCATTAAGGACATCGTAATGCGACTGAAGAACTGAGACGTCAAGTTGTAATTAAGAAGATGAAGGTGACAGTCAAAGGGGAATGTAGAAACAAGAAACATTCTTGGATGATTCAAATTACATGAAATAGAATACAAGCGGTTAATTTCTTACTGCGTTTTGACTGTTAGCTTCAAATGCAATTTAGAAGCATCAACATCACAGTACCGTAAGGACATTTCAGGCAAATCTTTGTTTTCCAAACCTTCAGAACTTAAGACATATGTGGCTTTTACACACAATTAAAAACCGACTGATACTAAGACAATGGCCCACTGGAATGAAATATACAATAAAATATCAGCAAGGGGTTCCATATTAGTTACATATAATTCTGAGGTATTTAAATTTTTTCCTAGGTGTTAATGCTTCATATTGCGTTTTATGATAAACTGACATCAAATAATCACACCGAATTCTTGAAATTTATATTTGTAGCTTAATTCCATTGCTTTTGTCGGTATAAAATTAAAACTTATTTTTGGGATTTTGAATGATTGATTTAAAATGAGTTCTCGTATATCTGTTCATTCAGAACCACAACACGGTTTCATAATAATAGAATCTTGCGTTTCAAAATGCATTTCAGTATAAAGTAATTTTTTTTGCATCATTTCGCCCCATGCGAATAAGGACGGAATGAACTCATAATCTTCATTCGAAGAAGATAAAAGAACCGATGACGTAGAATCTAATATTAGTGGACTGGGTGTTCCAGGGCAGACTGGACCTCGAGGGAGAACAGGAAAATCAGGCACAAACGGAATTCCAGGAATTCCTGGCATCAATGCTTGGAAGGTGAAATTGAATGGCAGTGAGAGTAACGATCTGCTTATCCCTCCTTCAATAGCAGGTAGGTGAAATATTTAGGGTAAGTAAGACAATAGACACACGATCTACGTTTTGTTGTGTCCTAGAATTGTTAGTAATAAACGAAGAGAAAATAATCTATTTATTACATATTGTACACTTTCTGTGCTATCTTATATTCAGATAATCTTCCTCTGTTATTGGGGCGTATTGTTGTGGTGACTATTTATATTGTTGAGTAGCAACAGAGCTTTAACTGCAAATTAGTTGGAATTACACATTTATTTATTTTATTTCTGAAAGGCTAAGTATATTACAGTTATAAAGATCATGTCTTTATGTGTACTTAACAAGGCAAATACTGAAATTTAACAAGATTGTTAAAATTAAGGAAATTCACATTGATGGCGGATATATTATAAATTAAACATCAGTAAAAAAAACTACGAAATATTAATTTGTTTAATAAAGATTAAGTTTATTAATTCTTCAATTAAAATTTCCACACACACGACAAAATTTTATGCTGAGCAACGCTGGACAGTTACATTGTATTACAATAGACTTTTGTAGTCCCTCGGTTTATGAACTTGAATTATTCGTCTAAAACTGCTGGTAAGATGGAAAACACGTAAGACGGACACTTTTTGTTGCTTCAGACGTTATACATTTTAATAGACACCATAGGTCAAAAATGTCTCCCTAAACTTATGAGGTTGACCTGAATAAAATACAGAAGGGTACCTAAGTATTTAACAGTAACACTGGTGTTCAGTTTCTGTACTTCTATAACATTCTTATGCATTAACAAATTCAATAGTAATTGTACGAAAAACGCACAGATTCGGTACTATACCTCTTATTAAGGTCCTACACAGATTTATACACAATTAATCGATTCAAAATTATTTGCGACAAGTACAATAGCAAAGCTACGACCAAAATGATAACGCTACCACGCTACGGCTTCTGGACGGACCGCTTAGTAATGCCGTGACCTTCTACACAATCCAGAATGTTCGGAAACCGACGGTAGCTGAGACGCCAGGAACGACGATGGGTTTAAGAGAGGAAGGGGCTCGTATCAGAAAAAACTGCCTGGAACATTAAAAAGGGGGTACTTATTAGTTCATCTCGCATAAATGAAAACTCGCGTATCAAGGAACTACTATAATGAGGAGAAAATCTCTAACCAAAATAGAGGAAGTAACAAAACACAAGAATTGATGTAAACTCATAGGAACGTCTTTCACGGCTAAAGTTCAATAAGTCGAATCGGCTGTAAGGATTAGGCAGCTTACAAGAGTGCAGGCATATGGTTTTCATGTTCAGGATCTGCCCAATAACTCATGGCTTTATTCACTCTGGATAAGGCAACTGCAATGAAGGGGTGAACAAATCTTGGGCAGTTGATCGCACAGGCAACTACATTTTGAACAGTGGCCCCTAGTATTTTCAAAATAATTACTGCACATTGTACCCTTACATACAAAACATATATTTTTCTTCATATATATATCGGATAGAAACGCCGAATACAATTGAGGTTCAAACGCCACTCCAGAATATGAGGTCGTCATGTCAAACTTCTGGAGCATGTAATTTTGAGGCTCCTGGATTTTTTGGGGGGAGGGGGAATTTGTGGATCCCTGCTGTTATGTTTGTCGAAACGTCGGATAAATCTTCTTTCCTCTATGATGCCTAATACGTAAGACCAATAGAATGTATCAAATATAAAATACATTTTATAATTTGTATTCTTAGCCTGACAAAGTGGTTGAAACTGTGAGATTAGACAGGTTGGATGATCAGGCATGACGCAAGATGAAGAAGTAAATGCAAATATTGTGTACAGAAAGCAGAATGTGAAAATATGATCTAGACTGCACCGTTTTAAAATCAGATCATGTGGCGGACAGCTTTGTGACAGTAATGAAGACGAAAATGTAAACTGAGCACATCCCTAATACAGGAGAGAAAGCTGTCTTGGAACAAACAACCTCCTTGACATAGAACTCTCACCACGTATAAAAAAACAGTTGTTCCAAAGAATACACCTTTTAATAATGTTGAATTATATTATCCTCATAATTCAGAGCAGTGTTCTATTTATATCTTTACCACATTCTTAGTGTCCATTTCAATCATAATAAATCCACATTTTCTAAACCATTTAATACAGTGTAATGTAGAGGAGTTATTGGACACCATTTCGTTTTTTATCAAGTTTGTGGTACGACAGAACATATTTTTACTCTTTTTGTACCAGAATAATATCTTATGTTTATCTAGCAGCCCCAAAAACCAAGATGTTAAGGTACGTGTGTATGTAACTAGAGCTGTAAGAAAAGTGCAAAACAAGCTTATAAAAAATGGTGGGAGATAAAGTCGGATACTACCGGACAGTACTAAACATGACTGACGAACACACTTGATCGTAACTACGCAACGACAGGCAAGATACAAGCAGGACGTGCTGACATTATATAGACGTCCTTAAGATGCTAATTGCAAACAACGCCCAGGACTTGGCAAATGAAAGAACAACTGAAATTTGGCAGGCACTGCCGGATGATGTTCGACTTTACCGCAATTTGTTATCTGATATTTACGGTCAACGAAATTTCACAATCTGAATCTTCGTCATGAAAAGCCTGTTGGCGCTAGCAACATCATTCACACTGCGTCGAACAGCTACAACCAATCTCACTCGAAAGCAGTACACTAAACAGCGACAGCTTTAATAACTGATTTACTGACCTTTAAACATGTAGATTTTCGGAAAACACACAGTAGTGGCTGTAAACAGAATGCTACGCACTGTGCAAATGTGGGGACACGTCGTAACAGGTTTCTTATTGTAGCAGAACGTTTTATCTGTGCCAAATTGTATCATACGTGTTGTCTAGAGCAGGGTATCCTAAATTGTCATATCTATCCGACAATCCCCTCCCTTACTATAAAAATTCCCAGAATCTATAGTTGTCAAATTGATAAAATACCAATATTTATTCATCAAAACCACAATACCAAGTAACATATTTTATTTGCTAAAATTTAAAGGTCTGAATCTTTAAATTTAGAACATTTTAAGAACAAGACATGTACCCGTCTTTGCCAAAAGCTTCTACAACATAAAAAGAAGAAGGAACTGCAGAATATAGGAAGCTTTTAGCTAATTTCCTGAAAGGTGCAAGTTATTCCGGTCGGCGGTATTTTTCCTGAAAGCTGTGTAGCTCGTTTATTGAACTTCGTCATTGAGTAGAGAAAGTGATGCCTTTTTGGGCTCCGTAAAAAGATATTTATTTTTTTACCTTGTTCGCTCAGAACCCTACATAAGAGCTGTATGTGTTTTCTTTTCTAGACACAGCTCTTACGCATGGCATATTTTAATCTTTACCTAAAACGAAATCAAAATTTTTAAAAATAAAGAAACTCTTTTATAAATTGAGTTCCTCAGTCATTCGGATATCCTTTGATGCCACATTAGCACATGAAGACAGCTACAGTCCCCTGCTATACCATAGACTTTTCTACAGTTCAAAGGCTATGTCACTGCGTACTGATCCTATAATCCTGACTGATCGTAGAAGGGGAGTTCTGGTGTGCGCCCCGTGTTGTTAATTACAGATTTACTTTCATGCTTAATTACACTAACAGGATTAGCTTCATCACATGTGGCACACGAGATCGAACAGGACGATATTTTACATCAGCATTCCAAGAATTTGTCACAGTATTGTGTTGCGACTTTTTCTTCTTCATCAACAAAAAATTCACCTGCGTAATTACATTAGGCCTTATTGCATGAAGAAGATAACATATAACTGAATAATTCTTTTCCCATCCTCGATCAGAAGTGCCAAGTAAACAAGGTATTGTAAAGAGCATTGTTTAGCTGCCACAAATGTTGTTAGTTATAAAAAGTATCTTGATATGTAATATTCCATTTTAGAGAAACTTCAGTCAAGTTTTGAGTGAAAAGGATTTCGTGAAAAAAAAGATCAATTCCTGTGGCGTAGATTTATAGTTCTACAGATCTTTATTATTATTATTATTATCATCATCATCATCATCATATAAAAGTGCAGATTCTTATGTTAGATTTGTTGTATATACAAGCAAGCCTAACCACAGAGATTCGCAAGACCCTCTCCTCTGTTACTATTGACTCAAGGGTTTCCCACCCAGTGGTAGGTTATGTAAGTTTGTGACCTTTTTTCGTATCAAATTCCACATGCCTAGGTCCATTGGTTTATTAGACATTACAACTAAACCGGAATCTTGAGGACATTTTTGCATGAGAAGCGTGATGTTTTATTCCGTTCTACAAAAATTTCCCTGAAATGAATTCGCGTAATTTTCAAACTCAGAACTCTAAAGTAAGCCATACTATCATCGCTACCTTGTACGAACTCTCATATTCGTCATGTTAGGGTTATAGATTACAAGAAGTTGAAAACTGCAGCGTTAGTATGTCATGTAGTGACATGAGTTTCACTAAATGTTTCATGACGAAAAACCGGCTGGATAAAAAGCCAAAATGGAAAGACGTAAAAACAGAACTGTAATATCCTAAGCCTAATTCTTTCCTTTTCAGGAAAAGAGTAAGCTAAAGGTCTGTAGGGTAATATAAAAATAGAAAGCAATAACAAGTTTTATAATTTTTAACACAAATGAAAATGTAACTATATGAAGATGCAAATAAGATGTCTCTCCGTTTCCGCAGCTGGTTCAGAACTCATACCTCTAAACTTAACTTCCTCAAAAGTCTCTTACTTTCAGCGGTAGAACAATGTGTCATTTCCCGTCACACAAACTATGAGTCTTTGAAAGAACCACAACGACAATAAATTGAAATCATCTGCGAATTCAGATGTGCAGCCAGTCCATACCTGCACCTTGTCTACGACGACCAGAAACAACAAATCTCGTGACAAAGACAAACAAGCAGCACGCATACAACAATCAACAGAAGCTGGTTTTATACTGGTACTGACGTATTTTACATAAGTTTTAATCATTAAAAGGATTTTAAAGAAGATCTTACACGCCCCATTTTAGACACTTCATAAAATACCTCAGCTTCGATAAATGTGACTCCCCGCCTAAAGAGTATTAGTTACATCGCTAACCTTATGTAAAACGATTGACATTTTCGTCTTTAAACAAAATGACTGTAAGTTTTATGTTGTACATACCGTGCATGTTCTTACAATCAACATATCACTCAACCAATATACTCCGCGATACACCATCTATGACATGTATCAACCCTATTTATCTCAGCACCGACGTACTCAGTACACTACACCACCTGGTATTATACACTTCGCACGGCGTATCTGGACGAGATCTTTTCAGATCACATGGAATCGTGACCAATGTTTGTATATATCCTCCACATATACAAAAACAACTAAGAACTGGCAATTGTGATTGCTTATTTTGGGAATTTTAATATTCAGTATCATAATACTGTAATTTATCAACTTTGTCAATTTTAAGTATTTTAGCATTTAAAGATTTTAATAATTCTTATAAAGACAGGCGGAACACATATATTGGCATGTTGGCTTATACACTCCCTGGGGGCTGCACCTTGTTGTCGAAACACGTAGGAGTTTATGTGCATCACAAATGGTGTATCACGGAGTGCATTTGTAGGAGATATATTGTTTAAAATGAATGTAATGTTTACTGACGTGGTATAGTTACTTAAATAAAACCTGATAATGGCTGAATATTAGGCCGAAACCCGTAGTCTTCATAACTTTGAGATACGATTTTCCTAGCGGACCTTTTTTTTTAATTATAAAATCCCACTGCGGAACAAAACCTATGGAATTAATAAAAATTATGGGAATTCTTTTACCCTAAATACCTACATAAAATTTACTCGAGTTTATCACAAAGCTTCCGGGTGGGTATGAGAGGCTTGCTGTATAAGTAAATTATTAGGACATTATTCCGTGAAAGACCATGGAGTGTAAATGGCTTTTGAGAACTGGGTAAATACCAAGGGATCAGTTGAAAATCCCGATGGACGATGAAAACGTATTACAAGGGGAATTATTGCAATATTAAACGAGCCGTTACTCAGTTCTGCAACAGGCACAACAAAACAAATTAACATTGCTATTTTCTGCTTACTGCAGATCTAAATATAATTCTATTTTAAAATGGCGGAAAGGATTATCTTAAGTATACTCCGTCTCCCGAATTACGTGAATACAAACTTCATGTTCCACGCTACGTAAGACAGCCGGTACCAAATTTTTATTAAACATATTATAAATGTAAAATCTTGGATTGGGGCCTTACCTTTTTGTCTATATGGTGTCCGACGGTAAAGGGCATTCAGAATTTCATTCTTCCACTTCCTCCATCGTCCTACAAGTCTACTCTTCAGCATATCTTACTCCACTGAAAAGCCACATCGTCAAATTGTAGGGTTTAATTTACAAAGAGCAGCCCCCAGCAAACTTGATGACCATGAATTTGAAGTGAAACACACTGGGTTGACTGACATCAGTCAACTGTACATCCATCACATTTGGCTGTTTACACTGGACTTGTTTTCACAACAGTTAAATGCGTTTAGACATGTGCAGAAATTGACTTCGCTTTTGAGTCTTTAAATTCTGCGTAAGACATCACACAACATTCAGACACTTAAGAAACACTGTTGAGCAGTTTCTTCATTATCATCGAACGAGCCGCAACCTGAAGACGTGCCATGGGCCTACTGTGGTGATATCGTCCCACTAATCATGGTCAGGTTATATACAACGTAGTGCAATTACACTTCCGAATTCTTCACACAATTCATCTCGAGTTTTTTTTTATATTTTCGCTACACACACACACACACACACACACACACACACACACACACATATATATATATATATATATATATATATATATATAGCGAAAACCTTCAGCCAACTGAGTAATAATTCTTCGCGATATTTTTGTACCTTATTTTCATCGTCTGCTGAAAAATGGCTTTGTACAGACCTTAAGCTTCATCAGTTCCCGTACTTCCTTGTGGACTCTGCACACTTGAACAATATCCCATGTTTCAAATTTTCAGCATTCTGTCTACATTAGCGACAGGGATTATTGCCATAATTTCTCCTTACTACACAACAGAATGTACATTTAACACAAATCAGGTTATCACGTGCACTGTACTGCTATACGACTGGTTGTGGCATGCCGACCAGATGAGCTCACGTCACTAGTAACCCCTCTTTCCCTACCCTATTACGTTTCCCCCTCTATCAAGGCGCAATACTATGCCAGGCTATTATTTACTCATTGCACGTGTCTCAAATACCGTTCCTGATAATTTTCTTAGACATGCAGATTTGTTTTCTTTTATTTTCCTACCCTTTCTTGTGAATTCGAGTAACCTCATTGTCCCTGCCATCTGTCCATAACCGTTTCCTTTATCTAGTACGTGTTTAGCATATTCGTTCATTCATTCATTCATTTATTTCTTCCATGAGGTTACATAGTACCATAGGATTCGTCAATCAACTTAGTGTACTTATTATAGACAGAGATGTTAGGATTCTAGTGAGACATTTTGAGTGTATGGATCATATTATATAAATAATACAAATTGACATTTATTACAATTCATGCTGTTGGTATGTTCTGGTGAGAACAATTCAGCTGGGAGCTACGTGCTAGTTAGAATAAGTATAAGTATGAGTATAAGTATAAGAAATGGTATATATTTATATGCTCTAACAGTTTGATCGTGATCTAAGTAGCATATATGGAAATTTATTGCATGAGCGATCCCCTTGCAGGAATCTATTTTTAGGAATTCCCTATTTATCGACTAAGAGCATTTTCTTTCCATTTATAATACTCATCCAGTGAGTAAAAGGATTTGTCC
>Ga0123355_10012150_pt1 | contig 13326 bp, 10 predicted proteins | sample TergutEmb28metaG_3_FD_89872 | JGI IMG/M metagenome (GOLD analysis project Ga0123355, IMG submission 89872) | Embiratermes neotenicus P1 segment gut microbial communities from Petit-Saut dam, French Guiana - Emb289 P1 | ecosystem: Host-associated > Arthropoda: Insects > Digestive system > Gut ...
GAAGGCCATATCCACTTCTTCGCTTCATTCTTCCATCCCCGAAAATACTCAACAGATTCAGATGGAGTTTACTACTTGACATTTCCGACGCAGAAATTTCTTCACCATTGACCGGATGAGTGGAGTGCCGCAGTCGTTTTTGGCGGCACAGCTGTCGCGTTTAGCGCGCACGCGCGCGCACACACACACACACACACACGCCAGTGTGGGTAAATTCGGGACTTGCCTCTACATTTCTTGTTGTGTAAGTAAAGGTATGTGAATTTCGGAAGTCCTTTCTTCTCGTCTGGGTGTGCAGGCCTGTGCTGCATGAATTTTTAAGCTTCAAAATTGGTTCAAGCATGGGTCAGTTGTGCTTCAAGCCTCCACCGTGCCTTCTGCGGCGATTTTATGTACTGTCAGTGTTTTTTCCATGTTGAGCGTCAAGTGGTTAATGCCTTCTCGAGAAAGAGATGATGTAACCACATGCTAAACTGGATCCCGCGAGTCCCAGTCCTCGGGTCTCTGCTCCTTCGAGAGCGGGGGATAATGCGTATGACTTGCACACCAGTGCTCAGTCTTTCACTGGCCGTGCCACAAACTGCGGCGGCCCTTCACCGCGGAGCAAGGGTTCGATGCCATTGCAATCCATGTGGAATTTGTGGTGGACGAAGTAGAAATGGAATAAATCTCTTTCCGAATAGGTCTACTTAGGTTTGTCCTACGGATCATACCGCTCAGGGGTGCACAATATGTCCAAACATCTAGAAAACACCGCAAAATTCTAGACGCTAGGAAGGTGACAAGTAGAAAGTTCCAAATTGAAGACCGGTAAATATTAGGTGCCCACGTGTGTAGTTTAATTCGGTCGCCATGACGACCTGGCGTCCGGGATTTGTGCACCCGATTCCAGGGACTCACCGCACACCAAGACCTTAAAAAAAGTGTCAGTGTAATGTAGGACAGAGCCACAACATAACTACATATAACAAATCCTCCGAAAACGCGGAAAAGTTCAAATATTTGGGAACAACACTATAAAAGATGAAAATGTACAACTCCGTACAGAATCATTTGTCTTCCAATTTGCTACCAGAAACATAAAGATCGTAATATATACAGAGATCCAATTTTGCATTTTCTTTTACATTTCTGTGAAACCTGGTCTCTCACATGAAAAGAATAATACTGGCTAAGGATGTAAAGGAACAGTGTGCTCAGGCGATATTTCGGCCTAAGACGGAGGGAGCCATGCGGGTTGAGATGATTAATGCCTACAGGGTTTTGGCGAGGAAACCTGAAGGAACCAGACCATTTTGAAGACCTAGTAAACTAGCAAAGTGGCCTTGGCGTAAATATGACCATTTCACCTCCAGCTAGCAGCACCGAAGTTAAGAATCAGTGCAGCTACACCTCCACTCCCTCATATACCTTCATGACGTGCACAGGTACAACTCGCAACTTCAACACGTGTCACTGTCATTACATGTAATTCTACACATATGACTGTAAGTAAATATACCGGGTACAGTACTACATAATATTACAATATTCGTAACACCTGCTGGAAAAGTTGTGTTCTGGTCGGTGCAGACCGCGTCGGAGCGATCCGGGAGCCGGCTAACACTTGTTTATTCAAATAATTACTCAGTAAGTGGACTTGCCCCGTGTTCTGTTTGCATTGAGGAGAGACGTGACAACAGGACAGATCCATCTCTAGCGATTATGAAGGTCCTTTTCCTTTCAAATTGCTGTTCTGTCCGGAAAATAAATTAGCATGTTGACATACATGAGTACTTTAGCTTCTTGCCTGTGGTTTCTGGCCTATTGAGTGAGACTATTTTTGTTGCTCGGTGCTCATTCTGACGTTACAAAAGACCTTCTTTCTTGACGAAGGAAACATACTGTATTTCATTTTAAGCGTCAGACTTTGTAATGTTAAAAGACACCTCATGCGTGCAGAGGCAATTATTCTTCTCTCCATGTCACGTGATAGTTCACGGGTGTAACTGCAAGGAAGAGTAATTTAAACTGATGATGGCCCCACGTGATCGATATAGGTGTATACGTAAATAAATAGTACATGCATACGTATAAATACATAAAATAAGTATAAATGCATAGTAAACGTTCATGTAGGTTTACATTAACTAAAGTTAACCCTTAGCAAAACCCTACGTGCACTTACTGAGATCAACACTTCTTGCTGGAAAGCTACGAATTGAGACAAATTATATTTACAGCCCGTGTTCGATTTGTATCAGAATATGTTTCAAATGCAATTCGTAGACGACACCAGTGTTTTATTACGGTTTATTAAGTTTCTTCCCAACCCGTGGATCGCAACAGCTGACCTTTGAGGGGTTGCTGGATCACTGCAAGGGGGTCCGCGAATCCATACGCAACAAGCACGAGCCGTATGTGGAACCAGACGAAAGACTCAGATTTGCGATCTCTGAAAGCTGCACAACAGTACCTACATCTCATTAAATGACTCAGTACACCAAAAAAGGAAACGTAACTACATTTCTTTGTGGTGCAACCGACCAAATCGGGCCTAGGCCGTCTCATTGTTGAGGTTTATAGGTCACACACACACACACATACACAAAAACGGCGCGCGCGCACACATACACACACACACACACACACATCGCCGGTAGGACTCCCTTGAATGAGTGGTCAACTCGTCGCAGAGACCGCTATCTACACACCCCGCAAGACACGAGAACTCAGCGGGATTCGAACGCGCGATCCTCCCAGCCGGAGGTTTCAGAACTACGTCTTAGACCGCACGGCCAACGGGATCGGCTGTTCTACTACCTTAGAATGAATAACTAATACGTCGCGCACATATACATGGTATGCGTTCCTATTTATCAAATGTACGTAGTATTAATATGAATAATAAAATACAAAATTAATCAAAATGCTTTACTGAATTCACGGTAGTCTGTTATCATTCCTCAGTCAACGGATGCTAATATGTAGAATGAATACCAGAATTTTTGTTTTTTCGTTAACAAGGTGTCGTCACCGTAGAAACAGTTCGGAAACACTGTTCTGTTATACGGAGTACCGTCGTGTGATCATGCGGTGGTCGTGGGGATTGGCGAGGTTTGATTCCAGCTACTGTAGGTGTTTTTGTTTTTGGCGTGACAGCCCCCAAGTTGGCCAGAGCCTCCTCATTCACGAGGTTTCTGGATCACACTCAACGACGCACCACAGTCGGTAGGACTCCTCTGGACGAGTGATCAGCTCGTCGCAGAGACCTCAACCTGACAACAAACATCCACGCTCCCGGTGGGATCCGAACCCACAATCTCAGCAGGCGAGCGGCCGCAGACCAAAGCTTTAGACCGCGCGGCCAATGGGAGTGGCATTGTAGGTGTTAGTGGTCCAATTAATACGAAAATAAAACTGGCCAGTTACCTCACATGGCCCTTTACAATCGACTGAATTTTTTCCCCCATATTATTTCAGCATCCAGCCAAACCGATTCACTCATCCTTAAAACAGCACGTTCCTCCGAAACGTCGGAATATTTCAACACGACGGAAACCCAAAAGAATACCACCATATGCTTAGCAATCGCCATGAAATCCTGAAAATATATACCCAAGTAGCAATGTAGAAGATGGAGCACGTGTGCAAATACGACCTCCCCACTACTTTGACAGCACATGGTCTCTAATTGGAATACAGTGTAACAAATCCTTACAGCGACATGCTAGTCTCTATAAAATTCATTCGCGAGGTTTTCGACAATGTTGTGTGTCCAGGAGCAGTGATTTCTACTTGCTGAGACCATGCCTTATCAGCAGAGGGGTCAATATTTACAACCCAATTATAGACGCAAGGTCTATACATGGCCTTCGTGTTATCACACACTGATACAAACAGTATGTCATATGGAATGTACACACGTTGTCCCGTGACATGCACGTAAGCATTGCTGCAGAATATTAGCATGAGCTGCTTCTAGTACGTGTTTACACATCGGCTGCAGGCCACAGTCCGTGACATGATATATAAATAGCACAAAAATAAAACACAAAACTATAATCTGTAATATATTTATTACTGTAAGCAAAAATAATTCTGAACTTACAGAATTCATTCCTTAACGATAACATACGCCGAAGCCCAGTGCGCAAAACGAGGAGCCATAGTACTCCATCTTTTTGTCGCTCTATAAATTTAAAATGCCGAAACATGACACTAGCAATACAAGATATAGAGGGCTGTACCGCTGCGCAGTGATAGAAGGGGATTCATGATTCTACCCAAATCTCCCTGTTCTTTAGAGAGTTAAAATGAAAACCGAACTCAGACGTACGGCTAGCTTAACCACACATAAAATTACGCACTGGAAATTACATTATTCAAGTCTCATTAATGCTCGACGCCTGGTGAACAGATTATTAAACACTGTTTTAAGTTCTTGTCTAGAAATTGCCGATACTGCGCGGTAAGTATAACACCAACCAGTGCATGACTCGCACACTGCAGGTACTACCGTCGCGCGTACAGTTACACTGCAATACCTGAGTCACACAGTCCAGTTTTATTTGCTGTCTGTAACAAGACGTGTGAAGCACACTCACGAAACTTTGTTTTACACGTGAGCAGGCAGTGCACTTTAATACAGAATAGTACCATTGTGGAAACCTATGTAAGGAAACAATCGTATGAAAAACGCCGTAGGGAATTAAGTATACGGCATCGTGCTGTCGCAGTTGCTTCGAAATGTAGCATGTCCGAGAGTTGAAGGAGGCCATTTACAACACCTACTCTAACATGCGGTAAGATATGTATATTATATGCGCAAATGTAAGGCCGTTAATCTTGCCTTACGCATGTGTTCGTTTTTCAGTTGAACTCCTTGTACAATATAAAACAACCAGACGGCGCACGAAATCTATAGGCCTATTTACCTGCTAATTTGATGGCCATAACTAATAAACCATTTAAGACAGACGTGTTAAAACTGTGTACGAAGTTAGACCATGAATATGCCTGCACATCCTCTATGGGTATTTCAGACAACGACGTATGAGCACTGTGACAGCATAAATAGCGCATTACATATTTGTAACACATAAATGTACAGAAATGGAGTATTGAACTTAATACTTATTAAATTTACAGTTCTTACTAGGGTAGTGAAGTGTTTAAAAACATTAGGGATTGTAAGTCCTTCCCATAACTTCTTGTTAAAAAACTCAGACGTTTCTTACTGGGGAAAGCTGACGAACAAAACAAACGATTTCAAGTGGACACTGGAAATGCTTTTCATTATCTCGCAGACACGCGTCGCATTTAACAAACACGTTGTCAATTGCACGTCGAAGTTCTAAGAGTTAAGCGAGCCGACGGGAAGTGACTTACCGTCTGTTCTCACATAAAGTAACGTCACATACGTTCAATTGATATTACCCATTTAGTAACAAGGGCCTCAGAGTAAATGTGGCAAACGCGGTGGCTATGTCCCTGTCTGAAAACAGGCAGCGTCGTATTCCTGAATACAGACAGACAGACCTTTCTAAACACAGACATCGCACTGTTCAGGGGCACTGGCGCGTGCTGGCACGGGCATCGTTTGTGTTAACAGTATCGCGGTCGCTAACAGCTTCATTTACTTTTCTGTCCCATGCCTCTCGTACAGCGTGGCAAATTTACGTGGCTTAGGCTATACATGTGCAAATGGCCGTCACAAACATTCTCGGTAATTCGTCAAGATCTCGCAGATCGCTTAATGTGTCATCGACATTTCCGAGGGCTGTAACCTACACAGACATGTCTCCTGAAATGCATGAGCCACTGTCGTCCTTAACCCCACTCATAACCACGTTCAAAGAATAAGGAATCTTTTTTTTTGAGAAGCTAGTATTTCCTCAGCTCGTCATAAAATTCCCCACATTTTATGCAGCCGAAATGTTCATTATTGCGGTCACAACACCACGCCAATTGTTCCATCCTATCCCAGATATATCACGTCTACATCTTCCAATCTTATTCGTTTAAGATCCAATTTAATAATATCCCTCCGCATATACCTTGAGTCCTCCAAAACATCTCTTTCCTTCAGGTTTTCTCAGAATCTGCACGTGGCTCTTCTCTCATATGCGTGCCACGTATTCTGTTCATCTCAGCCTCCGTGATCTGATAACCCTAAATATTTGGCGAAGGGTGCAAATAATGAAGCTTTTCGTTATCCAGTTTTGACAAGCCTACTGTCCCTTCCTTCCTCTTATGTCCAAATAAATTTTTCAGCATCCTGTTCTCCTGCACCCTCAGCCTATATTCTTCCCTTAACTTGTGGCACACCTATATAAAACAGCTTGCAAAATCATGATTTTCGAACTTACTGGTATCAAGCATTCCAGAATTTACCATGCTATTAATTTATTTATGAAAGCAGTTTTAATTTGTTAACGTGATTCCTAAACACTCTAACTTCGCCACATTTTAGAAGGATTTATTAGTTGGTTTTATGGGGTGATATTCTCCTGCATTTTGCTCCAGAGACACGAACATATACTTAGCTGCCTCAGCAGTTACTTATAGAAAAAGAACTCGTTACCAGCGACCAATAAAGATGTGTTTTCCGTTACAGCATTTACGATATCGCCCAGAAAAGCAACACAACCAGCGCATGCAGGCCAGATGCTGAAGTGTCTAACTGAATTTCAGCCCCTCCTCGTTTTTTCGAACATTTTTATGGATTATTCTAAAGCACAGTTGAAGAGCAATGACGGAAATGCATCTCCTTCTTTCAGACATTCTGAATAGGAAACATGCTGATAAACTTGCAACTATCCGTAACAGATGCTTATTTTAAACACACCTGAAGTAACCCAACTTGTTCCAAATTCACTGAGAACGTTAATATTACTGCTAGGCTTGGAAAATTCGGATGCTTCTGCCGAAAGCTGGTTTTGCGAGCTGAGGGCCTGAAGTAGTTAGTCATCTAGCTGAAGATTCAAATCCTCTGGGCAATGGCGACGTCTAGATAGGTATTGCCTACAGTCAGACGCCTCGTGGACCACCTTGAAGACCAATAATTATATGCCAGTTCACACAGCGTTACACCCAAAAGACTTGGAACTTCAAGAAGGCTGTTGTGAGAACAATGAACCCTACATTAGCCACTTAACGGATTTTGTTTCTAGTCTTTTTGTAAGTTCCTGTTAACACTATTAGCAGTAGCAGCAGCGTAAATAACTCAGCTCATATCAAGCCTGCTGGCTTAACAGCACAAATACGAATCATGCAGCCGGCAAAACTTCACATATACAACATAAACACGTAAATATATAAAAGAAACAAGATACATAACAAAGAACAAAAATCAACACAACAGTAGGGAACATAAACAACAACAAAAAACAACAAATGTAATTTTAAATAAGTGGTGGCCATGGATGAATCCCTAGTGAGTAGGAAATCGGTGGTTTTGGCATAACTTTTCAAAAGGTTGCTGCTGCTGCTAATGACGGCAATAACCATACAAAGCAACTTCAAATACAATAAAATCTTTGCAGTGACAGTCTTTGAAACCGCATTGGCAAATAAGTGAAAGAAACTACTTTATAACACGCGTGTTCGTTACTGTTTTTAAGAGATCGTTTTAACCACCACAAGTGCGAAATTCGACAGCCGTGACGGCTCAGTCGGTATTCGCAGAGCACAACCAACAAGATGCGACGTTTCTCAATTTATTTATTTCCGTAAAACGCTCTACATGTTTCAGACTGCTACCTGCTGCTAGCAGGTCCGACAAATACCTAAAGCTATTACGTGCAGTTTTGTGCTCCTGATGATGGACGGAAAAGCCGTCTGAAACCTGCACAGCGTCTTACAGAAATAAATAAATTGAGAAAGGTCGCGTCTTGTTTGTTGTACTCTGCAAATATAGTAGCGATGCACGGACCTACGAATGTTTAAACAAAAAGAAGAAGAAAAAAGCTCAGTCAGTGTAGTGGATGGCTACGGGACACAAGACCGGTTGCCATTTCCGAAACGAGAAGTCACGACTCACAAACCAACTCTGGGTAACCCGCAGCTTCCTACGTAATCCGAACCGCAGGCTATATATCCCGGGTGGTAAAGCGGCTGACAGTAAAATCCACAAAACCTGATAACAAGTGTGGAGCCATGCCTTCATTCTCCATAAGTCAGCATGGCGAGGTACTTTATTAAGCACAGGAGCAAGTTCTCGAACTGTTTCATCCACGATCCAAATCGTATATCAAACTGTCCTTGCAACCCACACAGCACCAGTACTTTAACACGCTACGTAAGACACCAAGCTCGCTTAAACCAAGTTTGGGTTGTGACCCAGGTCTGGGCATACAGACTAGATTATTGTCCGTAGGAGGATCACATGAACATATTAGGCACATGGGATGTGACAATGTGAATCCGATTCAACTGGTCAATTTTCGTAGCGACAACAGACATGGCAGGGTCAGCTGAACGTCGAACGTTTACGGGAAAACCGAGCATTTCACCACAGCCTCCTTCCTGCGGAACAAGATAAAGTCGACGGTTTCTATTTTTAGTGACTATATTTACACTTTATATCTAATCTCAAAGTCTTGTACAGCGAAAAGAGAGAGTCCTTCAAGTCGGACGTTCGCCATCTCGATGTTCAAGTACTTCTTGTCATATCTATATTCCGAAATGTCACCCATCAGGTCAGCGTACGTTACTGGCTATCGCGTCAAGGTTTTTCCTTGTTTTCGTGACTTTCCAGGCACACACCATCATTCTTAAAAAAAAAAAAGTCACAACAGCCGCCTTTACAATTCTGACATACGCACATGTCATCTGACAGCACTTATCCGATTGTCCTAAAAGTCCAATCTGGCGGTAGTCGTTAAGACAGTTGGGCGCCAGAGTTGTTAAGGGTTTTTGTCTCGTAACTAACACTTTGTTCTCCGGAAGACGTCGGAGTTCGTGGCTGGAAATCGGGAGTATGAACCAAAAAAAGGTTAATGTGAGGTAACTTTGCTGTTTGATATAACAGAAGCTTACAAAGAATAAGTGACGCGTAGGAACTGCACAAGTAAAGGTAAAGGTAAAGCAATCCCGTTACAGGCCTGGAGTGGCCCAGAGGGTTCCAGGAAGTTAAGGTTCGCAGATTTCGTGACAACGGCACAGGATGGTGGTAAGGTAGTCAGCCTTACGCACCGGCCGCCTTTACCCCCAGGAAATGCTCCTGGTACTCGTTTCTGTTAGAGGCTGAGTCGACCCCAGGGCCATAGTGCGATCGGCAGGATTATGTCAATTAAAAACTCCATTACACCATCTGGAATCGAACCAGCGACCTTCCGATTTGTAGCACAGCACCTTAACCACTGTGCTACCGCGGTCCCCAGGAACTGCACAAGTAGCCACATAAATTAAACAACGAAACGGTCAGAGAAAAATCTCCAGCCTCTTTCAGATTCCATTGCAAGGAAGTATTACTGTAATAGGGTAACATCAGCCAGGAGAAAAGCCCCGAAACCACTCGACAGTTTATAAAAAAAGAGGTGTTGGGGGGTCCTACAAGGTAAAAGAGGTAAAAGGTAAAGGTCACCCTATAGCATACCATTAAGGCACAGACGGAGAGCTATACTTTTTTCTTTAACCTCGGCGTTAGAATGGAGGTGAGTGGTCAACGCCACGGCCCGGTCGCTTTATTCCCGAGGGAATAACCCGGCACCCATTGTGTGGGAGACTATGGTGTGGACGGGTGCGAAAAATCTCGCCTCCACCGCGATTCGATGCCCTGACCGTCCAGCCTGTACCAAGTCACTATATCGACTATGCCATCCCGGTCTCCCGGCCCCACAAGTTTACAACAGAGTACTATCTATTGAACGTGATGCCCTTCATTCCGGTAGAAATTTACCATCCTGTCAGGGAAATCTGTTGCCTTAGTCTTCAGGGTCTAAAACGGAGGCATCAGTATGCTTCGATGTTACAGACGAAGTGTGCTCAATACGATAAAACACAGAATTATGTACACGGTATGAAGAACCAGATATAATGCTGAAGATGACGAGGTTCAGGTGGGCAGGGTGTGTGATCAAAACCAGTCAGAGTGAAGTACAAGAAAGAATTAGGAATTATAACCCACAAGGAAAAAGAAGAGTAGGAATGCCCAACGTAAGATGGACTGATATTATAAATAACGACCTGAGAAAACCGTGTGGAGACAAACGTGGATGGCGAAGAATCGTAGAAGAGGCGAAGACCTTTTTTTTTTGTGGTTGTAGCAGAGGGAGGTATCCAGTCTGCTGAATGTGTTATTTGCAAATCTCAGGACATCGGAACTCCATAAAATTGTATCAGAGCCTAAGGATATGGCGACGCTATACCTCAGTGGTGTTCTGGCCATCTACACGACCTCTGACCAGCCTCGTAAAATACAGGCACATTTAACGACGCCATCATCGAGGTTGTCTTTGCGGCGAATGAAACTGTAAATGATTAGCACAAAACTATTTAAATGAAGGCGGTCACAGTCAGTCGCCATTACCTGTATAGGTACCATCTCAGAAAGGCCTAGAACCGCCACGAAATATCCCATCAAGGAAGCCGGTAGCGGGCTGATTTTCGAAACGGATACCGCCTCACTGTCTTAAAGCACTCTTTTTACGCCGACCTGATCAATGCAGCTACACACAATTTAAAATTCAGTACCCACAAGATACACTCAACCCTTGTTTTACGCCTTCTCGCTTTAACGCCCCATGCCAATTTACATCACTTCTTAATCTGCGCTCTCTCGTTTTCATTTTAAACGCCTGCGTTCTATTATTATAACCCATTATTTCTGATGGGAATATCATTTTTTTTTATTTACGCGTTAATACCACATCTTCAACAACGCAAATTGGGAGTAGAACACGGGCTGGTTATACAGAGGCTAATACAGACAAGCTACAGGGAGAAAATGAACACAGGGTGGTACTCAACGACACCTGTAAAATATTACTTTAAACAGAAACGTCCTTCGTAAAGATAAAAAAAAAAACATGCTAATGTCGGAACGAATCTTAAAGTCCCATTAACTTGAGTGGGAAGAAAAAGCGGACAAACTTTAGCCTGGAAGTGACACACGACAGCGGACTGTAATATCGGCACTTCTCCACCACAATGAACCCTCTCCACCCTCACCGTCAAGGCACGTGTTGATTGGCGTCTGTTAATGTTGGGAGCGTCTGGGCGGAGCTGCACCTGCGTGCAACCCACAGTACGTTCCTGTCGAGCGTGCAGTCTGCATTACAGGGACGTCTTTGTTAACAGCTCGCCTCAAAACCGCATGTTCGGTTCGTTCAGGTGTGATATCGCAAAAACACTGCACTGTCATGCCACGTGATCTGTCGATAAGCATGAACTGACGCGGATTAATACAGCGCCTTCATATGAAACCGCGCCAGTCTGTCCGAAGAAAAGAATTCGGCAATCCCTGCATTTAGCTCAACAGATGTACATTTGAAATCTGGGTAACAATATATGTCATGCTAGCCGACTAGAACTACCAATACATCACAACGGGAAGTATGTCATGCCAAGCCGACTGGTAAACAGTTGGCGACGTTTCGGGAGAACGCGCTGCCTCCATCATTATTATCAACAAATGAAGATATGAATTACAGCATTACTTGACGAAAATTCACGTCTTCCAGCATCTTAAGCTGTGTGGACTAGCAAACAGGATTACTGCCTCCAATCATCAGGGCCGAACAGTCCAAATTCTGTCTGGTCTGTTGACAATGAATATAGGCGCATGACGCTCTTCGAAAAAGCTGGCGACTTTACTTACTAATCCTTTCGGCGTCATCCCAGAAAGCAAATATTCATCAAGCACCATTAGAACCCCAAATATAGTACGTCAGCGTCTTTCAAAACATGGAGAGATTCGTTCGATTCTGACGATATTCAATCCAGGTAACACACTACGACCTGAATATGGAGCAGAATAACTTTCGGTGGTGTTGGTGGTGGTGGTGGTGGCGGCGGTGATAATAGTAGTAGTACTAGTAGTAGTTGTAGCAGTAGCAGCAGTAGTAGTAGTAGTAGTAGTAGTAGTTGTAGCAGCAGCAGCAGCAGTAGTAGTAGTAGTAGTAGTAGTAGTAGTAGTTGTGGTGGTGGTGGTGGTTGTGGTGGTGGTGGTGGTGGTGGTGGTAACAAAACATAGCTCACCGACGACCTCTTATGTCTTCGACGCAATCATTTTCTGACGGGCTTCCCTCCAAAGTTCCACATGCACAGCTCGACTGTCCGAAAAGAGATGCATGTCCTCCACCTTATCGCGACATCCTACACTCCACTTCCCTGCCAATACTGTCCTACTACGGGAAAAAGGAGGCATCTCGATATTCAGGTTAAACTGGGACACAATAATTGGGAGAGTAAATTGCAATATTTACATTCTTGCATTGCCACAGCCAAGCACGTAGACCTATAATAAGCACTTATTATCAACTCGCAGAACGTAAGCTTGCTAAATAAACAGGTTGTCTGTCAAAGAAACTTCTAATGCTATTATCTTAACATCATCAGTAGCAACGACACTACTTTCTTGCCCGGCAGTGCGGGATACTAGGTGATCTGATCTCTACGCATGCAAGGAGGTGAATGTTATGGCTTCGGATCGTGCCAAATAGCACCCTGGGTTCGGGCTAAAAAGGTTCGCCTTTAAGATACTAGTGTCCCATATGGGGGGCGTACGTATAGTGACATTCCAACCACCGCATTTTATATATTTGGGCAACAATAATACTCACTGCATGTTTACAATGTGCTGCACAATCTGCGTCCTTTTTCTCGTAAAAACAGTCTATTTCATTATATTATCTTTTTTGGTTCGTACAATATTCACGTTCTACGTAAAGGGTGCACTGAAATTTAAATGTTTACCGCTGTCTTTTAGGGATTAATATTAATTTTGGTGAAATAAAGTGAAATGCCAACTTGATGCAACTACGTAATTTTATTGATGTATTCTTAGCTCGACATGTTTCGGGTACATACGCCCGTCATCAGGAGCATTACGTGTAGATGTTGAGTTGCAGCATATGGTTTTCTGCACCGAGTTTTTGGATGGGTGGTGGTCTTGAGAGCCGCTGCGTAGGTCGTGTGTACGGTGCGGGACCGCACGGCACCATCCGCGCCGTAAACACGACCCACGCAGCGGCTCTCAAGACCACCACCTTTCCAAAAACTCGGTGCAGAAAACCATATGCTGCAACTCAACATCTAATGCTCCTGATGACGGGCGTATGTACCCGAAACATGTCGAGCTAAGAATACATCAATAAAATTACCTAGTTGCATCAAGTTGGC
>Ga0123355_10012151_pt1 | contig 13326 bp, 9 predicted proteins | sample TergutEmb28metaG_3_FD_89872 | JGI IMG/M metagenome (GOLD analysis project Ga0123355, IMG submission 89872) | Embiratermes neotenicus P1 segment gut microbial communities from Petit-Saut dam, French Guiana - Emb289 P1 | ecosystem: Host-associated > Arthropoda: Insects > Digestive system > Gut ...
ACACGTGTTCGACCCAATTTAAACCTTTCCACCCACTCGTAAACCTTTCGTTGACTCATGGTGCTCTGTCCATACTGAGCCAACATACGACGGTGAATTTCCACAGGTTTCACTCCTTCTGCCCAAAGAAACTGCACTACACCACATTCTTCGATGGTGCAATATTGCAGAGGAGCGTCCATGTTTTCGCCCTCATTGCTGCTACTCGAATGAAGGTAGAACGCTGTACTGCACATGACTGAACTCTTCAACAGGCATTGTCAATACTGCGAAATGCTGCAGCTCCTCTGTCCCAGTTACCGCATAATTTAAAGATTGCCCTTACTTCTTGATTCACCCTCGTATATAGTCTCTAGTCACAAATTGTGGTATATGCTGCTAGGAACAGTGTGTGTTTTTATTTCGTATATGTCGAGTACTGGGTGGTGATAGACCCTATGTTTAACTATTACATGCCCTTAATGACAATGGATATCATATCTTCAATATAAATTGTAGTTGTTGTAATCTGATGATAACCATGAATTTTTTTCCTCCCTGTTGTATTGTGATGGCTCGTTCTATGCGTGTGTGCGTCTGGTGTAGCGGTTAGTCACCACTTCATACACTAGACGCATCTTGGTCTCAGAAATGTTTTGACCCTGTTGGAGGAGCTTCATACCCAAGCTGTTTACCCCTGGTACTCATTGAATGGAAGGGAAGGCAGGGTGGAACCAGCACCATTACTGATACTGGGAAGAGAGAAGTCTTGCACTCCTAGGAATCGGACTGCCGAATCCTTAGTGGTCCGGCCCTAGTCAGTATACCGCTATCTTGGCTCCTTTTTTATCAGTATGGAAGTTTTACACCACTACAGCCATTTTGTGATTTGTGTCAGTCTTGCTTTTTTATTGTTATTATTTTTTTTTAAACTTTACTTTTGGTGCATGTGTGGTCTTCGAGAAAAAGTGGGTGTCACAGAAATGTGGGATTTTCCTCTGAAGGAAACTGAAGAAATTTGGAACAAAAATGTGTAATTTATTTCGTGGTTCTGTACCCAAAATAGTGTGGCAGTGTTGAATATCAAGGAGACTGTACGCATAGCATTTTGTGTACTGAAACTTGCAGCTACCTTCAGCTTTCACAATTAATATGCTGTGTGTGGGACTCTTATGGATGTGGGATATATATATACCCCCCTCCCCCATATTTTGCATTTTATCCATGAAGAGTTCTCATAAATGCAACTTGTGAGGAAAACTTCTGCTTTGCAGTTGAGTAAAGAGAGACCAACTTGATGCCACTTGTTTTATTATTACTTTATTCAGTGCTCAACATGTTTCGGATATTAATACATCCATCCTCAGGAGCTTGCGACTAATTCGTAAAGTTACTTTATGGGTTGTATCTGGTTCGATGTGTTGGTGTTCCGTTGCAGTGTGGCTGTGGTGGTGTGGTATTAGTATGCAGTCTGAAGCACAAGAGTAGTGCTTCAGACTGCATACGAATACCACACTGCAATGGAACACCAACACATCGAACCAGATACAACCCGTGAAGTAACTTTACGAATTAGTCGCAAGCTCCTGAGGATGGATGTATTAACGCCCAAAACATGTTGGGCACTGAATAAAGTAATAATAAAACAAGTGGCATCAAGTTGGCCTCTTTACTCAACTATCAAGATGCACGGTCCAATAAACATAAGATTCTGCTTTGCAGTTTTAACATCTCACTGAGTAAAAGGTGTGGTTTACCCCAGCAGGGCTATAAACTGTCCAATGAAGGAATTGGGTGGCTGGGTATAATGGCAAAGGAAGGAAAGACGCAGGTTGTGTAGAGTGATGTTATATCTACTGCATTCTCTACATATTCCTGTACAGAATTTTTTGCTACCTCACTCAGAGCATCAGATATGTTGTGTGCCAAATTATTATACATGTACCATAGAAATATGATGTGCATGGTATTTATACATATATGGGATGCCATAGATTATAGTGAGTAGGCTATGGGCTGGCTGTACACAGAATTTAATTGTTGCTACAACTAAAAGATTTTCCAAGGCCTTCAAAGCAGTTTTGGTGGATACCAGGCTTTCGATTCACTTGGTACTTAGGTGATTTCCTGCCAGGGTTAAGCAGGTGTGGCACTGGACATTATGTAATGCAGTGTTAAAAATAAATTGAGCTAATGCTGTCACTTCCCTTTTTGCCATCATGGTACGTGCAGGGTTTTCACATGTGATAAATACAACTATAAATTAGCTGTTTCTGGAAAGCTTTGTCATAGTTTGTTTATACATGGCAGTACTTTGCATAATTCCACTTGCACCCGCGTGGCAGCCGACAACACCTTGTAATATTTATGTATAAAATCATGTTATTTTGTTATACAAGTACGAGGCTTATTCTGAAAGTAAGTACCGTTTCGCTGTAAAAAGAAATGAGTAAGGTTTCATATAAAATTTTATTGATATCAGATTCTATATTCTTTAAACTATTTTTCCCCATATTCGCCGCCATTATTGAGGCAGTTACCGTAGCAGGGCACAAGTTTTTGTATACCCTCATAGAATGCGGCCGCTTGCAACCCAAATGACTACTGACAATGTCATAGAGATTTTTTTTAAGCTCGTGGTTCAGTGCATCGTAATTCAGTGTGAATAAAAATCCGACAGATGCAACAGTATGCAGATGTTTATTTACTGCAAAGCTACTCTACATGTTTCGGGTGTTACAGCACCCATCATCAGGAGTATTAAAAACTGTACCCGCAGCCTCCGGTACAGGTCATACTACTTGTACTGCTACTCTCCTCCAACTTGGTCTGATCAGGACCAGACCACAGAGGGGAGTAGTGGTACAAGTAGTATGACCTGTACTGGAGGCCGCGGGTATAGTTTTTAATACTCCTGATGATGGGTGCTGTGACACCTGAAACTTGTAGAGTAGTTTTGATATAAATAAATACATGCATACTGTTGCATCTGTTGGATTTTTATTCACATTTCATAAAGTAGAGTCCTTGAAATCTGAGGAAAGTGCAGGGACAGATCAGAAACTGAAACGTTTGTCGTCACGCACTCTTTCGTTGACCTTACATACCAAATCATCATTCACCAAAGATGTACGCCCACTTTGCGCCTCATCGTGCATGTTCTCTCATCTTTCATTTAACATCCAAACACATTTCCTAACCCTGCCATCATTCAACACATTGTTACCATACACTTGACAGATCTGGTGATGAATCTCACTTGGTAGCACATTCCTAGCGTTCAAAAAATGAATTACAGGCCGTATTTCACATTTGGCGGCCCCTTCGATTGTCTTAAACATGTTTAACGCACAGGAACAAACATAAACATAACACAGGTTTCACGAAATGGCGTCTGGCTTCTCAATTGATAGAGGAAGTCACCGCACACACGCAGTGACAGTGTCGAGGATGCGCGAGAGAGATGCACAAACGGTACTTACATCCCGAATAAACTACGTAGAATGATGTGCGTTTGTAGTGACTGTAACTTGCAGAACATTGTGTAAGCAAAGGATGCGTAAGTACAAGGGAGCCAGCATGATATAAAGGTGCATTATATTTTTGAATGTTGGAGTTTATTGCAGTGTTTACACATCTCTAACTGTGGAAAAAGAGTCTGGAAAACTTCAGGCTGTCGTGCAGGAAATTTGTTAGTCCACAAATTATTTAATAATATGCAGAAGAATTTTATTTTCAACTCTTCAGAATTACCATTAAAAGAAATTTTGTATCAGTGATGTTTTTAAGTTTTTGCTTATTTTGTAGGTTTTATCTGCTGGAGATCATATTATTAACAACAAAAAGGTGGATCCAAAAAAGGCAAAGGCACGACATGGCAAGATATTTGTTGGTGGTTTGGCACCTGAACTGTCTGATGACGACATAAAGAATTTCTTTGCACAGTACGGCACGGTATGTTGCTGTTACATACAGATATTCTGTTTTTAGTGAGTAAGATGATTTATTGAGCAATCATTGGAATTGAATGTTTAGATTTATATGGTGTTGTGATGAGGTATGTGATTTTGAATGTATGACATCTTGAAGGAGGTCTACTCAGGCCCCAAAGTTACCAGCATTTTGGTGATAACTGCTGCCTCCATACTCCTGGTAAAGTTTAGTGTAGGTTGTGATTTTGGTATGTTGGTGGAGTGATCTGGTGGCCAAGTGAAATGGTCGTTGCTGCCAATCCCGGTTCGTCCTTGCTGCCGTTAAGATTGTGTATCAGAGCATCAGCTTTGCTCTTTAAGGTGTGGGGTATAGCATTGTTGGAAATACAGACATGTAAGCTCCTGTCAGCCCATTTACTGTATGTGGTGAAATGTTTTTTGCTTTACAGATTGTGGAAGTTGAAATGCCCTTTGATAAGACAAAGAACCAGAGGAAAGGGTTCTGCTTTATCACATTTGAATCTGAACAAGTTGTCCAGGAATTGCTCAAATCACCAAAGCAATCCATTAATGGCAAGGAGGTAATACATAATTTTCATTTCATTATGTTTGTATTGATGAGTTGTTAGGCATAGTAGTGCCTTGAGATATGCACCTTAATGTATCAAAATGTAATAAGAGTAATTTGAAATGTATATGAAATTACCTGCAACATTTTTTAACTGAGGTTTTCTTACCATGTACCTTGAAAGTAACATGGTTCCCATGATGCACTTTACGTTACTCATGGTAGAGGAATTTGATATAAAATGACTTCTTCCAACTTTTTATCATTGGAGGCGTATGAATGTGGTAAAAGTTTGCTAAGAGTAGCAACACATTGCCCAGGTTGTGAATTAAGGGTAACGTTTATCCTAGAACAGGCCACAAAGGCTCAGAGGGGGGGAGTAGACGTATAGCTGTACTCTTTTATTAACCTCGGCGCTAGGTGGGGGTGGGTGGTCAGTGCCACAACGTGGCCACTTTAGCCCCAGGAATGACCCAGTACCCATTGTATATGAGGCTGGGTGGGCCTCAGGGCTTGTCTGGACAGGTGTGGAAAATCTCTCCCCCACCAGGATTCGATCCCCGGACCCTCCCAGCCCCATAGCAAGCAAGACACTATACCGACTGCGCTATCCAGGCTCCCATGTTGTGAAATGCATTCTTTAAATTTTTTCCACATGCTTTTAAACAAATATATGGGTAAATTTATATGTACAATTAACTAATTTGTTCTGTGAATTGTATTTCATTTTGCCTGTATGTAGACCAAGTTTTGCCAATGTGTGCTCCATATAAAAGGTAGAACAGGCTTGCTTACCTGTTTGGTGTCTTTGTCATTTAATTTGTGTGAACTTGCACATACTTTCTTCAGTTCAAAGTTAACTTCAATATATATCACTAATATCAAGGTAGTATGTTTGCATTGAAATGAGATGTTACCTGCGTTTTTGGATGACTGTAGAATGTTCAAATTATGCAGGTCTCATTCAGTTATTAAGTAAACTGGTTTGTTACCTATTTGTGTGCCTAAACTGAGCTGTAAATATTTTTGTGTTGTGTTTATTGGAGAAAATAAATATATTGCATTTTTATGCTATGTGTTTGGGGCTTGAAGTTCTATTCAGAATGTGTAACCAGCAACAACTGGTTTCAATAATGGAAGGTAGTGTTAACACCCACCATTAGGTAACTTTATTTGAAATGGTTTTTGAACTTTGTGTCTGATATGAAAATACATGTTGGCATCCATTGACACCAAGTTCGTGTTGTTCAGAGTTGAGTTAGTTCCATTTCTTAGGGGGTATATTTTGATTTGACTAGTCTGCTTGGTGGAATCACATGGTTTACAGCCAAGGTCTGTGTTAAGTATATGATCACACTGAGGTGATTTAAGCAAGACTTAAAAGGTGCATGGTTCAAATTTTAGTGGCATGGTCCTCTTGGTAGATGTGATGTTAATAGGCTTTGTTACAATATAGAGCATCTGGGATCCCATACCGCCCACTCTTAGTTATAACATTGCAGGGCAGGATTCACATGCATAGGGATGACAGGTTATTTTCCAATGGAAAGTGTAGTTTAATGAGAAAAGGAAGTATTTATAGGAAAATAAAATGTGGAGCAGGTAGCCTTGTTGGCCAAATATCCCCACTATTTGTCTAGTACTATTATTTTATTCACAGCCTGTGGTTGCTGTAACAGAAGGTATAGGAAAGATGATTTTCTCTTCAGGTGTTTAGAACATTCTTGCTTCTGACAGTTTTCACAAACCGTATTGCAGTTTTATTGCAGTGTATTTCATGCTTCAGTTTCTGTGGGAAGACTTGTTAAAGATAGTAATTTCTTTGAGTTATTTTGATGAATGGCCTAAATGAAGACATTCTGTTAATACATTATTGCTGCAGTATTACAGTTTTATTTTGTGAGAAATGACCATAAATGGTAGGGTACGTATTTTGTTTGAGCACATTTGGAAATTTCCATTTCTGTCATGAGATTAGTATTGAGGATGTAAGATAGAATACACTTCCATTTTTGTAAGTACTCCTTTTCTTGTGACAGGCTTTCTCCATTTTTGAAACTGCGAAAAATAGTAATCAGTTCATGGTAAAAGTGAAGAGAAGTTACATTGCGTGTGCTGTCAAACTTTGTTATGTTTTCACCTTGTTGCCCTGTGTGTAATGGTTTTAACTGCCAGATTTCCTTGGGAAATGGGGGCATGATTGGCAGTCATATTTTCAGTTTGTTCTTTTAATTGCCACCAGGTCGATGTTAAGAAAGCTACCCCGAAACCTGATGGAATTGGTGGATTAAGAGGAGGTCGAGGTGCAAGAGGCAGTCGTGGCAGAGGGAGAGGAGGTAGGGACTCGCGGGTGAAAGGTAAGGGGGAACAAGCTGGTGTAACTTGGAAAACCAAATGTTTTAAATTGTGCACATTTTCTTGTGGTTTTAAAATTTTTCCACATTTTCTTGTAAAATGTTCAAATGAGCTTGTACTTGTTAAAATGTGTGATCGCAGTGATGACCACTTAGGACACCACTGATCTTTGTGATTAGTCGTAAGCATCTGAGCGATACGGAACTTCTGTGATTGCATTTAGTATATGCATGTTGAGACTGCATTTTCTTTGTGCATTTGTTGTTCCCTCATTACCACATCCTGTTTTATTATTATTTTTATCCATTTTATATGGTTTTATTGTTCAGTAATTTATATTTTTTTGTTTTGGGGTTGTAATGGACTTTGTTTTCCCGCTCATTTACTAGGTTACGGAGGCCAAGGGTGGGGTAACCAGGGCGGATATGGTGGTTACGGCTATGACCAGGGAGGCTATGGAGGTACGCAATCTGAGGTCCTTGTTGCTAGTATGTTAGGCTTTAAATTAAAATTGATATTGATGCAAGTTGCTTAGCTGTAGCAGTGGATTGAGATTGTTTAACCGAGCAGTTATAAGAATGCAAGTCATTATTCAGGTGTTTTTGTTTATACTCAAAGAAAGAAAAACCTTTTAATGTTGGAGAAATAATTCTGATTGCATGTTGGGTCTGCTACAGTGTTACAAAGAGATTAAGCTGGGAATCCTTGAAGTTGATGGTTTGTGCAGTAACAGTGTATGCAGTAAAGCCTTGTTAATTTGGACTGGAAATTGAGCTTTGATGTACAAGAATTCTGATCAGCCAAACATCTTCGAATAACACATTGTCTCTCCAGTATTATTGTTCACTTTGGTTTCACATTAGAATGCCATGAACACGTTAAATATACTTTGTTTCATCATTACAGTCAAATGGGTACAAATATTTAAAGTACAAGTCAAAAACAATACATAAACTGCAAGACATTTTAGTCATAATAACAGCTGCAAATGGCAGGCTTTGATATCACATGAGAAGGCAGTGAGTTTATTTGGTTCTGATTCATAGTTAGGCTGCTGCCATGACCGGATGTTTTTGGCAGATATTAGCTGGCGAGTAATCGACAGTTTTTGTTCTGGTGTATAGGTGGTGCCAGAATATCTCTTGCCAGACACGGGTTGTAGTGTATTCCAAATCATACATCATCTTATACTCAGAGGACAGTAATATAGGTTGAAATAAACAAAACTTTGTAATTCATGGTGTTGAAGATTAAACCATATGTTACAAACCCAGTGAACAGTACGTGCCCGGATTTGTATTTTGAGAACTGATTTCACATTAACAAGGACATACTGTATCGGGACTCGCAGGTTGCGGGAAGGACATCTAGATGTCAAGGTAGCAGTTAACTTTTGAATCAGGAACATTTCTGGGGAAGTTCAGATAACATTTCAGCAAAGTCTAGTACATTTTAAAATTGAATTAGGTGAATTCTAGTCATACTAATTACAAAACTGTACTTTTCCTTGTAAGATTTACAGCATGGAATTTTATTCCATTCTATACAAGCTGGCCTCCCTTTGTATAAAAGTGACATGGAATTTTGAGTGTTTTGGCATTGTTTCAAATTTATAGAAAACGTGGGAATCACAGTATGTTGTGTGTGCGTAGAGAAATTAAATTGACCCTTCGTGCAATTGTAATTTTCGTGTTTGTGTGTATTTGTAGTTACTCTTTCTTGTATATTTTTTTACTTATTTTTTTCCATTTGTGTTGGCACTGCTTTATAGGTTACGGAGGATACGATTACTATGGCGGTGGGTATGGAAATTACGGAGGCTATGGTGGTTATGATTACAGTGGATATGGTGGATACGGAAACTATGGTAATTATTGTTGTTTCAAGTTTGGTTTGTGGTGTATTATTGCTTACTCTTCTCTTTATATTAGTAATTAGTGGTGTGATGTCAGTTTATTGTATCTGTTGATATGAACTGTGTGTCAGTACAGGCAAGGTCGTGGTATGTGTATTTGTCAAGGGTTAGTGTACAAATTTCACTTGGCATGCAGATCTGCTGAGAACTGTTAGCTTGTACCATTAATTTTGGTCACTTTGGGATTTTAGGAAGGGTAATTTTCTGTTATTTCATAACAGTACAACCTGTTCGTATTTCACCCACATGGACTTAATGTACGTCATAGCCCCAAACACAATGAATCATGAGATAGTAGAATGTGCATGCTGTGTGTGCCTTGCTGATAGGTTGGGACTACCCATTAAAGCATAGGTAAATTCTGCCTGTTGATGGCTACCTTGTGGTCCATATCATACATGAACAAGTTCTCATTGCTACAGGGATACAGTGCAGGCTTTTTGGTGTATGGGTTTGGAAGATGAAAAGAATTTTTTGCAGAATGGAGTAGTAGTAGTATAGTAAGCTCTCAGAAGTGTTAGTCTCCTGCTAGTTTGAAACCTCTGAAAAAGTGTCATTTTTTCTTGCGTCTATCTTAATGTTATTTATGCTTGCCATTGGTAAAGTGTACTAAGTTGCCCTGTATTCATTTTGTTTATCGCATAACGCATTCGGAAAAGTTGACTTCAGTTATCCATACTGATATGCGTTCTTTAATTTCCTTTGTACTGAGTTGTGGTGCAGGAGTTCACACCAATAACTTTCAGTAATGGATTTGAAGAGTACGATTTGTGACCTGTATATTGGGGGCCTGTGTTTGTGTGTTTGTGTGTGTGTAGTAGTTAAAATTTTGTAACAATCTTTCTGTAGGCTATCAATTCTACCTGTGTTGTGAAGTTTGAATGTGCAGGGATTTGGTTTCTAGCAAGAAAATGGCCCCCCACAGTCGGCACTAGTGACAGCAGTATAATGTTAGATTTTATTTAATAAATGTTGGGTTTAGAAACCTGTTTCAGCAGAGGTAATTGTGATGGAGGTGGCACATTTTCTTGTGGGTTATCACTCGGCATTTTACAAGTGTTTTTGTCATGTGAAAGCTGTCAGTAGTTTGGCTGTTCGGAGTTCTTGCAATATATTTAGGCTGCATGATGTGCTTTTTGTCTTCACTACACCTTCACTGTTTTATGACTGGATGTGGTGCTAATTAGGCATGGGATAACCTTACTTTCAAATGCCAGATTGTACACTGAGTGCAACTTAAAAATGTGCATCCCTATCATTTTCATCTTATGGTTGTACTTCAATATCAGTGCTTGCCCTTTGCAGTTGTGAATCGTTAGGACGTTTTACATAGGTAGATCAAATATAAACCAACCTTGTCAGTTGCAACCAGCAAATGAGCATGTTCAGTGGTGGGGTGGGGACCCTCCTCACCTCGCCATCAGACTCTCTCTTCTCCTCAGTTAGTTGAATTCAAGATGGGCGAGAGAGAAGTGCCAATTACTATTGCGCAACGTGTTGTAATAGTAATAAAGTTCCTAACCGACAAAAACGGGCCGAATGAAATTGGCGTAGATGACGTGCACAATACGGGGAATCAACACTATCAAAGACGCAAGTTAAATTCTGGAATAAAGAGCTTCGTAGAGCAAGAGATGCCGTACAAAACACAAGTCATCGACGCCGCCCAAGGACAAGCATCACCCCAGAGAATATCGCAGTGGTTCGTGACCTTATTGAAGACAATCATCGGCTTACTGTGGTTGAAATTTGTCAGGAGCTTGGTATGCATATCAGGTATGGGAGTGTGCAGTCCATCATCAGTAGCCAAGTGATGGCAACGGTTTTTTTTGGGGACTTTAAAGGGTTCATGCTCATAGATTTCCTTCAAGCTTGCAGAACCGTCAATGCAGCCTATTATTGCAATCTATTGGAGAAGGTTCGAGCAGCCTATCAATTAAAAAGGCGAGGTTTCCCCATATGAGACGTGCTGCTGCTTCATGACAATGCCAGGTCCCATTCCGCAGCCCTAACCCAAGAAAAATTGGCTGATGTAGTGGACTGCCTTAGAACACCCGCCTTACGGCCCGGACTCTTACCCCTACCACATGTTTGGACCCCTTAACGAGGCATTAGGAGGGCAGCGTTTCTATGATGATAAGCAGGTCTAGAATTTCATGCGCAAGTGGCTACAGACGTGTCCTCCATTCTATGATGCAGGAATAAAAAAAACTCCCAATCCGCTGGCAAAAACGCATAGAGAAAGGTGGGAACTATGTAGAAAAGTTAGAATTTTTTATTTTGTAAAATTGTTTCAATAAAAAATTGAAAGCTGAGGTCGGTTTATATTTGATCTGCCCTCGTATATTAGGTATCTGAAAGCCCTTTATACAGTTCATGTGCACATTACTTCCCTGTGTTTTGTATTGGTTCACTGTATTCACATTCGAAATGCCGTACTTATTTTCATACCCGTAGTATACGAGTTAGCTAATTAAAAAAAAACAATTCGTCAGATGCCAACTGGTGCAGGTGTCTTGTTACCACTTGGCTTTCCGTGATTTGTAATGTACATGAGAAATTTGTGTGAAATGCCAGTTAGTATAATTAATTTTCTATTAAAGTGTTGTTCGTTCAGTGCTCAGGTCCAAGAGATCAGGATCGTAATCAGTTTTGTTGCCCCGATTTTGAAATGGGACACGCTGTGGTTCAGTGATGCATCTGTCCCTATTTCCCTAACACAATTCAGGAATAGATGTTCCCTTTCTTGTATTTATTTTTAAATCCCTTCTACATAGTTTAGTACAGTTGATTTGAAAATGCAAGACAGCACGTGGTTTCTTTCTTATATTAAAAGTCACTTGTTCTTTGCTTCAGTGTTCTTATACAATTTCAACACGCGTTCATGCTTGGCTTTGATGGTTCTTTTCAAGCCTATCACATTAAAAGTGGTTACTCTTTTCCTTCTCTTACTGGTCTTGTTGGTTTGGTCATGCATACAGCTAAGGCTATTGGAACTTCTCTTTTGATGTTCAGTTAGAATGTCACCAGAGAATCTCATCCTGCGTACCAGTGGGCAAATGTCCTTGCAGTTCCCTCCTCCCAGTTTTTACTTACTTTACCCCACTAGACAAACAAATAATATGCACCATTATCACGGAATTTTGAAGTGTACAAGAGGCACACTTGCTACCCATCTTCCAAGGCAGTAATGCAGACTCAATGCTTTTTCTGTACGTGACATCTGGGGTAGTGACTGCTAGATCGTTGCACTATTATTGCACTTTTCTTAATGGCAGTAGATTTTCAACTGCATAGTCCATGGATGAGAAACAATGGAATTGACACTCCAGCGTGATAACACACGTAACTGAAATCCCGTTAAATACCAATTCAGTGCACATGCAGCCGACTTTTGGTTGTGTAAATGAAGGTCACACCCTTGTCCTGGGTTCCCTGTGTGCATTTCTTGCCAGCAGCTTAATGTTGGTTGCCGTTAGTTAAACTGCATGCACAGTTGTCCAGTGTTTATATGAATCATCAAGAAAATACGAGTATAATATTTTAAATTAAAGTTATGATAATGAGAGGCCTGTAATATAGCTTTGAATTGCGGGTTAACTGTATATTCAATTGACTGCGTTAAGGAGTACAAAAAACTTTGTATTTAAACCCAGGGAATGTTGCATGCTTCAAACTGTATGTTATGGTATTTTGAATTAATGAGGTTGTACTGTACTGGGCTTTTTGGGGCTGAGCATGTATACATGTTGGGTATTGACATATTTTCTTCATAATGCACAGGACCACTGTTCGCCAACCACAGACAGTTTTTCAGCATGTGTCAGTAATAGTTTACGGTATTAAAAATGTATGTCACCGTTGGTATGTAGACTTTTACAAATTGTTGATCAACTTGTGGACAATAAGGAACATGCTGCTCTCGGGGTCACGGTAGTCCTCCTGGAACTGACATACCGCTCAGCTCGTAGAAATCTCGATTAAGACATGGCCCAGATGGAAGCAGGAGTTACGAAAGCTGTCCATTTTTCTGCTCACATTCTTGGCACCTCATGAAAAGTTCAGAGTTTTTGAAAATTTTAGAAAACATGAAGACACACCAGTCTTCGGCAGAAGGCATCTTGCGGGAATCAACATGGTGGATTTTCAGGTTGCAGAGATTTTTATTAATTTGTCACTATAACTAGTGTTTCAACCCAGCGCACCCCAGTTAACACCTGTGCTAATTCTTTGGAAGTTCTAATATATTGTAATTATGTTGCATTTTGTTCCCTATTTAAATCTGCTTATCACGTGGATTCCAGTGTTTCTGATGTGGGATATTAACTGAAAATTATGTGATAGTAAATGCTTACTGCACATCCCATCACAGTAGCAGGTGTTCATGATTATGGTGGGGCTGGTGAACTTCCTTCTGAAACTGAAAAAGTGTAGTCTCTGTAGGCTGTACATTTGTCATTTCCAGTAGCTGTTTTTAATTGCTTTGGCAGTAGTCGGGGGGGGGGGGGGGGGCATTTCCAGGCTCAGGGGCGCGGAGAAAAATTCACGTGGGGGGGGGCACGTAATTGTTAAGAAAT
>Ga0123355_10012152_pt1 | contig 13325 bp, 11 predicted proteins | sample TergutEmb28metaG_3_FD_89872 | JGI IMG/M metagenome (GOLD analysis project Ga0123355, IMG submission 89872) | Embiratermes neotenicus P1 segment gut microbial communities from Petit-Saut dam, French Guiana - Emb289 P1 | ecosystem: Host-associated > Arthropoda: Insects > Digestive system > Gut ...
ATTGTCTTCTGGGTATTTCTCCGCCGGGGAAATAACCAGAAGACAATTTATCACGATCTTAAGGTAACTGGCTGGGAGGGACTCGAATGGATTCGGCTGTCTTACGATATGGATACGCAGTGGGCTCTCTTAAAGACGACAATAAACCTTCGTGTTCCATATAATGCGGGGAATTTCTTGAGTAACTGAATGACTAATAACGTTTCAAGAATGACTGTGTTTCATGAAGTTATTTATGACTTTAAAATACCTACCTGACAGTGAAATAAAAAACTATCACGCGAAAGACGTGAACTGTGGAAGGTGCATCAATGCAATAGCAGACGGAATTGAGGTCGGTGTTTGAATCCCGCTAGAGACTATTTTTTTTTATCTCGCCATGGAATTTAGATCGGATCTCAGACCATGGACGGAATTTCTTTCTACCACGGTAGAGACTACAGAAGTGTGAAGCCGAGCAGTCAGCGCATGCACTGCCAAAATCTTAAACTTCTGAACCGCTGTACAACCTCACCGAGTGTGTCTACGTAGAGGTGTAACCTCACTCTAACATAAGAAACTTAACTCAAATTTTATCTAATAACACTTTCAAGTCTCTTGGTTGTTTTAATATAAGAATTCAGTTCCTCCGTTCTCTCAACTGACCGCTTCCCCACAACAAAGCTTAACTTGTAACGCTTTTTTGGTAATGTAATTCATACCGTGCATTTTCTTACATTCCATATTTTAACCAACAAAATAGAATAATTAAAATAAATAAAAGAGATCATAAAGTACAATTTATGTTAGGTACTAACACCTACATGTTTCGTCACCAAGGCTCCATCCTCAGGGAGTTCATTAAAAACAAAGTATCGTAAGTCCAACACGTACTTAATGTGCCAGTCGCCGTCACTTTCAGTATAAGAATTAAGTCTTAAAAGTTTATAATTCTAGCTTACACATTTTAACAAGTACAAGTCAATATAGCTGTAATGACAACACCATACGTTAACGAGCCACTTCTGTTACATGTTTGCGGTTGTTTATAAGAGGCTCGTTACTGTATGGTATGGTATGGTTATTGCAGCAACATGGACTTATACTTGTTAATATGTGTAATCTAGAAATTCAAATTTATAGGACCTTTAATTCTTATAATGAAAGTACGGACGACTGGCACCTGAAGTACTTGTTGGACTGCCGATCCTTTGTTTTTAATGAACTCCTTGAGGATGGAGTTTTGGTGCCGAAAGATGTAGAAGTTGGTACCTGATATAAAGTGCGTTTTATCATCTGCTTTGTTGTATTTTAATTAGTGCGTTTTGTTGGTTAAAATATGGAAACTAGTAACCCTGTTTACGAAAATAATTTCTGCTTATTTTTTGAATCGTATGAAAACACACAAATCCATTACGCTTAAAACGCACAGCAATTTTAACATAAAGGCAGTTCTTGCATGTAATAACCACTTCGCTGAAAGGTTAATAAAATGATTTGATTCAAATGTAATCTGTGTAACAAAGTTTGGCGTTGGTTAATTCATCTGATTTTTACCAATGGATGTTAACATATTTTCTCGACAGACTTCAATGTAGGTCTGTTGTACCACACAATTTAAAAATATGTGCAGTAAGGCCAAGTTGTACAGATATACAACAGGCAGTGTCCTTCCAACGGGTCGGTTCACACTGCAAGAAACTACTTTCCTGGGAATGTAATGTGCAGCCCTTCCTGACTTCCGCTCGGCCAACAATTCGAAGCCACTGAACCAGAGTCATGCAAATCGTTTCTGAGTACCTACCTGGTAGAAGACAAAGAACTCGGGGCACCTTGCCGCCAGACGCTCACAGCAGAGAGTGACAGAACAACTGATAACATTATCTTACGAAACCACACTCGATAAGAACTGCGCTCTTCTAGATTATCAAGCAGCGATTAGTGGTAATTTCTTACCGACTTTTTGGGACAATCTATCTGTCCCATCTTCAGGGTTCAATAATCGAGTCTTGAACCCTGAAGATAGGACTCGATAGGTTGTCCCGAAACGTCGGTGAGAAATTACCACCACTCGCTGCGTAATAATCCAGAAGCGTAGTTCTTATCCGTTTTGCGGCTGAAGCCTGAAATCACGCAAACGACACTCGACAAAACTGGACCAGGGTTTGTCACGTTTTCATTTCAGTCTCTAGACGCAGCTGAATTCCTCGTAGCTGTCAGCAGTGGCCCCCATTGTCCAACCGATTTTTCCCACTGACATGTAGTCGAGTAGAGCAGGGATATCGTAGTTGGTATGCCAAGTTATACGGCCACAGAACAGAGAAATCGTGGTTCGATTCCGAATAGTCTCATTGTCTTGTCTGTGAAGCGTCCGGACCGGCTGTGGGGGCGCACATAACCTATTCAGTGGCTACCGGAGACTTATTCCTGAGGGACTAAGCGACCAGAACGTGAAGCTGACCACTCTCATTAAATCTAGTGCCGAGATAAAAAACAAGTGGAACTCAAACTCCTTTCCCCAATATGCCTGCATCCAATAGTCACTACAGCTCCTTCAGAATTGTAACTAAATTATGGGCTGGAAACCCGGGGTTCGAATCCAGACAATGCCACGTATTTTATATTTGCCACCGAGTCCACATGGGTTCTGCGGCCCACAAAGCCCTCTACCTACTGGTTAGCAGTGGATCTTTTCCAAGGGATAAATTGCGCGATATGTGAATCTTACCATTTACCTCCTTAGGTGATGATACGAATGCGTGGATGTATACTTCCATTCCATCGTACACCTTCACGGCATACTGTTAGGCAAAGTAGCAACTTTACATGCAATTCAACACTTCTACTCACAATTAAAAACTTTTGTCCAATGAATTCAAAATGAGGCAAAACTCGTTACCAAAACATTTCCTTTTGCATCAGTTCATTAAGTACAAGAATGGTATACTGTCGCCTGTAATGATTGTTTATATTGAAAAGTCTCGTATCAAACTGGATTTGTATCTTCACAATGCAACAGTTTTGATTAGATTCGATTTGGGCAGTTTGTCCCACATTCACTGACCCTGAATTGGCAGTCAGGCTGTCTGCCAGAATGTTGATAAACATGCATTCCTTACATGGCCCAGTCAGGAAAACGTAACAACTACTATTACGGTACATGTTATTGGTGGACAATGAACAGGCAACTGAGGAAGATGGAATATGCTATTACGAATGACGTAACCTAGAAAAGTTACATGAATGTGAAGGGGATTGATGTAACTCAAGATAAAGTCTTTTGTAATAGTGATGTTGGTGGTGTGAACCTTTAGGTCATATTATCACAGAGTTCAGTGTAATTGTTTCAGCATACATAAATACTGAACTGGTACCAGTTTTATACATGTAAGGTCTTCAAAACCCTGTACTGCAACTCCTGCACAATAAATCTGCTGCAATGTAGAACACAAAAATTGAACAGTCCTCATTACTCCACCCTTCCCACTCCTACATCATAGGTACAGAACAATCTGTTCTTTTTTACAGTGCTGTTAACACTCAATCTGTTCTTATCTACAGTGCTGTTAACACTGTCAGTAAAAACACCCAGAAATCCTTGTTGTATGCAAACATAGTAGCACTGCTCCAATTGACTGCACTGTGCCCAGTCACTGCCCACAATGTTCCAATATCAACTACATATAAAATCTGCAAATCTTCTTTCTGCATTAATATCTTTAAATGATGTACAGAGTAGAGCATTGAGACGGACTAAATATGTGGCAAATGTGTTGGGTATGTCCCTCTCTGTTTGCAAATGGCATGCCTACTGCTGGAATACATTGTTTCCTGCACATATTGTGATTGCAGCTGTCAGTGACATTGGCATATGCAAATATGTGTATTTTTTGAGTTGTTTTTGTGATAGTTGTTACTTTTAAGTACCTAAACCCTGCCTCTCCAGCTTTCTTTCATGCATGTAATGGAAAATTTGTCTGGATTTGGTTATGACAGACCTGTACTGAGAAATTACAGCTTTGGGGTAGCACAACTCACTTATATCAAAAGAGCAAATTTCACCCAAGGAAGCTGTGATCCTATGATGACCTCTCTGCCAATACTAGGATTTATTCATTTAACCAACAGTCACAAATCTCTGCTGATTTACCATTCACTATTACCCAATACATCACACAATTCTACAAAATTTGCAGTTGGTAATATGTTGTATGCCGATCCCAGTGGCCGCACGGTCTAAGGCATAGGTCTGCAGCTGCTCGCCTGCTGAGATTGTGGGTTTGAATCCCACTGGGGGCATGGATGTCTGTCTGTTGTGAGTGTTGTGTGTTGTAAGGTAGAGGTCTCAGTGATCAGCTAATCACTAGTCCAGAGGAGTCCTACCGACTGTGATGTGTGTCTGTGTGTGATCTAGAAACCTCAGGAATAAGGAGGCCCTGGCCCAATGGGGGGGAGAGTACAATAATCAATGAATCATTATATACTTGAATTATTTGCTGCAATTTTACTACATAATGGCTTCATCACATCTTATCCAACTGACAGTGTTTAGAGGTATCCCTATATTGCACTCACATTTCATAAGCCACACTGTAGATACAAGCTACACACCACCTGCATGCCATAAATACTAATCCTCTTGCTGTAGCAACTGCAGAATTGTCAGATGTTTCAGCCCTCAGCAAGTTCAGGATGTGTTTGTATTTCTATGTAATGACACAATTAACAAGGCATAATTTGGATGCTATAAAATAGGAACAGTTTTTTACTGTACTTCTTATTAGACGCCAGTTTAATCTGTCAGCATATAATTACCTGTCGTCGTAGTTCCCACAAATAAATATGGTCTAAAATGTCATTCAAGTAAGAACACATAGATTCAAACAACACTTCATACAAAATGTGTGGGTTTTGAGAGTGTGTACCATGCATTTTGTAGATTTCTATTTTGTTTAACCAACAAATATACAAAGTATTTATTTACACTTATTTCATATATCTCCAACATGTGTCAATATCTAAGTATCATCTTCAGGGAACTGTTCATATGTTAAAGTTACAAGCCAATTGACAGTAATGGATTACTACATGTAGGGGTTACAATTAAGAGATGAAAACCTCATAAAATACAGCAAGCTGATACACTTCTTAAGTTGTTTACTGAATTAAAATTGTTGTTACATTGCAAACCTTCATGTAAGAAGCATCATAACTAGGGTAAGCCTATCACTTTTATTCAATATTCATTTTTCTAGTGTTATACATACTGCTGAATTATGGCAATTCATTACAAGATTGGACCCCTCACAAGATATAGAACCAGACATATACATCTGTATATAAAGCCACCACACACACACGATTAATACAGACCATGCAACAACTGTAACTGAATAAACAACTTAAGAAGTGTATCAGCTTGCTGTATTGTATGAGGTGTTCATGTTTTAATCTTTTATTTATTTTCAATCCAACCAGCCATACATGTGACTCTGGACACATCAGGCATAACATAGCTCTACATATATATATATATATATATATATATACATAACATAATACTATTAATAGTATCAATATTTTACAACATAAACACAAATGAAACAATGAAATACTACATAATAATTAATAAAACACTGGAGCATAATGTAATACAGTAATATAGCTAATTATTACTGTATTCTATTCTATTCAATTATATATATTTTTTAACATACAGTCTGTTACACTGTAACTTGGAACTTGTCAAAGAATGAAACACAAACATCACCAACTACAAACAACTTTGAACCACAGGAGACTGTCCGTTCCTTGGTTCAGAACCGATCTTCTTCTGTAGCTCAACCCGAGCGTGAGAATGTGGTGTGAAATTAAAAATACACACAATGTAACACACAATGTATCTATTCTAAATTTAACTACTACAACTGTCTGAGCTGGGATCCCAGAGCCTTAATCTACTATGTAATAACGCAAATTAACAAGAGAAAAAAATAATACATGAAACACTACAATATGCCAACTCTGAATATCAACTACACTTCTCAGCTATTAGGAGGTAATGAATGGGGTTAGTTTTGAAACTTTACACCAGTCTATGCAGTGCAATTCACAGGCTGTTATTAAGTTAATACTCCTTTCCCAGTTGAAATTCTTCTGGCCTTCCCAACAGCACTTTTACTCTGTTTCTGTCTACACAACACTCGCTCATCCTACCTTGATACAGTCAGGACATTGGTTGTTCTCTTTCATGGTAAGGAAGTTTTCTCTCTCCTTATTTTCCAGTTCAAGTCCTCTGCCCTTTCACATATGTAACTTTGAGGGGAAATGCTGTGTTAAAGTAGTAACAAATGAGTTCATGAAGAGATTAAAAGAAGTATTGGGCTTGTTAGACGCTAATACTTCGGCCCATGCTTCTTCATGTAGCAAATATTTATATTCTTCAACATTATTATCTGTAAAATGTATTTTACATGTAGTTATTGGATCCTTTAGTAAATTTTTTTATTTTATGTATAAAATTTGAGCCAGATGATCAGAGTAACCCAAATCAAGAACCTCTGTAAACATCTCATCATTTGCATAATTTACTATTATAATGTCAATTAATGATTTAGTATGACTAGTAATCCTAGTTGGGGACTTTACTGTGTTTGTTAGATTATTCGTCAGTAATAAATTTTGTAATTCTTGCAGTTTGCCGCTGTAATGGAAAAAATTAACATTCAGTTCACCATAAAGAATTAAACGTTTTCCTTTAGAATGAACTTTAGCAATTAATAACTCCAATTTAAATAAAAATTCATACAAGTCACTACCTGATGACCTGTAAATACAGGCCAGAATAGGACCAGAGTCAGACAGTTCAACTGCAGACATTTAAAAAACTTTTTCACTACCTAAACCCCTAAGATAATTAACTTCTTTAGTTTGAATAGTATTTCTTGTAAAAATACATGATCCTCCTGATGTGCTATAACTTCTGCTGAAATTGCTTAATAATCTGAATTGATCCATATTTAGGACATTCATTTGGTCTTCTAATAACCAATGTTCAGTAAAACATAAAATATTTACATTTAAATGATCAACAGTTAACATCATATCATAGCTATATCTAGTAACTTATTGTTTAAACTTTGAACACTGTGGTGTAATAATCTTATATCATAATCACTAAAATTCATTACCTAACCTGCTTTATTATTAAAATCAAGTGTTTCTATTGTGTTTCCTATTTCATTATCCTTGTTAGTGTGGCTTACTTACTCTCAGTGTAAGTTTTATGATGTCCATAAAAAATCCTGATCTCTCAGTGTTGGTTTTTTCCTTTGCCTTTTGGCAAGCTGTGGATGAACAACCATCCCTTCATTGTTGTTTGGTATGTTGATTGCTGAGGGCAATTCTTGTAATCCACTGAGTTTTTCTTTGGACTTTTTGAAAACTGTAGTTGAGTAACCATCACTTCTTTGTTATTTGATGTACTGAGATCATTTATGTTTCTATCTTGATGGGAGATCATAGGGTCTTCCTTCTACTGCAAGCAAATGTGCGACACTTTCTTCTTGTTGAAAAAACTTTTGACAACTGCAGCCAGTTTTAGAGCAATATGTTCTTTTGAGATGAGTTCCAGTGTAGGCCATGTTTTGTAAAGTATTCTAATTCAAGGTCTGTTTCTAATATCTTCACATTATTGTACATTTTCATTCTCTTTTTTAACTGTCTATTAAATCTAACCACTTCATTATTTACACGAGAAGAGAGAATAAAGTCATATCTAGGTGGTGCAGTCATTACCACAATATTTACCATTTGTCTTTTCTCAACAAAATTACATTACATAAGTGTTTTAAGGCCTCTCTGGAGTTATTCTTCCCAATGTCTTTTCATCCTCCCCACACTACCACAACATCATTGGGCAAAAAGATGGCCAAGGCACTGGCACAAACCAAGCATAGCTCGGAAAGTTCAACTAATAATGATAAATCTATTAAACTATTGGAATGTAGGGAATATGCTGATCTTGAACAACATCTTCACCAGGCTCTAAACGAATTAAGTTCTGCTCAATTGAGCATCGATTTATGTAACAAGGAACATAATCAAGCTAGCGTGGTTACATCTGTATCTCAGTAGGTAAGTACTGACCTAGAAGAATATGATAAATGGACATTGGTGATGCCAAGACGTCCTAATGTTCAGTTAGGAGATAATTATAAAGAAATCGAGAAAGTAAATGAGTGCACAATTGAGCAAAGGCTGATTTCAAAGAATCCCTATATAGTGCTTGAGGAAGACAACGATATAATTAGTAATGATTTGCAAAAAAATTCAATGTCTGAGACTGAAGAAAACGTTACTGACAATAACCGAAAGGATCTTAAGCATAACTCAAACAGATATTATATATCTGTGCAGGAACCAGCAGTAGAACCCCCCAAAAAGACTGCAACTCAACATAACCTACAAAATCAAATGAGGACCCAACTGAAATGGTTTGTGAAGGAAGATAATGAGACTTATTCCATTCCTATGATAATAAATCTACAAATATCAAGAGATAAAATAAGGAGAGTCACAATTCCAAGAACACTCGTTCAGGGAGGAGATAAGAAGCGTAATATGAATGGGTGCAGTGGAAAAACCATATCAACATCCAAAAGCAAAATGGTTATTCTAGGTGACAGACAATTGAAGAGAAGTGTTCCAAGAACTGATAATTATTTAAGTTCAAAATTTGTGGTTAGTGGATTCATCAAGCCTGGTGCTGACTTTGAAAGCATTGTGGGAAAGATGAGTCTGGGATCATCCAACAAACATGTCCTTATATGTAATGGTGGTGCTAATGATGTCTACAACAGTAACTCAAAGAAAGTAATATTACCGATTATGAAGTTTTTCCAGGAAAATGATAAAACAAACATAATAATGCTAGATATTCTGCATAGATATGATTTGCCTGATAATTCGTATGTGAATAAGGACAGTAAGACATTTAACTCAAAACTGAAAAAATATGCAAAATAATTTAAACAAGTTACAATTTTGGAATTCAGTTTTACTAGAAATTGTTTTATTCAACATGGTTAGCATTTGAATGGATATGGGAAAGGACTATTAGCTAAGCAACTGGCTTCTTTAATTTACGAAATGAGTTGTCAGAAAATTGAGGAACCAATTATTCTAGAATGGAAAATGGGGTTAAATGACAATGTCACCTCACACCCTTCGACTGTAGCACCCAAATGTACAATAACACAGCCCAATACAGTCACCTGTAGAACTTCAACTACGATAAAGAAGCCACCTATCACAAGACAAAGTTATTTTTATGGTAAATGACATCTTAAGTCTAGAAAACAGTAACATTTGAAATAAGTATGACAGCTCCACTACTAATCTTTATGCTGATTTTAATTTTAATCCTCCTTCCTACAGTAAAGTAAACTCTGACTTCAAAGAGAGTTCCAATAATCTAAAGGTTTATCACCAAAACACCAGAGGCTTGAGGGATAAACTAAGCCAGTTATCTAATATCTTATACTCTGAACTCCCACATATAATATGTATAAACATGCATCACCTCAAAGATTTTGAAATGGACATGATTACAATAGAATACTATAAAATTGGTGCCAAATTTTGTAGGCATCAGTATAAAAACGATGGTGCATGTATATTTTTGCATGAATCCATAAACTTTGACTCAATTTCTACCCACCATATCTGCAAAGAGAAAGGTCTGGAAATATGTGCTGTTAAATTAAACCTACCTAAGATTAAAACAGTCATTATAACTATCTATAGATCTCCCACTGGAAATTATAATTACTTCCTGAGGAAATTAGATTCTTTTATAAATTCATTATATACCAAAAAAATGAAATTTATCATCTGTGGGGATATAAATATAAATTATCTTTACTGTCATAATAGCAGACAACAATTAGATATGCTATTAGCTACATACAATTGAAAGAGTACAGTAAATTTTCCTACGAGAATTATAAATGGCTCAAGTACTGCGATTGATAACATTTTTATGGATTTATTAAGAAATTTTACTATAAATCCCCTTATAAATGGGTTATCAGGCCACAATGCTCAACTACTGAAATTATAAAATATCATTGCGCCTATACAAGAATTAACATCTTACTATGTTAGAAACATAAATAGCTCTGCTATATATGAATTTGAATGTAAATTGAGTATGGAAAGTTTGGAGGATATTTGCGAAGGATCTGACACAAATGTAATATTTAACAACTTTTTAAATATTTACTTCAAAATCTTTAATGCTTGCTTTACTAAAAGGAAACACAATGCCACCCATAGATATAACCCACAGATAAATAGAGGAATTAAAATATCTTGTCAAAACGAAAGAATTTTATATACAAGATGCAGCAGAAGCAATGATACAAATCGCAAACTATGATACAAAAGATATTAACACACATTATAAGAACAGCAAAAAAGGTATTATGATGAATTAATATTTAAATCCAATAATAAAACTACAACTACACGGAAAATTATGAAAAAGGAAAGAGAAAACAACTGTCAAAATAGTACTAAATCTTTAAATATTAATAACAACATATCAAATAATCCACAGGAAATTGCCAACACTTTCAATAATTATTTCTCAACTGTCATAGATACTGTTATCAGAAATATCATAAACAATAACAATGATTTTAATGGTAATGTGGATCCTTCCAAATGTTTAATTACCAACTTCAGTAACATGTTTTCAAGTATTAATCGGAAATATGCAACAACTAATAAAATTAATAAGATTATTAAATTGCTAAGGATAAAAAACTTGTATGGGTATGATGAAATCTCTATAATAATTTTAAAATTAAGTGCCCCTTTTATTATTTCCCCCTTAACCTATATTTGTAACAAATCCCTTTCCTCTGTTGTATTCCCCAAAAGACTAAAATATGCCATAATCAAACCTGTCTATAAGGAAGGAGACAAACTTCACACCACAAATTACAGGCCAATCTCTCTTTTAACATCCTTTTCTAAGATATTTGAAAAATTAATATATTCAACATTATATAAACACATATGTACTAATAACATACTAGTTAAGGAACAATATGGATTTAGAATAATAGTTTTACTGAGGCTGCATCCAATGTGTATTAAATGAAATATTAATTGCTATTAATAATAGACTTTTAGTAGGAGGTATATTTTGTGACCTCGAGAAGGCCTTTGATTGTGTTAACCATAGAATTCTAGCTGACAAACATCAGTTTTATGGAATTAAGTGGAGATTCTTAGCTTTAATACAATCTTATCTTAGAGGATGATACCAAAAATTACTTATTGACAAATTTAATGCATATGGGAATGCTACTTCTGGATGGGAAAAAATTACAAATGGAGTTCCTCATGGTTCCATCTTGGGCCCATTGCTTTTTATTATTTATATAAACAACTTACCCATGGTAACAGACAATGATTCTAAAGTTGTGCTCTTTGCAGATGATACTAACATTATAATAACTAGCCCTAATCAAGAAGGACTTCAAATAGCATTAACCAAAACACTTTCTGAACACTTTTTGAAGAACAGTATTTTGAACACATGGTATATAAATAAAATTGAATTTGTGATAGGTGGTGACATAAATATTAACTATTTAGAAAACTGCAAGAAAAGGCCACAATTAGATGCACTATTACAAACCTATAACCTAATAGGAACAGTATCATTTCCTACATGTAAATCAAAAGCATCTACTGCCACTATTAACAACACATTCATAACAAGGACCAAAAATTATATTATAAATCCCCATATCAATGGGCTTTCTGATCATGAGGCGCAGATAATAATGATAGAAAATATTGTTCTTACAAAACAAATAAATAATATCACTACAAAAAAGGGACATCAATGACCAAAGTACACTGGAATTCCAATTACTACTAAGTCATGAATATTGGGAAGAAATTTTTATGGAGGATGATGCTAATACTTCTTTCAACAAATTTTTAAATATATATTTAAGGATTTTTCACTCTTGCTTTATTAAGAAACATACAAACTTCAATACAATTTCTAAACCTTGGACAACCAAAGGGATAAAAACCTCATGTAATCGAAAGAAAGTTATATCTCAAGATGAGGGATAATATTGAAATGGAACATAAGTTATATTACAAACACTACTGCAAAATATTATCTAAAGTTATAAAGGAAGCAAAAAAACTCTATTATAAAGAAGTTATTAGTAAGTCAAAAAATAAAATGAAAACCACATGAAATATCATACGTAAAGAAACAAGAAAATTAACTGATGAGAATAACATTAAATCATTAAGAATTAATGATCATGTAGTATATAACCAAATAACCATTGCAAACAAACTTAGCAATTACTTTTTCAACATAGTAGGGAGTATTAGTAACAAAAGAATTAATGAAAAAGAAGGAGAGGCAAGTCAACTACAAAATTTATTTAAGTACTTTAATCAGCCATTCAAAGACATAAGTTGGCCTTACACCTCTGCAAAAGAAATAAAATAATAGACTCACTGAAGGATAAGAATTCCGGTGGGTATGATGAAATCTCAACAAAAATCATAAAAATAAGTAAACCTTTTATAATCTCTCCCTTAATAAATATATGTAACAAAATGCTTGCCCAAGGTATCTACTCTGAATGATTGAAATTCTCATTAATTAAGCCAATTTATAAAAGTGGAGACAAATCTTCCCCATCTAATTATAGACCAATCTCCCTATTGCCTGTATTTTCTAAAATTTTGGAAAAAGTCATATACAAAAAATTATTTGATCATTTGAACAGTAATGTTATATTGAATGAGCATCAATATGGTTTTCGAAGTGAAGTGTCAATAGAAAATGCTTCTTATATATTACTCAATTAAATACTGACAGCATTGAACAACAAATAGATGGTAGGAGGAATATTTTGTGACCTCCATAAAGCATTTGACTGTATTAATCATGCTGTACTATTAGAGAAAATGAAATTCTATGGAGTATCAGGAAAATTTTACACTTTAATAAAGTCTTAATTAGATGGAAGAAATAAAAAATAATTTTAAGTCATAATAATGGTACTGAATCCACCTGGGAGAAAATAAAACAGGGGGTACTGTACCACAAGGATCAATTTTTGGACCCATTTTTTTTCTAATTTATACAAATGACTTGCCAAATTTAGCATCCATTGGAACCAAAATCCTTTTGTATGCGGACGATACCAGTATAATAGTAACTAGTCCAAATTTGGAAAATTTTGAAACAAAAATAGATTACATATTTGGGGATATTAATAATTGGTTTAAAG
>Ga0123355_10012153_pt1 | contig 13325 bp, 11 predicted proteins | sample TergutEmb28metaG_3_FD_89872 | JGI IMG/M metagenome (GOLD analysis project Ga0123355, IMG submission 89872) | Embiratermes neotenicus P1 segment gut microbial communities from Petit-Saut dam, French Guiana - Emb289 P1 | ecosystem: Host-associated > Arthropoda: Insects > Digestive system > Gut ...
CATGTCGCTGTTCGCCCTTATCATAGCCATGGGCTCGGCATTGTCCTCCGGTGGCATGGTAAGTGTCTTTATAGGACTTTCCTCCTTGGCTTTGTACGCAGTGTCCTTCTTCGAAGCTTTCAAAATCAGGCGAGAGATGGTTATGGGCAAGGAAGTTAAAGATGCCATACCCAATATTAAAGGAATTGGCGGCAATAAAACCATGGTCATAGTAATAATTGCCCTTTTTGCCGCAGCTATTGGCATAAATATACTTACTGCCCTGCCATGGTATGCTTGGCTCGTACTGGGAATAGTCGCCATATGTTACGCGCCGTTTTTAGGAAAAAGAGCAAGAACATCCTCGAAAAATAATGACGCGGATGATGCAAAATAATGGAGATTTTGAAACATCAAACAAGCTTATGTAAAAATGTTCCACGTGGAACATTTTAATTGCAGGGCTTGTTTTTTTATGTTAAAATATAAAGGTGAATATTTTAGCACAGAAGAAGGTGGGTGAATGTCATGGGAAGGATTATTTCTATCGCCAATCAGAAAGGCGGAGTAGGCAAAACAACCACTGCAATAAATTTGTCGGCCTGTTTGGCGCAGGCGGGGAAAAAGGTGTTGACTATTGATTTTGACCCCCAAGCCAACACCACAAGCGGACTGGGGGTGGACAAACGTAATCTTTCGGCCACTGTGTATGATTTGTTGCTGGGGGCAAAGCGGGTTGACGAGGTTATTTGCGCCACCGTCGTTGAAAACCTGAGTCTTTTGCCAACAAATGTGGAATTGGCGGGTGCAGAGATAGAGCTTATAAGCTTTCCGGACAGAGAGTACATACTAAAACGCATCTTGGTGGACTTAAAATACATCTACGATTATATTTTAATTGATTGTCCGCCTTCACTGAATATTTTAACTGTAAATGCACTGGTTGCCTCTGACACGGTATTGGTACCCATACAATGCGAATATTTCGCGTTGGAGGGTTTAAGTCAGTTGATGTACACCATCGAGCTGGTGCGAAAGCGGCTGAACAAGCGGCTGGAGCTGGAGGGAGTAGTCTTCACGATGTATGATTCCAGGACGAATCTGTCTGCTGAAGTGGTGGAAGAAGTGAAAAGCCATCTGGCAAAAAATGTATACCGAAGCATCATACCCAGAAATGTACGCCTCAGCGAGGCACCAAGCCATGGCGTGCCCATAACGATGTATGACACAAAGTCCAAAGGCAGCGAGGCTTACATTTCTTTAGCCCAGGAAGTTATTGCAAAAGCTAGATAAAAGGCGAGGGGGATCACGTATGAAGAAAGGTTTGGGCAAAGGCCTTAACGCATTAATTACATATGACGAAGTTGCCGCGCTGAAAGCTGTTGCGGCCGATGAGGAGATTTACGAAGTCGATATAACCAAGGTTATGCCCAATCCCGGGCAGCCTAGAAAACATTTTGACGAAAGCCAGATTGAAGAGCTTGCAGCATCCATAAAAGAGTTTGGCATAGTGCAGCCTTTGATTGTGAAAAAAAACAACGAAAATTATATGATTGTGGCGGGTGAGCGAAGATGGCGGGCAGCGCAAATCGCCGGGTTAAGCCGAATTCCGGTGGTTGTCAGGGAATATTCCGATATGCAAATGTTGGAGATTGCCCTTATTGAGAATATTCAGCGCGAAGACCTTAATCCCATTGAAGAAGCCAATTGCTACAAGCGGCTGAATGAGGTCTTTTCTTTGACACACGAAGACATATCCGGAAAGGTCGGCAAAAGCCGAAGCCATATTTCAAATTCCATACGGCTGTTGCGGCTGGATTCACGGATTCAAGCCTATATCGTGACGGGCGATTTGACGGTGGGACACGCCAAAGCAATCTTACCCATCGAAAACAAAGAAATTCAGCTGTACTTCGCACGCAAAATGGTGGAAGAACAGCTGAATGTCAGAGAGGCCGAAGAGTTTGTGCGCAAATATGGCGGCACCTCTGGAGCTGCGGAAGCAAGGATGCCTGAAAAGAAAGAAGCCGACAAAAAATATAATCATTTTCAGACGGAACTTCGGGGCATATTAAGCACGAGGGTTAATATACGCGACAACAGGACAGGAAACGGCGGCGGCAAAATAGAAATAAACTATTTTTCCGAAGAGGATTTGGGGCGCATTATCGGTTTGATAAAATCAAGTCGATAATGCTTGATTTTTAACATGCTTGATTGCGTTTCGCACCTGCGGAATCAGTAGCACTACTATTGTGATAGCAGCCTCGGCATATATGTAAGCTGCGTTATACGTTATCGAATACCACAGAGGGTTCATCCCTTCGGGTGCATAATGCGCAAAAAAGAAATAGCCGGATATAGTATGCATAACAAAACGCCCCGTAACTGCAACGATGAAACCGATATACAGACCGCCCTTTGCCTTGTAGAAAAAGCCTGCAAGTCCCAACATGCCAAAGGCCAGAGGATAATCAAGAAGCAGCTGGAAGGGATGCAGCACCAACGGGCCTTGCGCGAACTGCAACAGACCGAAAGAAAGTCCCGACACAAGGCCAACCGCCGGACCAAACAAAAACCCTACGAAGGTCACAAAAAACATACTCATCGGACTGACAGAGCCGCCCATAGGCATCGGCCACAGTCTGATATATGACAGCGCGAAGGCCACTGCCAAGGATAATGCCGCATAAGTCAGCACCCTGGTGGAGATATCTGCCCTTTTGAATAAATAACCCGATATTGCCAAAAACAGGGTTACACTGATGATAAGCATGATGAGTGCCCCCAAGTCCGTCAGCTGATAATAGCCTTCCCATCGCCCTTCTGTAATCAGGGCATCACGAATTGCTTCAAACATAAAAAAACCTCCTTAAAATTTGACTGGCAAGGAGGCAAGAAATCATCAAGTTCCTAGTTATTGCTTCCCTTCGCCGGCATTATCCGGATCAGGTACAAGGGTAATAATCTCAGCCTTTCTCACGAAAAGCACCCCTAGCCAACTAATAATATGTAATTCACATTGATGATATACCAAATTTATGAACAAGGTGTGAACAAATGTATAAATTAATTGCTTGTGACGTTGATGGGACACTGCTTGGCAGCAATTTCAAAGCAACAAAGGCCGATATAGAGGCCATTGCCGAGGTGCAAGAAAGGGGCATCATATTTTCGCTTTGCTCCGGCCGCTCTTACAAAAGCCTGAAAATAATCGCTCAGGATCTGGGCATCAAGACAAAAGGAAATTACATCATTGGTTTTAACGGCGGCATTATTTACGATATGTTTAATTCCGGCATCGTAAAACAAGATAACCTTGAAAAAAGCATCTTCATGCAAATTATTCAAGTTTTCAAACAAACCCAGCGAAACTTTGAGATGGTTATTTATGTTGACGGCGAGCATGTGCTGTTTGAAAGCGGATTAAAATATGCCCACATATATCAAAAAACCAGCAGATGCAATTGGACAGAAACTGAAGATATTTTGGCGGAAACGGGAAAACTGGACGCAGTAGCCAAAATTATTTTCATCGGAGAAAACAGCGCACTGAAGCCATTTGAAACAGAGCTATCCGGGCATCTGGGCAACGAAGCCAACGTCTTTTTTGCTTCCGATTGCCTTCTGGAGACTTCGCCGGCAGAATCCACCAAAGGAAACGGCGTCAAATGGCTTTGCCAAAAGCATGGTATCGACCTTTCGCAAGTTGTCGCCATCGGGGATAATTACAACGATTTAAGCATGATAAAACAAGCGGGTCTTGGCGTTGCGGTGGCAAACGCCGTGCCTGCCGCAAAAGAAATCGCGGACTATATCACGGAAAACGACAACACAAGAGGTGCCGTTGCCGAAGTCATCAATAAATTTGTGCTGCGTTCTTAAATAGCCATCAAATGGGCAATGTCCGCAATTTTGCTATGCAGCACAGAATTCATCACTCTTTGTTGCATCTCATCATTTATGTTGGAATAAATTCGAGAAACATCCCTCAATAATCTTGATTCTTGCAACAGGGCATATGAAATGCCGACCCTGAAGTTTTTGGTGCTCTCAATTTCCATTTCCTTCGGTCTCCAATCAGTTTTCGCCATCATCCGGTACAAATCCGTTATATTCTGGACTTGCTGCCGCTTGCTGTTTAGCAGTTCCAGCACCAGTTCTCGATTCTCCTCCGTGACCCCGTGGGATTTAACCAAGCTTTCATAATAAGCGATGCTGTTGGTTTCACCTTGAATTAAGTCAGATATCTTACCGGCAAGGTCATTTGCCGCAGCCGAACCTGTGGAGCCTGCAAACCCTTCCGGAATGGGTTCAAACCGTACACTTGGGTCGCTCGCGGGATTAAGCAGATGCATGGGCGGCATGTTCTGTTGCGGTGGCCTTTGTTGTTGTGGCATGGGCGGCATGTTCTGTTGCGGTGGCCTTTGTTGTTGTGGCATGGCATGTGGCATATTTGGCAGTCTATGTGGCATATTTCCCCTGTTCATGCCGCCCATGTGCGGATTAGTGTTGGGCATGTTTCTGTGATGTTGGGAATGGCTGTTTTGGCGTGGCCTGTTAAAAAACATAATCTCTACGCCTCCTGATGAATTCGTTTAGACCATATTATTATATTATTACCGCCGTTGTGCCATGTGGAATATTTTCGTACAGCCATTTTGCATCATCGGGCATCAGGCGGATGCAGCCGCTGGAGCGTTTTTCGCCCACAATGTCCTCGCCGGTTATTATGTTTTTGTTTTCATCCATGGGGATGGAATGAAAAAGATATTGGCCGTTAAAACGCAGCCAGTATTTTGCTCCGGAATCCAGTCTTTCGGAATAAAACCACAGACCCCGGTCGGATATCGTGAAGTTCCCCTTGGTTGTGGGGGATACGTTAAGACCCGTCGAGCAATCAAAAGATCTGATAAGAGACCATCTATGCGTCTTATGAATGAAAACATGGGTTTTTTGGCGATTAATATCGGTTATGATGAGATGGCCGGTACTGCTGATGTAGTTTCCTTCATTGGCGAAGTCTTCCAGTTGTCTTCGGGTTAAAGTAGATTTGTCTGTCGGAGCATCAAGAGGAATTATGAGACATTTTGCGGCAACCCAGCCTGTTTTGCCGTTATTGTCCAATATTTTATATACCTCGGTGGAAAAGTCCTCTAAAACTTCTACAATCAGACCCGTGGAGAGTTCACCAACAGGAAAATTAAGGGCTTTATCACTGTACATTTTGCAATCGTGAGAGACTTCGGCCATTACAGGGTTACCGTGTATGGCCGCCGACACCAAAAGAGCCGCAAGCAAGAAGGTCTTTGCAGTCATTAACGCGCACCACATTTCTAAAGGCGATTTAGTGCTTATGTTGCGCAATAAGCGGCATTTTATCCAAAGGGTTTGTACGAGCTTTTTATCTCGACTATCCTGTTAAAGATGAGATTACCGGGGGTTGAGGTTTTAGAGTCCAAGCAAAAATAGGCATTGCGCATAAACTGGAAACGATCTTCGGTCGTGGCATCCGTTATCGACGGCTCGGCCACGGCATTTTGCACCACTGTCAATGAATTTTCATTAAAACGGAAACCGTTTTCTTGGGTATTGTCGTCCAATACCAAGTAATCATACAGATTAGCCATAATTTTCGTCGCATGGCCGCAGCTAATCCAATGTATTGTGCCCTTCACCTTACGCTCTGTGAAACCGCTGCCGCTTTTTGTGGCAGGGTCGTACGTCGCGTGAACCTCTGTTACTTCTCCGGCATCGTTTTTCACAAAACCTGTGCATGTGACAAAATAAGCACCGGCCAGACGCACTTCTTTGCCCGGCGACAGACGATGATATTTGCTTGGGGCATCCTCCATAAAGTCCGCCCTTTCGATATAAACTTCGCGGGAAAAGGGGATTTGGCGTGTGCCAAGGTCAGGATTTTTGGGATTATTGGGCATTTCCACCCATTCGGTTTGTCCCTCAGGATAGTTGGTGATAACCAGCTTGATAGGGTCAAGAACAGCCATAAGGACTTTGGCGGATAGAGCAAGGTCTTCACGCTGAAAATGCTCCAGCATGGCGATGTCCACTCTGGTTTCGCCTTTGGACACGCCCATTGCTTCGCAGAAGTTACGTATAGCGGCAGGAGTAAAGCCGCGACGGCGCAAACCCGATATTGTGATTAAGCGTGGGTCGTCCCAGCCGTCTACAATACCATCCTCTACCAGTTTCTTGAGGTGGCGTTTGCCTGAAATGGTATTGGTGATATAAAATTTAGCAAATTCAATTTGGCGGGGCTTGGGATCAAAGCCTATCTGGTCTATAAACCAGTTATAGAGGGGGCGATGATCCTCAAATTCCGCCGAACACAGCGAATGGGTTATATTTTCTATGGCATCCTGAAGCGGATGGGCATAGTCATATGTTGGGTAAATGCACCATTTGTCGCCCGTTCTGTAATGAGAGACGCGGGTTATGCGATACATAATGGGGTCACGCATGTTGATGTTAGGACTCGTCATGTCAATTTTAGCACGCAATGTGCGTGTACCGTCAGGAAACTCGCCGTCCTTCATCCGTCCAAACAAGTCCAAATTTTCTTCTATACTACGTTCCCTGTATGGACTGTTCTTGCCCGGTTCTGCAAAGCCGCGATATTCCCTTATCTCTTCGGCAGTAAGGTCACAAACAAAGGCCACGCCTTTTTTGATGAGATCCACAGCAAAGTCATAGCACTGATCAAAATAATCTGAGCCGAAGCATAATTTATCCCATTCAAAGCCCAGCCACCTTATGTCATGCTGGATGGCTTCGACATATTCTATGTCGTCCTTTGCGGGAGCTGTGTCATCCATGCGCAAGTTACACAAGCCGCCATATTGCTTGGCCATACCAAAATTGAGACATATGGCCTTTGCATGACCTATATGGATATAGCCGTTGGGCGAAGGAGGCCAGCGAGTATGCAGCTTATGCGTATTCTCGCCCAAGTCTTTTTGGATATATCGTTGTATAAAATTCACAGGCATCCCTCCCATTGCATATTTTACGAAGCTTCATCCGGCCTCAGCCCAACTTCAAAGTCCCCGGTGCCTTCTTTGTAATAAATTATGGCCGGTGCCTTTTTCTCCACGGTATCTTTGGTGACAACGACCTTTTCGATGTTGTCAGAAGATGGAATTTCGTACATAATGTCTATCATAAATGATTCGATGATAGAGCGCAGGCCGCGGGCACCCATTTTACGCTCAATGGCGAGTTTGGCGGATGTGGATATGGCCTCCTCGTCAAATTCAAGCATCACATCATCAAGCGAGAAGAGATGCTTGTATTGCTTTATGAGGGCGTTCTTAGGCTGGGTGAGGATAGACACCAATGCGTCCTCGTCTAAGGCATTAAGCGAGACTATTATGGGCAAGCGGCCTATGATTTCGGGTATAAGGCCGAACTTTTGCAAATCCTTGGTTGTGACCTGTCGCAGCACCTCATCATTGGCCTTGTCGTTTTTGTCTCTAAATTCCGCGCCAAAGCCGATGATTTTTTTGTTCAGGCGTTGTTCGATTATTTTATCTATGCCATCAAATGCACCGCCGCATATGAAAAGAATGTTGGTGGTGTCCATCTGAATAAACTCCTGATGAGGATGTTTGCGGCCGCCTTGTGGAGGTACGGAGGCCACAGTGCCTTCCAAAATTTTAAGCAAAGCCTGCTGAACCCCTTCGCCGCTGACATCGCGGGTGATAGAGGGGTTTTCTGACTTGCGGGCAATTTTATCAATTTCGTCAATGTAGATAATGCCAAGCTCGGCTTTGGCCACATCGCCGTCTGCGGCCTGAATAAGGCGCAAAAGGATATTTTCAACGTCCTCACCCACATAACCGGCTTCCGTGAGGCTGGTGGCGTCCGCAACGGCAAAGGGTACATCAAGCAGTTTGGCTAAGGTCTGCGCCAAAAAGGTTTTGCCCACGCCTGTTGGCCCCAAAAGAAGCACATTACTTTTTGAAAGTTCAATGTCGGCATCTTCGTCTCCTTTGAGAATACGTTTGTAATGATTGTACACTGCAACAGAAAGGGCACGTTTTGCAGCATCCTGACCTATCACGTATTGGTCAAGATAGGCACATATTTCTTTGGGTTTGTAAATTTTGTAGTCCGCGACTTCATCATCGGTGATATAATCTTGCTGACCATCGAACATTATGTCGTTGCAGAGGTCTATGCATTCACTGCAAATAAATACGCCACCACGGCCTGCCACAAAACGCCTGAAACCTTCGTTAGGTTTGCCGCAAAAACTACAATATATCTGTTTTTCATCTTCTCTTGACATTAAGATACCTCCTTACGGGACTTTGGTAATAATATCATCAATCAGGCCATACGCCTTTGCTTCTTCGGCTGTCATGAAGTTGTCACGGTCAGAATCTTTTGTGATAACGTCAATAGGTTGACCTGTCATCTCGGACAGCATTTTATTCAGCCGCTCCCTTTCTTTCAATATACGCTTTGCGTATATCTCTACATCGGAAGCTTGGCCGCGGGCGCCGCCGGACGGTTGATGTATCATAATTTCAGAATTGGGCAAAGAATATCGCTTGCCTCTGGCACCACCGGCCAACAAAAACGCACCCATGCTGGCAGCTAGACCTACGCAAATGGTGGACACATCAGGTTTTATGAAATTCATTGTGTCAAATATCGCCAGACCGGCAGAAACAGAACCGCCCGGGCTGTTGATATAGAAACTGATGTCTCTGTCGGGGTATTCTGCCGCCAAAAACAGCAATTGTGCCACAACAAGATTAGCGGTGACATCCGTAACGGGGTCGCCCAAAAAAATTATGCCGTCCTTCAACAGTCTGGAATATATGTCGTAAGCGCGCTCGCCTCGGTTTGTCTGCTCTACTACCATAGGCACCAAAGCCATATCAATCCTGTGCTTGTTGTCAAAAAAATCCATTTTATTCCTCCTCTTTGGCTTCCGGGGCCACGGCCACGGCCGCCGCCTTTATCTTTTCAATTGCCTTTTGGGCTTTTATGTCTTCGTTTATGGCGGCCGCTTCGTTTTCGCCTACGGTCTCCATCAGTTTGTCTTTTTCTATGTCGTAAACCTCCGCTAAGCGCGTCAGTTCTTTGTCAAATTCTTCATCACTCACCTTAAAGTCTTCTTGCTTCACAATGGACTCTACGGCCAGGCGAATCAGGATGTTGCCTGTTGCTTGCTCGGCGTACATGGCGCGAAGATCCTGAATGCTCATGCCCGTCACCTCCATGTACCTGCCAAAGTCCATACCCTGTGAGCGAATTCTGTTTGCAAATTCCCGTATAAGTCTGTCCGTTTCAAAATCTATCATGGGTTGCGGAATATTCGTAGATATTCTTTCCGAAAGACCCTTCAAGATTTGGCTTTCGACTTCCCTGTCGGCAAAGGCGGCCTTCTGCCGGGCTATATTCAGCTTTATGTCGTCTTTATATTCCTCAAGAGTGTCAAATTCGGACACTTCTTGGGCAAACTCATCATCTATGTCGGGCAATTCTTTCAGTTTGATGTCATGCAAATATACCTCAAAGACGGCGGGCTTGCCGGCAAGCTTCTCTGCGTGGTACTCCTCCGGAAAAGTGACATTTACATCAAATTCATCGCCGATATTTTTTCCGATAAGTTGATCTTCAAAGCCGTCTATGAAAGAACCGGATCCTATCTGAAGCTCTAAATCTTCGGCATCGCCGCCATCAAAAGGTTTGCCGTCAATAAAGCCCTTAAAATCAATGACGGCAATGTCACCATCCTGCACAGCCCTGTCCGTAACAGAATGAATCCTGGCATTTTTTTCCCTTTCCCTTTCGACTTCTCTGTTAATTTCATCGTCAGTCACTTCGGTGTCGGGTTGGGCGTATGTTATGCCGGTATAGTCCTCAACTTCCACATGGGGCTTAGTGTAAACTTCAGCATGGATTATCGCGCCGCCCTCGCTTTCTTTTATCTCTACCTTCGGGGACGAAACTACATCAAGGTTATGTTCCGCAACAGCGGCTTCAAAAGCATCAGGAAACATAAAATCCAGCGCGTCCTCGTAAAAAACCTCTTTGCCGAATTGCATCTCAATCATTTTTCTTGGGGCGCGTCCTTTTCTAAAGCCCGGCAGGCTTATTTCACCTCTGTTTTTTAAATAGGCGCGGTGCAGGGCTTCTTCAAAATGGGTTGGCTCTATATTAAGGGTAAGCTTAACCAAATTCTCCTCAATTTGCTCCAACAAAGACATCAAACATCCTCTCCTTCAATACATTATGTAATCGTCAAAACAGTATATCACATGACGCAAATAAAGTCTATACTTTTTAGAAGCGGTTATCCACCCATTAAATATTCCCGCAGTCATACATTTTATACAGTTTATTCCAATCCTCATGCCTTATAATAAACTGCCTATGTACATATACTTTCTGTTAGGACAAATTGTCGGGGGCGGTTGTGTGGTAAAGAAAATTTTTATTGTGGTGGCGGTGGCCGTACTGTCGGTGGTGACTGCCACAAGCATATTTGCGTCGGATGCCGGAGAGGACGAAAATGATGAATTCATAAGATGGATGGATTTTGATGTTCCATTGGACGTGTTAAAGCAGGCATATGAATATGATGTTCAGTCGCAAAAAGAAGATGTCCCACTGGATTTTGTGCAGTTGCTGGCTTATACGGCGGCAAAAAACTGGGGCAACTTTAAAGAAGCAGGCAGAAGTGCGGCCATGGACGAAGTTGTGGAGAGAATAAAAAACGGCGAGACACTGCACGACATCGCCGAAGACTTGAAATTGTATGATTTTTATCTGGCAACATATCAGGCGGTGCTGGGCGGCTTTGTGGGCGAATACGAAGTTGAGGTTGGCGACATTTACGAGCGGCGATATGGCTTGAAGGTTTTTTCGCCCATCGCCAAAGGGTATGGTTTTTCCCATTCGGATGATTTCGGCAATCCCAGAAATTACGGATACAGAAGGCCACATTTGGGCCATGACCTTTTTGGCCAGGTTGGTGCACCCATTATTGCCGTGGAAGGAGGTGTGGTAGAGGCGTTGGGTTGGAACAGGTACGGTGGATGGCGCGTCGGCATAAGGAGTTTGGACGGCAAGCGATATTATTATTATGCCCATTTAAGAAAAGACACTCCATATGCCAAGGGGCTTGAAATAGGAAGCGAAGTTGCCGCCGGGGATGTTATAGGATATTTGGGCGCGACGGGCTATTCGCGCCATGAAAATGTAAGCAACATAAAAATTCCGCATTTGCATTTTGGTATGCAGATTATTTTTGATGAATCCCAGAAAGACGGGACAAACCAGATATGGATAGACACATATAATATCGTGAAGTTCTTGGGCAGAAATCGCATGGAGGTTGTGCCGTGCGGGGACGGGGGGTATCGGCGGGCGGTGAATATTGTGGATGTGCCGATGGAGTGATTTTGTTCAAATTTTTCTTGACAGCATGATGCGATTATGGTAAAGTTAGTTCAGCATTGATAATGACGAGGAGGTGAAAGGCATGAAACATTTTTTGCTCTGTAACATCATGAACAGACGCGCATTTATTGCAGTTTCGACCAAGGGGTTTTTGCGCCCTTTTTTCGGAAAAGATTGTTTTGAATGCCTGTCACCTCATGAAACAGCGGCTTAGCTCCGCCTCTTTAATGTTTGGTATCCCTGCGCAGACAAAACGATCAGTGCGGGGTTTTTTATTTCAAACATTAAAGGAGTTATAGCTTATGATTGATATATCGGTGCATGAATTAAATAAATATTATGGATCCAACCATGTGCTTAAAGGCATTACCTTTGAAATTTATAACGGCGAAAAAGTCGGACTGTTAGGCAAAAATGGCTGCGGCAAAACAACATTATTTAGGGTTATTGCCGGAGATGAACTATACGATAGCGGAAATGTGTCCAAAGCGTCAGGCAGAAAGGTGGAAATTTTAGCGCAAATTCCTATTTTTGCGGAAAGCGATACGGTTGAGGGTATTCTGTGTTCTTCGTTCAAAGAAATAACCGAAATCCACGTAGCTATGAAGAAAATCGAGGGCGACGGCAATCCTGAAGTTTTGGCACGATATGGAAAAATGATGGAGGAATATGAGCGGCTTGGCGGGTATGATGTTGAGTTAAAAGTAGAGAAAATATGCAATGGAATGAACATCAGCGAGAGGATGCGTGGAAGTTTGTTCCGTTTACTTAGTGGAGGCGAGAAAACGAGAATAAACTTGGCGCGCATTCTTTTGCGTGATTGCGACATGCTTTTGCTTGATGAGCCGACAAACCACCTTGATTTAGATTCGTTGGCCTGGCTTGAAAATTTCATTCGTGAATTTTCGGGTACAGTTGTGGTTATATCCCATGATAGGGTTTTTCTTGATAATGTTGTGAGCAGAATTATTGAGATTGACGATGGCAAGGTTAATTTCTATTCGGGAAATTATTCTTTCTACGTTGAAGAAAAAGAAAGACGGCTTCAAACCCAAGCCGAACAGTATAAGCAGCAACAGCGAAAAATCGAACAATTGGAAACTGCAATAAAGCGTCAACGTGTGTGGGTCGCTATAAATCCATCTAACACGGGCTTGGCAAAACGCGCTTTGGCTATGGAAAAACGCATTGAGCAGATGGATAAGGTGGACAGGCCTGTCACATCAAAGAAAATGGCAGAGGACTTTAAAAGCGGCGGTTATGCGGCGAAACAAGCTGTATCGTTCGATTCGGTATGTAAATGCTATGGTGATAACGTGCTGCTTGACAGCGTAAGCCTAAGCGTCAGCAGAAATGACCGTATTGCCTTAATTGGTGCGAATGGTTGCGGAAAAACCACGCTTTTAAGGCTGATAACGGGCGATGAGTCCTGTGACAGCGGCATTATTAAGGTGAGCAGCAATATCAAAATTGCGTATATGCCCCAAATTATCCTGTTTGATGATGAAGATGCAACCGTGCTTGATACTTTACGCAATGCTATTGGATTTCCGGAAGAAAAAATCCGAAGTATTCTTGCACGTTTTAAGTTCAGAGCCACTGACGTGATGAAAAAGGTCGGCAACCTTTCCGGGGGAGAAAAAAGTCGCTTAAAGCTATGTTTGCTCATGCAAAGTCAAGCAAATTTTTTGATACTTGATGAACCGACAAATCACCTTGACATTGAATCAAGAGAATGGATTGAGGATGCCGTATCTGAGTTTGCGGGCACCATGTTGTTTATTTCCCATGACCGCTTTTTTCTGAACAGATTCGCTTCAAAAATATGGAGCATGAAAGATGGCGGGATAACGGAGTTTGACGGAGGCTTTGAAGATTATCTGAAAGAATCCGCCGTCAGCAGTCAG
>Ga0123355_10012154_pt1 | contig 13325 bp, 8 predicted proteins | sample TergutEmb28metaG_3_FD_89872 | JGI IMG/M metagenome (GOLD analysis project Ga0123355, IMG submission 89872) | Embiratermes neotenicus P1 segment gut microbial communities from Petit-Saut dam, French Guiana - Emb289 P1 | ecosystem: Host-associated > Arthropoda: Insects > Digestive system > Gut ...
CAAAAAAAAAAAAAAAGTCACTTTTGCATTTTGAGTATAACAGTTCTGTATACTAACAAATGAGACAGGTGGAGTATTACAGGAACTGCTCATGGACCCCATGACTAACCACCAGTTAATTTGAAGTTATTAAATACAATTCACTGTGGTGACACAAATATATCCTATGTCCTCTACAGATATTTCTAGAAGAAATAAAAATGCACACTCAAAATGTGTAAATTTGTACTCATTGTCAGGCCTTACCTAGATAATAATTATGTGCACACTGTTCATACTGTACTCAACAAAACAACGGACACAGTCAGTTCTGCTATAACGTGATAGTTATGTTCTTGTGAAATCTCACATTATAGAAAGTAGTGTCATAAAACAACAGGGTCAGATCAGAAGAAACTTGGCCTGTTATCCATGCTTATATTTCCACACTGGTTGCTGAAATCACATCACAGCCAACATGTGCACGCTGCAGTTTGCATTATACAAACAGTGTTCACCTATTTATCAATCACATTATAGCATGTCAACAAAACATGTATAGTAGCAGAACTGACTTTACACGTAAATGCACAAGCTCCAATGTGTTCTACTGAAGCAACAAGACTTAACCATTTCCTGTACCCTGTCTGAAGGCTCCTAACATCGTAATTTTTCATCACACAGCCATTATCACAAACCCTTTCTCACTAACTTTATGAATATGTGCCACACTATGACAAAGTGCCTAGCAATATAGCTTTGCTCTTTACATTCTCTGACACATCTCTTTTAGTAATGTGTATGTATGCATGTATAAACAACAGATGGCAACAGTTTTTTATTTTCCATTTTTCATTCTTATTTTCCAGGCAAGTTAATTTTAAAGTGGAAGGAAAAAAAATTAAAATTGAAAAGGATGGGAAAGGGTTACAACAATGCACTGTTTCTGAAAGGGTTACAACAATGCACTGTTTCTAAAAGCATTATTGAATTCAATAACATAAAGTCACAGCAATGCACATGCCAGGTCCTCAACAACTCTCTGAACCATGACATTGCAGGCTCTCACAGCAGTGCTGCTGAGGAGTCAGGTCTTGTGGGATGCATTGGTGTGTCAATGGGTGAGTGATACCTAACATTTCAAAGGTTAGTGCTGCCTCTGTCTTCTGGTTAAGCAGCCCAAGATGCCAGCATGTTCCTCTGCAATGCTGGGAATCTCTTACCCAATGATGGAGCATCATATCCCAGAAGACCTGAAGCCTCAACATTTTGAACTGTTTGTCCTGGGTCTTTTAAATTAAAGCCAACAACTTTAAAAGTTGGTAAGGGCGTAGTGCTCGCAAACAAGCAGAATTAACATGACTGTTGTTATTAATTACAACCAAAAATGCCATACATTAAATACATATAAGTTACAAGTATATAAAATGAAAATAAATGATTCTGTACTTACTGAACAATATACAAACTGAAATAACTACACGTGTATGTACATAACTAGATTTTGATTAACAGCTTAAATGTAATCATAAAAATATTCCCTTTTGAAATTATCAGATTTGTGCCACATAACCCAACTCACGGTCTCAAGACTTAATGACAATGTGCTAAATTATTCAGAACAGGAATGGCAGGATAACCAAATGACCAATTGGAATGGATAGGAAAAACTATGAATTATATTTAATGGTTCTACCCTGGAATATGCGTCAAAATAAAATCCCACCCAGAACAGCTAGCCACCTACTATAACATCACCCAGGCACCTCCTGATTGCAAGGAAAGGGCTCCACTGCTGAGCAAAGTCATACCAAACAATTAGGTGCTTTGTTAACCATATCAGACAAAGATACATTCAATTTATGACCTTTACAAGTATTCTATACGTTGCAAACAGTGAATGATAATGACCAATAAAACTATTAAAATATTGGTTATACTGGTTTAATCAGTCTTTCACCTAATCTAATCAATTAACAAATGACCCTCATTACTATTATTACTCACTATATGAGAGACAAACATGTCTATATGATTGCACATGCTAACAAAATGGTTGTGACGGTTCAATCAAGACCAAGAGACATACAATATGGTTGAGGAAAGCGACGATTCTGTTTTCATTTCACTGTTTCATGAGTAAGGATGGACATCATGCACCTATGTACAGAATAAAGGAACGAATTTTTGTCTTACAGTAGTAGCAAAATTATACAAAATACTAAACTGCTTTCATACAGAACTGTATGAGACTCAGCAATATGACAGTTTCATAGTACATGGATTCCTGTGATGCAATAACTAAAGAGAATTTCTGGAATCTTCGTCTTAAGGATCAACGGAGGCACAGCGGGCTGATAATTCTTCATAGGATTTTCCATGTAGGAAACAAACCAGGACAACAGTCATATTATCACAGCCAAGTCCTCCCATCTGACAGTCTGGTGCAAGGCAGCGAGTCATCAGATCCTCACAGATGTCTTCAGGGTCCATTCTAGACGCTATACGTAGACGAACAAATTCAACTACTTCCTGAACACAAGAAAAAACACCAGTATCAGGTTATCTAACAAAATAGTGTTTAAAAATTTTAGATTTTCCAAACAGAAGTACCCATTCTTCACTGAGGCTATTGCTGCCTCTCTAGTCAATAACACAGTACAAAGTAATATGATCCTGAAGCAAAAGTTTTACTCATACAATTTAAAAAACACAGGAAATGATGACCACCTCCAATGTAATAAAAAAGTGACTGCAATTCATGCACCATTTAAACATCCATAATTACAATATTTATTCATGTGATAATGGAGTACATTTCATGATATTTTTAGGGTTTTGTATTAGATCCAAGGCACGGAAAAAGAAGCTACAAGAAATGGATAGAAAACCAATACACGTTTATATACAGCATGAGCCTGAAAGATTTGTACGAACACTTGAGGTGAGTTATATACAACAGAACTATACAAGAAATTCATATAAACATATAGTATCGTGCCATAAAAATAGCTTCCTGCTTAAGGTAGAGCCATAAAAGGATTTTACAAGTTCTCAACTTTCTTCTGCAATTATGAGGGGCACTGAAAATGTGCTCCAAGAGATTAAACACATGCATGGGCATGTCTTATTACTGACTGTCAAACATGATCAAAGCCTGGAAGTGTTGCGTACAGTGTAACAGCCGTTTCCAGTGAGCTGCTCTAACCATTGTACATTTTGAGGGGGGGGGGGAGAAGGAATAATAAACAAGTGCCCGTGGCCTTGCATATATCAATCCACAGGAGTCAAATTATGTGAAAATGGAGGCCTCCTCCTTGATCTGTCCTTCAGCTGCAGTATATCTGTATATTACATTCAGGGCATCATATGATAAGGCTAAAATGTGACACAGCAACAGCACCTTCATACATGAATCCCGTGCCTTTTTTTTAACTGACTGCTTGTTATACGTCATCTGTTAGACCTATCAAACAATCTCCAATGGTAAATGGCCAAACAATGATACTGAATTACTGCTGATATCTAGAGACTGGACAACAAGAAGTTTGTGATGCCATCCTTACTACAACCTGCTGCATCTGTGAGGAGCACTGACAAAACAAAGGTTAACAGCTGCACTCTTCTGGAATGTGATAGTGTTACTGGGTGAGTAATTCCTGACATTTTGAAGTACGTTCATCTTCAGGGTCATGCCGAAGGTATCAGGATCCTGAACAACATCAGAAGTTAACCACCCAACAAAATGCCTTGGCATCCCAGTAGACTTGAATATTCTATAACACTAGTGTGAAAACCTCAAACCTTGCAAAGAAAGACTGAATCATCATTCAACAAAGCACGGACAGAATGCCTCTAGTGCTGGAAAATCAGTCACCATGAGAAACTTGACATGCTGATAAATGTTACAGGCACACAACCTGCCTATGCAGGACCTCCAGATGGTCATTTTTACAAAACACAAAACTCTGCAGGTATGCATCTACAGCTAATATCAGGATTCTCTTCACAACGGTACAGTGTCAAGCCGACTCTAACAGCTGCAATGTTCCTGCTTCTCCAACCTGATGATCAACAGCAGTATTCATGTCTGATGGTTTCAAAGTTATCAGTGCTCCAAAGGTTGCTGGTATAGGTGCCTAGCCTCCAAACCATTTCTATTTGAACAACCAAACACGAGATACACACCTACCAATTCATTAAATAAATAACCATCTACAGTATACCATACAATTCACTATAGTGACCAGGCTAGAAGCCTGATGTCTGAGGAATCATGGTTTGATTTCTCGTAGGGGCAGGAAAATTACCCCTATCCCAAACATCTGGACCAGCTCTTTCCTATTCAGTGGGTACCAGGGGCACTTTCCTTGTGGTTAAAGTGACCTGGGCGTGAAGATGACCACCTCGCACTCTCATGCTGTGATCGAGAATGAGTGGAGTTGTACCCCACTCCTCCAAGGTGTGAACAGCTGTACCTTTACTTACTTAAAAAACTGAAAAGTTTACAGCCCCACTGTGCACACAAGACTGACAAAACTGTGCTGTTTAGAAAGAAATGACACTAGCAGCAATGCTAATGGCATTCTTGACACACTTGGAGGTCAAACAAGATGTGCACAGGCCTATGCTGCCTTACATAAAGACCACAGTGGACCAGGATAGCACAGTTGGTATAGTGACACACTATGGGCAGTACAGTCTGGGGATCAGAACCATCCACACTGGGTCTGGGGTCCACCCTGCCTCCTGTACAATGGCTACTGGGGTACAAGGGGGTAAAGGAGCTGGGGCATGGCACTGACCACCCACCTCCAACTAGCGATGAGAAGTACAACTATACCTCTACTCCCCCTCTGGACCTTCATGGCCTTGTCTAGGACGAACTTTACACTTACCTTTACAGAAAGGCCATAACCATTGTTGTGAGCCTTTAGTCATCAAATTATTAAATTTACTGCCACATTCTTGGTCATATGCTCAGTGTTCACAACTTTGCCGGTTTCATCATTTTACATTTGTTCCAGTAGTTTACTGATATCAATAAGAGACAGCAGAAGTTTTATTCTGGTAGATACCAGTCCCAATTTTTTAAATTTCTGTGAAAATTTATTTAAGAGAGTGGGTGGTAAAAAATAGGATGCTGTTCCTGCAAGAGAATGCTTAAATATTGACAGACTCACCTCATTTGTCATAACATCCCAGATACCATCACAGGCAATGACCAGGAACTCCCACTCTGGATTTATATCTCGAACTTCAACATCAGGATATGCTGGTCATCCAGAAGTAAAGTCAGTAAGAGAACAAATTATGGAAGACATTTATATGCTACAGTATTAATTTCTGTGATTATGTGGGAATAATATAACTGTCCAATCATGGAAGATATTTATATGCTACAGTATTAATTTGTGATTACGTGGGAATAATAAAGCTGCAAAAAACAATGGAATTGAATTCCAACGGAAAATGCCCGTTTGGTTCCAAGAACTTATAAAACATCTGTAATAGAAACATAATGTAACTTCAAAAAGCAAAAAATGCATGAACATTTATTTTTAACGAAATATGAACAATTTATGGAAGCACAAAATACATTAAACGACTGAAGGAGAGTCCCGTTCCATAAAACATGAAAGCAATAAAAGACTGGGCTGGCAGCGATCTAGGAAATAGCACGACAGAGGGAGAAGCTGACTCACTAGGCATGCGGTCTCACTCCAATTTTTCAGAACCAGTCACAAGAGGTGGAAACAACTGTGGTACAATGGGTGATCACAAAAGGCTGAAATCTTGAACATCAAGGTCCACAAACATGGACTTTGCTGAATCTAAAAGGCTAATACTTGTTGTCTTGCCATCAGTATGTTAGCAACAAGATACAAATAACAGCAAAGGATGGTCAAAATTAATGAGAGTGAAAAGTAGGTTTAAATTGGTATTAATGTTTCCACTGTTAGCACAAAAATATCCAAAGCATATCTCCAGGTAGCAACACAGTTTAGCTATAGCTATTTTATAAATGTGGTTGTCTTTGCAGATCTTCACAAGTTCTTAGCGATTATACTCAGTGACACTGTAATTCGGTGTCCCCCAAGGGTTGCAATGTACAGGGTTAGATAGAAAAATGGGTGATTTCTGAAATGTGGTTCTTCCCAGCTCCAATGGGGCGAGGGAGCTGTAACCACCTGCACTGTGTTCGCGATCCCATAGCATTAAGCTACGATGAAGCAGTGGGCTAGCATACAGTGTGTATTTGCTACCAGGAACATGTAACAAAACTGGAGTTAGTTTTATGAATGCTCAGAGTTTGTTTTGGCATCATTATTAAATTCACCACAATCATCCAGCACCATCAGCCCATGCCATTTACACATGGGTGAAGAATTTTGAAAAAACTGGTTCTGCTTCAGCAGAATACCCTCAAGCAGCACAAGAAGTGAGTGCACACCAGAAAACATGGCTGCCATGACAGAAGCCATTAAGTGTAGTCCTCCGCGCCCAGCAAGTCGTCACTTGGCATATCCAAAACTAGTGTCGGGCAACTCGTTACAAAGTCTTATATTTCCACCCCTATAAGAATCCGATAGGCCAAACACTAAAAGACAACCATCACGTAAATCACATCAATTTTTATGTGCTCCATATTACAAGATATATTCAAGATATGAGACATGTGAAGAAATCAGCTATGGGCCACGAATCAAACGCTTTTATTTGTGCTTCAAAATTGTCTGTGTAAAATTACCTAAATAAATCAATTTAATCAGTTGTAAAGCTTTTAAAATTGTGACTTTTTCCGGCTAATCCTGCACAACATTGTAACACAGTGAAATAAGGAGCATGATGTTGCTAACTACAACAGTTTCTTAAGATTATAACAGGTTGTATGCTAGTAAGTAACATTATCTCATTAGGCAGTGGCATTGATCGTCAGCGACATTTGCATCATCATCACCATCATCATCATCATCCACCCATCTATCAATTCATCCATCCAACCATCCATCCGTCCATCTATCCATTCATCCATCCATCCACCCATCCATACTGTGATGCTTCCAATGTAGCGGGTCATCACATACATCTTACAACCCATTCCTATCCATTCTTCTATAAGTGCTCCATTTGTGTGTGTGTGTGTGAGATACAGAGAGAGAGAGAGAGAGAGAGAGAGAGAGAGAGAGAGAGAGTGAGTCCCATTGCTGCCTTTGAGTTTTGTACGAAACACGCTTAAGAACAGGACATATAAAACTGACACAAGAACAGAACAGAAAGTGCTGGTTGTCCAACAACAGTTACACTGTGGCCAGACATGACTTAATGCACAACACAAACAACTACCTCAACCATAATTTGCAAACCGAATAAACTGGAGTAGAAACACAGGTTGTTTGGGATATGATGCTGTATCACTGTGTTAGTGGTTCCTGTGTTCATTCAAAACATAAAAATTGGCTCACCCACTGATACTGTGTCATTATGAATTCTCACTTAGTTTTTATGACACAGGGAACCTTGTGGCTATGATAGTGTAGTCAGTGTAGCAACTTGCTACAGGCTGGACGGTCCGGGCATCGAATACCAAGGGGGGGTGAGAATTTTTGTGCCTGTCCAGACCATTGCTGGGGTGCAACCAGCCTCCTATACATTCCTGGGGGTAAAGTGGCCGAGGTATGGCATTAAGCAGCACCCTCTTCTAGTGCCAAGGTTAAAGAAAGAGTACAGCTATACGTCTACACCCCTCTGTACCTTCATAGCAAGTTATAGACTAAACTTTACCTTTACCTTTTACAAACAGAACCTACTTATTGAACATCCTTAACATAACATTCCTCTATAAATATCTCAACTCACCTGTAACAATCTGTTCCTCTGCAGTTTTTTTCTCATTTCTCTTAAACACAAAGTCTCCTAGTGCACGTGACAGTGCTAGGTTACCATTAACGCGATTGAACTCAACCCACCCTCCTGCTGCCTGGATCCGTTTGATCTCCGTGTCATTAACAGGTTTGTGGTCCAAAGACAGCACATCCACATTACCATTAACACTCGCGATGGCACGAGAATCACCTACATTAGCCTGTTTAAGAAACATAACACAAGTTACAACTGTAACATTATAATTAATGTAAGAATTACAGCAGAAATCTGTTTTTCACTCTGTTATATCCTTGTGCCCTGAAATTAGAGGCTGTATGTTCCTCCAGAAAAAGTATGGTACCCACCTCACATATCAGACATTGTCATACATAACCTATGACAACCTGAATGTTCACTCCTCTGGAAATGCCATATCCCTTATACAATATGTACCGCTAAAGCAGAACCTGCTCACAGAATCAGCAGCTTCCTCACACAGAGCACACTAACAAACAATTATACAGTGTTTTTAATGACAAGACTGCTTGCCATAGAGTGGCCAACATCATTACTTCATAGCAACTGATGGTGCTGCCTGTTGTGTGCACTGCTCAGTTCTGTTCTGATCCTCTCTAAAATGACTCTGTGTGGTTTCAGAAAAATTTTACATATTAACGATTTGTGTTCCATAATGACCTTTTACTGTCATTTTTATATTTCCAGTCTCACTCCTATCAGCTACAACATGCACATGTGCACTAAAATAACACGCGTGCCAGTGAATGAAGGACATATACAATTTACGTCATCTGCTGTTCCCACAATGTCAATGAATATAAACAAAAAGATGAAACAACACTGAACATGCAGTGAACTTGAGAGCTGGTGTTGCAAGTAAGAGCTGAAAAGCTCTTATGGCATATAAATACACAGGAACCCTCTCAGATAATTAGCTGCATTAAAGCTGCGTTCAAAATTGATGTCTCAGAAAAATCAGTTCTGTCAACCCTGATGAAATAAATACAGCAAGTCTCCAAAACGTTCCTTTGTATGCAATTTTATCATGGCTTATTGCCTGAGACAATTTTACTGCAGTGGTACTAGAAAGCTTCTAATAACAGAACTTTGTGGAGAAATTAAATGTCAGGTGCCTACCTACAGGATGACAGGGAAGGGTTCATGAACTACTATACCACTTAGTGCAGTTAACAGCTGAACTGTGCAGTGTACAATTTTATATCAGGTGTAAGGCTGGTAGTGATAATGTGATAATCTGTGCTGGCAACAAGTGTCTGGGACTGAATGACACAGGACAGAAGAGGCTCAGAGAGATACACCAGTAGGCTGAAAGAGCAAAGCCACACGATCCATGGGGCTTGTCAGAATGGCCTCAGTACAGCCCGCCTAAGTTTGTCACTCATTTTTTGTGAGTCACACATCAAACTCCTGTTCACAAACTGCTTTTAATTACATACACAGTCACACATGTACATACACAGTACAGCTTGTTGTCCTTTAGAATGATAGCCACAGCAGTTGTGCCTGCCAACTCATCCTTCAGAGACTCTTCTTGTAACATAGCGTTGTCAACATCAAGAAACCCCTGTAAAAAGTAAGTTTTGTTAGGAGCATAGCAATGCAGAGTGTAGCCATGATGAATGGTCCAACAATCCTTATCACATATAATCCTAATTACTGTTGATCTTCCGGGAAGTGAGAGTGTACGGTGTGACAGATAGACACTGATGTTGCAGAGGAACCTGCTGTCTTTATCATCAGAGTAGAAATGGTTCCTCTGAACTTCTGTGCCTACATACAAAATTACAAGGCCTCACATACCAGAAGATCACAATTGAAATATTTACCACCATAAAGACCTCACACTTCTACAGTTGTTGTTTTCTACTGCCTTCAGATATGAAGCAATGTTCAGCATTCTGATACCGTGGGATGTTACATTATGTAGGGGGCAATGTAACATATTGAGACATGACATTTCAAAGAAAGGGAGTGCCTACATCTTCAAGGGTTGGTAGGTCCTACACATATTCCTACCAACCTTTGAAGAAGAAATTTCACAACATGTTAAATTACCACTTACACACCATGATATCCCAGAAGACTAGAATCCTCAGAAAGTGCTGTTGAAATTTCAGAACAAACACGTTCAATGCAGATCTTTCTCACCTCTACCCATGTAGGCAAGGGAATAATATTAAGCTGTGAGTTGGGGACATCTGTAAGATATATTCCTTTACCCCTAGTGGCTAATAATGACATTAACAAAGATTAACTTCTGCAATGTGATGCCAAGTAGTCTGCAAGACAGGCAGCAACAAGAGGAACAGGCCGTCTCCATCGTAATTGTACAAGACCTCTCTTCACCCTTCTTTGGCCCTGCAGACTAAAAAACATTCCTCCAAAATGCTAGTACCTAGCTTCTAGACTAAATGACATCATGTCCCAGAAGAATGCAGTACTGTAATAATGTGGGGGATCTGGTGGCCTCAAGGCAAGAGACTGGACTCTCATTGCTTGTCAGATCAGTGTGCTGATTCTTCTGTTCATAAATCTGTTATATTCACTTCCTACAGAGATAAACTTCAGGGGACGTGAGAATATCAGGCACCCTACTGATTCACAGCCTGTTAGGGAATAGGTCATCTCCACCAACTGTCTTTCTCATGATCACCTTATTATTGGATGTGATAGAATTCACCTAGGAGCCAGGATAGTGTAGTTGCCACAGGCTGGACTGTCTGATATTCAATTCCTGGAACAGGCATAAGTATTTATCTCTTGCCAAAGTGCCCAGACTGGTTCCAGGGCCCAACCAGCTACCTATTCAAAGGGGATAAGGGCCTCTTTTCTGGGGAACACAGCAGCCAGGGTGCATGCTCACAACTCACCAGCAGCTGGTGCTGACAATAAGAATGAGTCCAGCTACACTCTGCACCTCTGATATGCCTTCAATGCATGCACAAAGTCAACCTCATCTTTAAACAGAACCCACCCTATGGGAGTATCTACCTCATTAATGGATTACATACCCCTTTCTAGGCTAGCAATGGCCACAAGGGACAGCAGAGACCCATTCTAGAGAAACTAGTCAAATAAAGAGGCAACAGTTGTGTGAATTTCAGCACTGTGTAACATCAGCTACTCCCCGCTTTGTAACACTACTGTGTGATTCTCTAAACACTCTGTACAGTCACAAGTAAATTGCTACTCAGCTAAATTAAACACCAAGACATGAAGACAAGTGGAGAAATGGAAGTACAACTCAACACATTCTAACCACAGCAGCAGATGGTGGTGAATATGCCCTGGCCCCTTTAATCCCCCATCCAAGGCAATAAGGCCCCTCTATCCACTAAAGAGGAGGCTAAGAGGGGTCCAGAGCCCGTCTGAACAGGGTGGATAAATGGAAAATCTCCGACCTTGCCAGGCATCATGCCATGATCATCCAGCCTGCAGCCTAGTTACTATACTGATTACTCAGGCTGCAGTTAAACAGTCTTCAGCACATATTCTAAAAGTACAAAGCTTGTTCACATTACCTTCCTGTACAAGATGTGAACCAGAATATTATGTTAATTCCTGCGGAACCTATAGGTAATTTGGTTATAAAAATGCTACTTATTTTTGAAAATATGATGTGGAGGCAAACTGAACTGAACAATGAACATGTATAAAAACATACAGAGAATTAAATTAAATTTTAAAATCATTCCCTTACTTTGTTCAGAGTAAAATTACAGCAGTTAACATATATTTCAAGACTAATAGCAATGACAGACAATGCCTTTTCTTGTTGCAATGAAAAATAGAAATTCACAAGAAATATGACATTGCAACTTTGTGTACTCCACAGTACAGAACAAAACATTCCAAAGAGATTCTCTGCAGAGTCAGGTCTTCTTGGATTTTATGTTGTGTTGTTGGGTGAGTAGTTCCTGAAATTTCAAAGAATCATAATTCCTTCATTTTCATGTTCTAATACACAGTGTCACATTCCATACTACTTGAATCTTCAGCAGGGTCACTGCGAGAACCTCAGATCTCACCGATCCTCACCAGTTTACTAAGCTTAGTTATAGCCTGTTTATAAGACTCCATTAGAAGTTATTCTACAATAAACAAGATCAACATATGGCCTCAATTAAAGCGGAATTCACTGTGAGTCAAGACAGCAGAATACTGAAACTGACCAAATGCTTTCAGCAAAAAGTCTCCCATGGTGAATTCTAACAAAATCTGTCCGACAATTTGGGCGCTCCAATATGCAACTGACAGGCAGATGAACACACATATGATCTCCACATAAGATTTTTTTTTTTTAACTTCCTAATGGAACTCCTAATGATGAAAAGAAGAAATAAAATAAGCACAATATGTTGTCATTAATACAAATATTTCTAGTTATTTATTATACCACACACACCTGACGCAGGGCATCTTCAATCCTTCCTTCCTTATACTCTGATCTCATAACAATATATTTGTGAAGATGTTTGCCTGCATATTGGGCAACTTTAGCACCTGTGAACACAGAAATAAAGACATTCAGACACAGTTGAGATTTCTGATGGTCTGAACATTGGATTGTCCACAGATCAGTGAAACAAAATAATAAATTGCAATAATTATTAAGTCACCAATAGTCTTTGACACAATAAAACCACATTTTGTTTCATTATCTCCTTAAGCACCTTAAGAAAGTAACAAAACTTTCTCTGCAGAACTTCTTATACAAAAACACAAAACAGGTCCAAGTAGCACATCCATTCTTGTAATAAAATCCAGACAAAAAGGCCCAGGTGCACTCCACCCTTAAAAAACAATACCATACAGAAAACATGGCTTCCTGCTAGCTTCTGTATACACAGATTTCTACCTACATACATGATTCCAAGCAAGAGAAAAACAATTGTGGACTTGATAATATTTTAATTATTGCACTTTAAACCACTCCAAAACAAATTAGGATTGTCACCTTAATTAGTATCATTTTAACAATTTTAGCAATATATTCAACAAACTGGAAAGACAATACCTGACAGATTATGTAACAATGACATGTCAATTATCACTGAATATAATTATAGGCAGCTTTACATGGTTTTCTTCTTTGTACGATTGGTTGCTGCAGCCTGATGATGGCTTAATACGTGTCAAGCCGAAATGTGTTGCTGCCATGTTTGTGACAATGAAGTAACTTGTACAATAAATAATTGTTGAATAGTCCTCATCATCTAGCCAAACAATAATCCTTTCAAAACATAGTGAAAACCACATGCACCACCTTGCTAGGTGTCAATCAATCGATCAATCAATTTCTTTATTTTCCTTGTATTCTATTACAGGCGTAACCATGGGATATGGAAATTGTCACACTAATTTATATAAGTCTGTGATATCACAGTTGTCCATAATAACAATGTAAAAGTTATAGTTGTACATTATGATAAAATAATAAA
>Ga0123355_10012155_pt1 | contig 13324 bp, 6 predicted proteins | sample TergutEmb28metaG_3_FD_89872 | JGI IMG/M metagenome (GOLD analysis project Ga0123355, IMG submission 89872) | Embiratermes neotenicus P1 segment gut microbial communities from Petit-Saut dam, French Guiana - Emb289 P1 | ecosystem: Host-associated > Arthropoda: Insects > Digestive system > Gut ...
GGCGCACATACAAACACAGTCTCACGGACACACACACGCACGCACACACACTAACAGCAACAGACCCGCACCTATATGTATCGACACACACACTCACACACACAAACACACACACTCACTCACACACACACACACACACACACACACTCTGTAGATACTGTTACTTTTGTGTTGGTTTCTCGAACAGACTCCTCTCTCAATTGTTAAACGGTGCATGGACCTCTTTCTTATTTCTCGTCCTGTAATTGTATACACGGTTAAGATTTAATAACAAAGGTTCCTGTATGGACTACCGATGCTGGCAGTAATAGCATTGACCAAAAGGTCATGGGGAGGCGGAAGATACCTAACCACTTGATTGCTGCTCCCTCCCCTGCTATTTCCTCCCAGAATTGTTTGTGGACTTGATGGTTTGGTTCTAGTGTAAAATGCAGGACGACGCTGTTGTGGATGCAGGCTGGAAATCCGTAAAGTTTTCCCAACTTCCAGGCTGTGAATATCAGCACTTGTGACTGTGTTTGGACAACGATAGCTCTTTTACTGAAGTTACTGAATTACCTCAGATCGATTCGATATAACGATGCGGGATGTTATGTAAGATATTGTCGTGTCACTGCTGACTTTTGCTGGGAAACGTACACCAGGGATCTCAAAAACTGTACGCTTGCCAAGCGGGTAATTTTGAAATTTCAAGCGGGTCGCCGCCATATTCACCAGTAAAGTGGGTGCGTAATTTAATTAAAATTAAACACACTATTAAGGAGGCTTCGTCCTTTGAATAAACAAAAGTGTTGCCATTATTGAATATAAAATTTTACTGCATTTTTAGTCTCCCTATGTTGTAGCTACTAACCAGGAACTGCACACCTTTAGGAACCTTCGGGCCCATGACGAAAGTCACTTTAAATCAAAAGAATCCCTGCACAGTGAGCTGCATCGCCTTCAGTTGGGATAGTATCAGTGTGAGGGCCGTGTAAAATGAACTTGGAGGCCGTATGTTCGAGACAATTGTTGTAGAGAATCAGAGGCTCAGCTGTCACGATGACGAAAGGAAAAAGCGTCTCATGCCTGGTGACTACTGGAGGCTCCTCCGTCAGGGTTTATATCCGTCTGCATATTAATGCTTAGCACTCAGCTCAATTTAAGTCTGAGGTGTTGAACGGGTGGAGCTTTACCACTGCACTTTCTGTGCACATTACTGACCTAATAATGTTTAGTAGGCCTATTAATGTGTAATGGGAGTTTATAATATTTTGAACTTACATGGTTGTGCAGTGCCTACAAAATTAACGCACAGTGTTTGTGCAGACCTGATATCCTGTACTGCAGTCCTGTGGAAACCTCAAATCTAGCACACGTACTGTATTGTCTACATATTATTGAACAAATACTGTAATGAGCTATACCAAAACATTAAAATTAACCAGAACTATCAATATTTACGGCACCTTTACTTGTTACAAAAAGCAGAATTGCAACGACTCTTGTAACTGCAGAGTGTTGTGTTTTCACATCTGATTCAAGTCTAGGAAAGCAGAAATAAGCCAGCGGAGGACAGCGCGTGGAACCCCTGTCACAGACTGCCCAAAACAAATGTGACATTGTCTATCGAATGCTGAGGCAATCTATGAATAAAGTTCTTTTTATCCTTTGCCCATGCCATTGTTTTGGCATAGCGTAGAATGCGTATGAATTGTACATAGAACCTGGTTTCACCATTTTCCAGTGACGTGCACGCTCGTACAGGCGGTAAGATATAAGAAACAGGACTGTAAAAGTTGACACTTCTGTTACCGCCCTTGTTGAACTGTGTATGTTTATCTAAAGACGCTGTCAGTTTAAGGTCTGTAGCATCGAATGATGGGTTGGTAATGTATTGAGAAGGGTGTGGAAAGAGTTAGTGGTGGCCTAATTTGTGGTACTAGCTTTGCATTTGCCAAGAATTAAAAAAACGCAAAAATTCCCAGTTGGAATAGTTTATAATGTCCCGCTGGACGTTCGAACCTGTACCTCCACAGTGTAAGTCAGAATTGGTACCGTTTGATCCAGTTTGCTCCGTTTTGTGAACTGTTGTTAGACGAAGTGAGATTTAAGACTCTTGTGGTGTGACAATGAAGATCGCTGTCTAGTAGTTTGTGACGTCGGGTAGGCTGGTAAAGGTGTGTCGGCGTTTCAGAGGAACCCGATGCCGACGTCAGGGTATTTGAAGTATTCGTTTAACATCTGCACTAATTTATGTGGAAACGCATTTGAATTCAAATCGCTCGTGACACCGGCTGAGAAAAACTGCTATCGGCCATGAATTTGTGGACAGCTGTGAATATAATTTCGCCCTGTGGGCTTATATGCTGACCATTTTTCAAACGGTGAACCTCTGGTTGTGTAGCAAGACGCACGTGATGCTCTCTGACAGCGCCATGGCTTTGCGCCTGTCCAGTTTCATGTAACTGCCTTAAATTATCAATGAATGGAAACGCTGATCAAATTTGACATAATTCTAGCTGTAACAAGCTTGTAAACTCGGGATGCATTTATCCTATGTTTTAAATAATTATATGTTACCAAAGTAGAAGCTCCTAAATATTTTACACGCTCGTAGCAGTTTTGTTAAACAGTTTTTATGGATCGTTTTTATGTACACATAAATGACGTGCCTGAACGTAATTGTTTGCTTACCCTCTAAGACCCAACTCATCAGAAACAATTCTTTTTTTTTGACATGATAACCTTCTAAATCGGACAGACCTGGCAGTGACAGGAACACAGTCATTCTTGGCCCTGCACATTTACCTGCAAATACAGACGTAATGTTTGACTGCCTAAAATCTATTTAGTCGCGGTTCTACCCAACATACCTCGATTCTTTTTAGGCATATATGGGCGTTAAAATACGGAGCACGCGGTGACGCAGTTGGTTAAGGCACTGCGCTACAAGCCGGAAGGTTGCGGGTTCGATTCCCGATGGTGTGATTGGAATTTTTCATTGACATGAATCTAGTCAGCCTCTAACAGAAATGAGTACGAGGAATATTTCCTTGGGGGGCAAAGGCGGCCTTACCACCTTCATGTGCCGATTGTCTTCAGATCTGGAAGCCTCAACCTCCTGGAACCCTCAGGGACTGTTCAGTCCTGTACAGGAATTGCTTCACCTTTGGTTGTTCAAATTTGGGTCTACGTTTTAATATTATACATTTTCTGTGCTACACGCACGCGCGCGCGCGCGCGCACACACACACACACACATAGTATATATATATATATATATATATTCTTATTTCCAACTTATAGCACTAGTTCAAATATAGAGGTAACTCCTATATGTTTTGGCGTTCTTTTTGGCCATCTGCAGGGAGCATATGTCACTCAAAAGTCATATGCATTTAAAATATAACAACTTCGTTGGCGAGTGACAAAATATAAATTGAATAAAGCGTATGTATTGGCCTATATACATTTAGAAAATGTTATAGGTTAGGTACGTGTATGTGCATGATTATGGATCATTGATGAATAAAAATTTTATTCTTCAATTTATATTTTACCTCTTACCAACGACGTTGTGTTTGAACTTTATATGACCTATGTGTAACATGTGTTGCGTGAAGGTGGCCGAAACATGTAGGAGTTATTTGTGTATTTTAACTAGTGCAATAAGTTGGAAATAAACTTCCTTGTATTGGGTCGGTCTGTAATATTTTGAAACCCAGTTTTTGAAAACGTCTCATGAAAGTGTTCTACATGCTAAAGTTGCCTGTGAAATGAAGCTGTAACGGTCTGTTTTTTCCTCCTATGTTCTGACACTTTTCTCTTCTTTTGCTTTCATCTTAATCCGCTTAATCCGAATCTCCTTATCTCTTCCTTCTCCATCTTCTTCTGTTCCCCGTTTTTCCCTTATAACTTCTCCTTTTTTTCAACTTCGTTGTCTTCTCCTGATTCTTAGCCTTCAGTGTCTTGTCCCATGTAAATTTTCGTTTAGTTCAGATTTAAAGTAGACTGAAGCCCCGGTCTTGTTAGCCACACATTACAACTTTAGCTACATTTTCTCACCACAGGTGAATATTTGTGGTCTGCGCGAATCAGATACATTAGGTTTATATGTAAAGAAACTGGGGGGAAAAAAGTTTCTTAGTATTCGCCCATCTGTGAATATGTTGGTAAGGCTGCGTCCGTCTCCCGATAAAATCTACAGGAAAAAGCTATTTGTGGATTAAATAAATGATTTCAAAGAATTGTGGAAGGTATGCTGTACCGAGACGACCACTAAATATTGTGCTTCATCTTAGCCACGGATCCAGAATGGTTCAAACACCCTTGTACCATAAAAAGTTCTCGGAAGAACTTAACGAGTCTCCTTTCCCTCATATGTCTCAAAGAACTACAGATTAGCAGTTACGCCGCTTGGTGGTCTGTTTCAATGTATGATTTCTACTGGCACAGATTACAATGCTAGATGTTCGTTATATGTAACCGGAAAGTTAACGTTAACATCGCCTTGCTTCTAATTGTTCAAATATAACACATTTCTGCATATTGGTTTAGGAGGGCAAACTTCTAATAGTGCAACAGACAGACAGCGGTAGAAGAACTATTTTTGTACACCCTGTCGTAAACAGTTCCGCATCCTTCATGAGTTGCGTCGATATGGATGTGTTATGTAAATATACACCTTCTGGCGCAAGAAACTTTATACTTGTCCGTCCTATAGATAAGACACGCCGTGTATTTCTTTTTACAGTTCTTGAGATAACTTCTGCTTGTACAAGAAATATGGGACGCAGTAAGGAAACAAAATATGTCTTGATTTCGTATAAATTCGTGTCATTGATCAAGATTTCCCCTCGGAAGTTGACATACCGCTTTACTTTGTAGGCACCCGCTTCTTACGTTCGGAATGTTGTTAAGTTAGTGCGACGTTGCTGTGTTTCTGGGATTTTGAACAAGATACCTTCTTGTTTTAAGAACGTTCTTAATACGTCTAATGGATATAGAATTGTTGATATGGCAATTCTGTGCTGTCATGAAATACACTTGGTGTTGTAATTAAAATATATTGGGATCCGCGTTCTGTGACTGCTCATTTAACCAATTAAGGCTCGCTGTTTGCTATACGCACTGGTGCACCACCGCCTGTAACATAAAAAAAATTCTACGTTTTGCGCACAGATTGCATTGATGTGTGTTTTTTTATTTTGTGAAGACGAATGGCATTAGCGGACTGGTTTTTGTAACAGGGGCGGAGTCTGTTTCCTGCGCGGTACGAACTGAATCTTTAAATACGTGTAGTTCCAACTAAATCTCCGCTTTTAGGGGTTACAGAGGCTGGTTTTCGTTTATTTTTAAAACATGTTGTCAGATTTGTTCATCCATTTTTATGCGTTTCCCTTAAATACAGAAGTCCCTCGGTCATCCGAACTATAGGGCGGAGGGGTGGTCCGAATTACCCGGTAATCCGGACTACCGGGGGGAAACTCCGTGGTAAGTGTAACGTACAAAAATCTTCAATCAGTGCTAAGGTAAGAAAAAAACTCCTTGAAGTGCAAATAACGTACCTTACGGTATATAATAATAATAATAATAATAATAATGCAATAGTTCGAAAATTCTTAACGACCATCATATGACTACCGTTCAGCATCTTGTCTTAGACGGATTCTAGCATGAGAAAGTCGTAAATAAAGAAAGATTGAATAATAATAATAATAATAATACTGATAATAATGATAATATACTCTAATGTTAATTTCAGGGGAAATACTTGGGTATAATTAGCCCAAAACTGTCCGGACCACCCGGGGATCCCGATTACCGAAGGACCACGGTGCATATTTTTGTGGGTTGGAACGCAGTGACTCTAGGACATGCCACTCGTCAGTCTTGAAGCCCGTATGCAGTGTTTTGTCACTTCCCTTTTTCAAATTCGAATGATGTTTGTTAGAACCGTGTTCTCACTTTCCGTTTCAGAGAAAGCTACTTTAACAAAAGCTCAATTTTGTTATTAACACAAATATTCCACGTTTTGATCACGTAACATTAATTACGACTGTACTTTTACCGTTGTCCTGTGTGCATTCAGAAGTTTATAGTCCCTCGTTCAGAGGAGTCTTTTTTTCGCCCTGACCCTTGAACAGGGTATCGATAGGGTGTCCCGAAATGTTGTTAAGAAATAACCATTGCTCGCTGCGTAATAACCCAGAAGAGCACAGCTCTCTAATGTGTCATTGGGTGCGATCAGGAGTAACAGTAACCCTCTACAGCTGCATTCAGTAGATAGAAGAGGTCAGACTAATAAAGGAAGAGTTTTGTAGTGCGTAAGGTTTATCTTCTTATGTTCTACCAGTACATGTGCTTGCAGTGTGTTTCGTATCAATTTGAAATGTAAAATCACATTTATTTATTCTCAGCAAGCCGGATATTAAAGTGGCATAGTATTGATATGCTCATGGTACTCATCTTTCGAACCAGACACAAGGTGCGGAATAAATTAATATTCGTACAAACAGGTGTTACGGTTTCTCGTAATCTGCGAGGCTTCGTCAACAGATAAGTTTAAAGTGCCTATATTTTGGTTATTTATTTTCATCTCTACCAAGAACAACTCAGATTAAATTGTACTGCTATTCTACCACTTTTCCACATAGTTCCCGCAGTAGTTGAGGTATTTATCATGCAGTGGGATGAGGCCATCTTTACCCTGTTGTTGTCTGCCGTGGTGTCGCAACTATTTCCACCTGGCGATGCTCTTTAAATTTGCGGCCACCAAAATTTTGCGTCAGCGATGGAAACAGATGATAAACGCTCGGCGTCGCATTCCCCTGATACAGTCATACTAAGTGTCAGTACTTAGTTACGAAATTAGGCGCCAAATAATCTACATTTTCAGACCGACCCTTATACGTTCAGGTAGTGATATTCGTAGGTAATGTACAGTTGTAGCTGAGCATGTGAAATTCTCGTAAGGAGATGGATCATACTGGCACTTAAAGGCATCGTATAATGCAGCTAATAATTTGACAGATAAGATGGCGGAGACGGTACGAAATATTGCGGTTAGAGATTTATCTGAGATATTCGAAGTATTCGGAACTGTTTATTAAAACCGCACTGAGACAGAATGTTAAGCGTAATGTAAATCGAGTCTATTTTTTAGAATACAAGACCCAGATGATGAACAGGCATGTTTGAAACAAGCTGGACGACTAAAAGAATTTAGTGGGTGTTACTGTGTTGGGAGTGTTTGATGAAAGAACATGAAAGTTTGTGATTATCATTTTACGAAGTACATTTTTGGTGGCCTCACTATGTGGGTGGTATTATTTGAATGACAGTATGATTAGACTAAAGTTTTTAGCAATCGTTATTATTATTATTATTATTATTATTATTTGTTATCACCTTGACGCATGATATTTACAATTATATGCCTGAAATAAACGATGTTTCTAGGGTATACAGTGTGCAGCTATTCTGTAGTTACAGTTACAAAGTTACATTTATAGCTTTTATCACCATCATCATAATTTTTGTTGAGCTGTAGAATATAGATATGGAATGAAATTCATGCACAAGCTGCCCATTTTACTATTACGCCCTAAAAATTAAGTCTCAAAATATTATACAACACATAATCGGAGATGTGTATTTTTCGAGATAGAAGTCAGTCTTAAATGGTGTAACATTTCCCAGCAGTAGTCTTTTTGTCACAACGATAAAACGCCTTGTGAAGTGTATTCAAGACACGCGTTGTGCAGTGGGGCTCAATTTTGAACGAATTATTATGGAATGCAGACACGATGAGTACGGCGACCTTCCTTTAACCATCGGTGCCGAGAACAGTCGAGCATAGGAACTCTTACGTTACCATAGTCAACGTCATCCAGATGCTAACGCTTTTCGACACAGGCAGGGCCACATCGATACTAGTGAATGCAGGTTGCACATGGACTGTGCGAACGCCAACCAATAACTACGCCATAATTGCTGCTGCGGAGTGAGAGGCTCTGGGCACCTTACACGACATCGCACGAGGGTCCTCGAAGTGCCTCATGACGTCACTTGTATTCATACTCTTACTTGTGGAGCACACAGCTGTTTCCGGACGTGTATTTTGTACGGATGTAATTTTGCCAATGATTGCAACATCAACACGCTTCGCATAAGGTCTTCTGTGGGCAGAGGAATCTGTTTTACGTAAGGATGTAGTCACGGTCCATGCTATGTCACACCAGAACAAGAGCTCAAAATTACTTCTTACCGCAGTGAATAATGTTAAGTCTCACTAGGCACAAAGTTGTGGTATGGCACTGCACGTAGAAACAGTTTCGGCCGTTCTCCGTGAGCTGCGCCACCGAAAGGAAGCAAAATTGTGCTATCTCTTATTGCCTTCTTATTTCATAATACTGTACTAGCCTGTTAGAAGTCTTCGTCTGTACCAGGTCGGTTCAACATTTCATGTGTTGCGTGCAACTTTGGTAAAATTTGGTCTGCATGCAAGGGAACACGAAGTCCAATACACAAAATAAGGAATTAGTGAGAATACGTATAATAATAGATATAATTTTACCTGCATGTTTTTAGGTACATCATATACAAAAAAGTGCTGATTGCAATATGAAAAATTGGTAAAAATGCAATTCACAACATAGAGTAGCTAGGGTATCGCTGTTTTTACGACGCAGTCTAGTAACGTAAGTATGTCTTCATAAATAAACGGCTTAAATTTGCCACGGCGTTCTGTCTCGGCTTTGCAAGGGAAAGAATTTACAGACTTCTTCCCGTTTCATATGTCTCCGCGGGTAACATAAGACTGTGTCGCGGGCAACAGTGTTCGGGCCTTGACCGTACACAGTGCATGATATTCGTTGTTCATAGTCCTTGCGTGTTGCGCATACCCCAACTCTCCGCAGGTAAACATCGCTGCACCACCACCTTAAATTGTATCCTGACTCACAATTTGAAAACAGAATTCATAATTGTGTTAAAGAACACGCTGCATCAGACCATGCCATACCAGTTCAATTACACAGTCATAGAATAATTTTAATACGAACTCTTACTGCAATACACGAGGACCGAAATCTAATAAAAATCTTTATACCTACATTTTTAAAATGATTTAGGTCTTATAATTTTATATTTTATGTTATCACATTATAAAGAATAGTGACTATAAACAGGGGGCCCGTAGGATATTCCTTTGTAAGGTTTTTTTTTATTGACGTGCCTGAGGATGGCCTTAGTTCAGAGCGAAACTTGCAGCACACACATAGAAGTAACTTTCTGAATTAAAGCAAACCTTTGATGTGCTAAACTGAATAAATGTAGTTTATTTAGTAATAAACACAACGGCATGGCTTCCATAAAGACTTAAATAAAGATCTTTACTGCTGCACCGTGCATTTCGTAAAATCACTTTAATTATCAAACCAACAAATGCACTTATATAAAATCTTTTCACATTAAAACATTTAAAATCGCTCCAACATGTTTCGATCCTAAGACCATCCTCAGGGAGCTACGTTGTTCCTTGCTAAAGTCACATTTAAAAACATTCACGAAATAATTTCTTTATATTAATAGGGTGCTGTGGCAGCATGTCGTGTTGTGTAAGAGTACGTTGTTGAGAACGCGCCTGACTGTGGGTGTGCGTCGTGTGTTATGTTGCGTGAGACTGCAGTCTCTCGCAACGGAACACACGACGTAATCTTACACAACACGACATGCTGCCATAGCACCCTATTAATATAAAGGAATTAATTAGTGAATGTTTTTAAAATGTGACTTTAGCAAGGAACAACGTAGCTCCCTGAGGATGGTCTTAGGATCGAAACATGTTGGAGCGATTTTAAATGTTTTAATGTGAAAAGATTTTATACAAGTGCATTTGTTGGTTTGATAATTAAAGTGATTTAAATAAAGAATTTTGGTTGATGAGGCACCAGGTACTGTTAACACTGAAAATTGGGCGGACGTAAATAAAAAGGTTTTTGTGTGTGTGTGTGTGTGTGTGTGTGTGTGTGTGTGAATGGGACGAAGATCCCAGTTATCAGCGCTCTTGAGTCTCTTTTCACGTTCTCTAATGTGCATATTATTTTGTCTTGTGTTCCATGATCTTGCTACCCGGCTGATGATGCGCTGTGCACCGATCGTCGTCATTCCATTTACGATCTGCCATATGACAACTTTGAACTGCTTTGCAGGATCCTTCTTCGGTAAGTGACTGACACTTTTACACTTAATAAACTAGGCCTATAAATACACTGCTTGTACTCGGGCCCAGCAATTTGTCGTTAGAAAATGAAATGACCGTTCAGTTCTTTGAAAACACAGCGGTATCATTTTGTACAACTTAAAGTTAAGAAACTCGGCATTTTCCCAACAGAATATGCTTTTTTTTATGTTTATTGGACCGTGCATCATCTTGATAGTTGAGTAAAGAGAAACCAACTTGATGCCACTTGTTTTATTATTGTTTTATTGAGTGCTCAACATAATAAACTGAATAAAATAATAATAAAACAAGTGGCATCAAGTTGGTTTCTCTTTACTCAACTAGAATATGCTTTCTGAGTTTCATGTAGTTATCTTATATGAAGTGTTCTTTAACGCATTAAAGAGCAGTGGTAACTGTGTGTATTGCGTGACAGAACATTAAAACACTGTGTCATGCCCACAGAACATACTTATGGGTTTTATAGTTATGTTAGCCCTGTTAGATGACCATTTAATCCTCTGAACAACGCTACAAGCAACTGACGCAGGCATTTTACGTAACATTTCGCGTACGGTACACTTATTGGCGTCGTGTGATTTATACCTTAAGCAGCGACCATTTCCCTGTGCAGTATTACTGATAGTTGCCCTACACCATGGCCCCAGACTTTTAACTCCTATATGGATTTATTTCCTACGGAATTAGGTTGAATATCTCCGACCTTTATCGATCAAATTTCACAACCTAAAAGGTTGAAATTGCATTTAACAACAGAAGAACTGGTAGGCCTGAAAATTCAGATGTTACCCACAGCAGTCTGAATTCTGATTGTCACGTCAAACACGTCGCAGTAACCCTTGACACGTGGAGCACTCCACAGCCGACTGCATAATGTTATTTCGCCATGTTTTGCAGTTCGTGACGAAAATTAAAGCCTTGTAGGCCAAATTATTATTGTGAATTGCAACTGGGTGGCCCAAATTAATTTTCCAGGAAATCTCTAATCTTCGAAGTTTAAAAGCAGCCATTAGATGTCAGGAACTTAGGAGGAATAAACACAAAACACTATAAAATAACGTGTCGATTTGAGCTCGACATTGGACCTGGTACAACGGAAAGTGCTGTCGATCATAACTCGACATTGGATCGATAAGCGCTATAACTACACTAATTTAGATTGCTCGTCTTGCCGCTGCCATTATGAGTATGAAGACCGCATAAGATCCACAAATGTGGGCCGGGATAGCTCGGTACAGCGACACCCTACAGGCTGTACGGTCCGGGGATCGAGTCTCGGTGGGGACGAGATTTTCCGCAACCGTTCAGGCCGGCCCTGGCGCCCACCCAGCCTCCTATATAATGGATACCGGATCTCCTTCCCGGAGGTAAAGCGGCCGGGGCTTGGCGTTGACCACACCCCATGTAGCGCCGAGGTTAAAGAAAGGGTAGAGCTATACCTCTACTCCCACTCTGGGCCTTCGTGGCCTGTTCTGGGGTGAACTGTACCTTTACCTTTCCAAGATCCACAATTAATGGCTCAGTATGCAGACTTTAGACTGTCATCTCTTTGTTCTTTATTACCATTCAGTGTAAAATGGTCGCTGTGGACGCGAATGTTATTTTCTTTCGTAATGTTTTTATACGAAGCCTGTTGGTGATCCATGTAAGATCGAAACTTGTAGTTTAACAATCTGAAATAAAATTAGAGTTGTGTGTATAGTGACCCTGAGTTTACATTGAACAGGCATGTAGACTTCAGTAGGAATTCCTGTAGTACTGGAATGTCCATGTACAGGTAGTCGGTAGTGCGTTGTGGAGGGACAGAATTCACCTGTATGATCTTATCCCAGGGTAGTTGTGCACTTGCAAATTGTCTTGCTTCTCGCACATTCGCATCGAACACGTTCACTAACTTCACCAACAAGAGAGAGAGAGAGAGAGAGAGAGAGGTGTTCGTATCTACTTGTCCCATCCTAACGAGCAAATAATTACCTGTGTTTTAGAAGTACCTTATTTGAGTGTCTCATGACCTGTGAACCACACGGGGATTTAGAGCGACTCGTGTTTTCAGAAAATCAGCAACGACTACCTAACCTGCACCTCTGGCTGCACAATTTACATCGTGTTTCTCGTGTCTAGAAACTCTGGGAACCTCAACCTTGTGGAGCCCTAAAGGCCTGTCCAGGCCTGGAATGGGATAGTGTACCTTTACATTTACTTACACACCTGTTCTGGCTAACTTATTACTTATAGAGTAAAATGGAAATAATTCCAAGGTGTGATTGGTCTGCATGTGAAAGGTGCACGTTGAAGAGAACTGTAGGCCTACTGCTGTAGTGCTGTAGACCTATGGTGCTCATACTTTCCTGTCCACGACACAAAATCTTAAATTAAATTGACTTGCCAACACTTTCAGTGCCCCAGCAGTTCGCAACACTTGCTTATTATTATATCAAGTACACCTTTAGGATAAAGGTTGCATCCAGTTGTCAAAGTTCTACCAGTGTTATTCTTTCCTTAATGAAGGCAAATTATTGACTACACAAAGTTGCCACCTTGATTGTCTTTGGAGTTCACTACCTGTTAGAAGCCTATCAGGGTCCCTGACGTGCAGTTATTTCCGTAGTGAAATGTCAACGCTTCAATTAATGTCTCTAGTTAGCAAATATTATCATTGAGTTTGGTATCCCTAGGAAACTTGTAAGGTTAATAAAGTTGAGTCTGACTGGAACATATAGCAGAGTTCGGGTGGGCAAGAATATGTCTGACAGGTTCGCTATTAGGAATGGTTTGAAACAATGAGACGCTCTATCACCAGTGCTTTTTAACTTTGCTTTAGAGTACGCCATTAGGAGGGTTCAGGTAAACCAGGATGGCTTGAAACTAAATGGTACACATCAGCTCCTGGCTTATGCCGATGATGTTAATATACTGGGAGGAAGCATACATACTCTAAAGGAAAACGCAGAAGCTTAATAGCTGCTACTAGGGAGATTGGACTGGAAGTGTTGATAAAACTAAGTACATGGTCATGTCTCGAGATCAGAATGCAGGACGAATTCACAGTGTGAGGATTGATAATAGTACCTTCGAGAGGGTGGAGGAGTTTAAATA
>Ga0123355_10012156_pt1 | contig 13323 bp, 8 predicted proteins | sample TergutEmb28metaG_3_FD_89872 | JGI IMG/M metagenome (GOLD analysis project Ga0123355, IMG submission 89872) | Embiratermes neotenicus P1 segment gut microbial communities from Petit-Saut dam, French Guiana - Emb289 P1 | ecosystem: Host-associated > Arthropoda: Insects > Digestive system > Gut ...
TAAAGGGGGGGGGGTGGGGGGGGGGGGGGGGGGGACATTATTGGACATAAAATTTGTATTTTGATTTTCTCTACAACTTTTGTCAGACACTTTTCTCATTCTAAGAAGAATTCAACGAGATATTATTAAAAATGCATATTCTTGTCAAATTTTGATGAAATTTTAATTTTCTCAACTACGAGTATTTTCGAAAAATACCCAAATATCGCACTTGATAACATTCCTTCCGGTGGGAGGCGAGTTGTTCGTTGCGGACGGACGGACAGATATACTCGTACATGACGAAGTCAAAAGTCGCTGTTCGCAGTTTTCGGAACGCGCCTAAAAGCAATATTTTCCAGCCGAGAATCGAACACGGCATCTCCTGTCGTTCAGCGTGGCCTAGTGACGGACTGCTTCTGGATTACAATGAGCAGTGTGTGTCGTCCACTGGAAAATATTTGGACATCACTACTGTCCGTAACGTCATTTACGGTCTCATTACATGCAGGATATGTAATACAGCAGTGTAGCAGCGCATGATTTTACAATCTGCCTTCCGTAGAGTTACGTACTTGTAAAGGACGTTTTGTTCGGCCTTCGCATGTCTGTCGTCATTGCAGTGGGGTGCCGCTGTCTGTTACGTGAAAATATAACTGTACTGTTTCTTCCGTCTCGTACCGTGATCTCGTACAGAACACCCAGGGATGTTGCGCAACTTGTGCCATGTTCTTGCCACTATGTACGGTGGCCATGACTGTTAGTGCGATGTGCAAGTTTTGCAGTACAGTGTTTGGGCGATATTCGAACACGTATTCCCTTGTGATTTTAAGTGCGTTCGCAAAATTGCGAAAAGCGACTATTATCTTCGTCATGTCTGTCCGTCCGCATGGAACAACTCGGCCCCCACTGGACGGATCTTCATGAAATTTGATATTTGAATATTTTTAGAAAATATGTCGAGAAAATTCAAGTTTCATTAAAATCGGACTTGAATAGCCCGTAAGCCAAAATATGATATAAAATATACATAATACAGTCATACAAAACTTTATATCTTATTAGATTATATTAGATTATAATTCCAGCTACATGTTTCGGCCCAATTGTAGGGCCATCTTCAAGCTGATCTTTGAGCAGGTGGAGTGATCTTAAAGATCAGTCTGAAGATGACCCTACAATTGGGCCGAAACATGTAGCTGGATTTATAATCTAATAAAACATAAAGTCATATGTGACTGGGATATATATATACATATATATATTATATGTTAGCTTATATTCAACATTCTCACTTGAAAATGAATAACGCGTATTTTACATGAATTCCAATAGACATATTTGATCATAGCTCTCTCTGTAAAGGTAAAGCAGTCCCGTTACAGGCCTGGAGTGGCCCAGAGGGTTCCAGGAAGTTAAGGTTCCCAGATTACATGACAACGGCGCAGGATAGTGGTAAGGTTGTCAGCCTTACGCACCGGCCATCTTTACCCCCAAGAAATACTCCTGGCACTCATTTCTGTTAGAGGCTGAGTCGACCCCAGGGCCAAAGTGCGATCGGAAGGACTGACACCATCTGGGATCGAACCAGCGACCTTCCGATTTGTAGCACAGCACCTTAACCACTGTGCTACCGCGGTCCCCCAAACTCTTTATGTTCTTCTCAGAACGAGGAATGTTTCAGACAGAAGTCGTAGAGTACATCAAAACACACATTTTCTATTCAGTAACTTTTTTTTTTTTTCTGGAAAATCAACCCGTTTATGAGATAATGTGGAAAAATATTGTAGAACCGAACAGGCCACCGATGACATATGGCGCATGCGCATTGCATGCTGGATAACTTAGGTTACAGATATACACTCAGGATATGTAATACGTAATGTTTTTCCACTGCCTGAATGGTTGCAATAACGCGCCTCAATGTTACGTTATACGTACATTGGCTGTCATGTTGAAATTGATATAGTACAGTTCATTTTATTGCCTGTGTGCTGTTGCTTTGAAATTTTAGCTGTTATGTTTGTTGTAGTGCGTTATTCATGAGGATAGAAAGTGCAGGCACTTATTTAAGTAGAGAGTTAACATCGTGGAATGTGAGTAGGGAAACGTGGCGAATTTATTGATTATTGAATATTATGTTTATTGGACCGTGCATCATTGTGATAATTGAGAATAAAAGACCAACTTGATGTCACTTGCTATTTTATTTCACGTCTAATGTGCTCAACATGTTTCGGACATTAATATATCCATCATGAGGAGCTTGCGACTATTCTATTGAATTACCACATTGGTCGTATTGTTCTTGGTTCGATGTGTGTTGGAGATTCAGTGTGGTTGGGTTGGAGGCTGAAGCCTGCAACACGGATACCACTCCAACCCAACCACACCGAAACTCCAACACGAATCGAACCAAGAACAATAGACCAATGTGGTAATTCAACAGAATAGTCGCAAGCTCCTGATGATGGATATATTAATCTCCGAAACATGTTGAGCACATAAGAAGTGAAATAAAATAAAATAGCAAGTGACATCAAGTTGGTCTATTCTTCGACTATTATTGATCATTGTTAATTTGAAAATGTGTACTACTGCGGAGTGTTCTGTTCAAGGTTCGGGACTTCTGGCTTGTTACACTGAATAGCGAAATTATTGATTCTCAACTTTTCCCCGAAACGTCGGGAATCAGCAATTCTACTACTAAGTGTAACAAGCCAAGAAGCAGGCTTCTGTTATCTTGCATAAGCACTATGCATACCTCAAGTTCTGCGTAGTTTTCTGCTGTACATTAAAAAAGGCGATGTCTGCAGCCATAACATTATAAGTATGATTTAATATTTCAGTTGTCTGAGCTTGAAGATCGCTGTTTTTTTTTTTTGAGTATGTTTACGAACATTTTTAGTGAGTGGCATTCATTTAACACGAGATCCGTTAGAACGAGTTTGGCAATGTACGTACAACGTTATTGCGTGGCGCGTTCGGGTAACCATTGTGACCATGGAAAAGCAACGGTATATTATCTTAAATCTATGCAGATACGCAGGGTGTATATGTGTGTGTGTGTGTGTGGTTGTGTATGTGTGTGTGGTTGTGAGTGTTTGTGTGGGTGTGTGTGTGTGTTTGTGTGGGTGTGTGTTTGTGTGTGTGTGTGTGTGTGTGTGTGAGTGTTTGTGTTTGTGTGGGTGTGTGCGTGTTTGTGTGGGTGTGTGCTTGTTTGTGTGGGTGTGTGTATGTGTGTTTGTGTTTGTGTGTGTGTATGTGTGTGTGTGTGTGTGTGGGTGTTTATGTGTGTGTGTTTGTGGGTGTGTGTGTGTGTGGGTGGGTGTTTGTGTGTGTGTTTGTGGGTGTGTGTTTGTGGGTTTTGTGTGTGTGTGTTGTGGGTGTGTGTGTGTGGGTGTGTGTGTGGGTATGTCGTCTTGTCTTCGTTATCTGGCATGCGAATCGCGTGTTGTCCGCGACGTGTTATATTGTGAATTATGACCTGTCTGGTGCTACCATATTTTTCCACATTATCCCACGAACTGCACATTTTTTTCTGACATAAATTTACTGAACTCAAAATGCGTGTTTTAATTTTCTCTAAAACTTTTGTCTGAAACATTTCTCATTCTCAGAAGAATTCAACGAGATATTACTGTAGATGCACAGTACAAAGGTATTCCCGTAAAGTACCCGTTATTCTTTGTCGGATTTTGATGAAACTTGTATTTTCTCTCGACTGATTTTCGAAAAATTGTCAGTATGAATTTTCTTGAAAATATGTCCATTCGGAGCGGATTTATTTCATGCGGACAGACGGACGGACAGACAGATATGACGAAGCTCATAGTCGCTTGTCGCAATTTTACGAACGCACACCAAACGTATCTCCCCCAGAGACACATTTCGCACATGAAACTGTAATTTCTCATAACCCACCGATACACATTTTTACAGCAGACAGAACGAACTTGACCGATCTTCAACAGACCAACACCTAAACGTTATATAAGGACAAGCAATTTATTTTTTGTGGACACAGCATTTTGTCAGAAGGCGTGTATGTAGCCCAGATGTCTCGTAACACGAGAATCCCAGTTTGACGATTTCTGTGGGTTACGACAAATTGTTGTGTCTTGTGCGACTTGTTTCTATAGTTTTTCCAGGATTCGCTATACTGAATCCCTTCTACCCCTATTAACTACTTAAACGTACTTGCCATCGTGGTCCCAGTGGCCGTGCGGTCTAAGGCGTAGGTCATCGGCCTCTCTCCTGCTGATATTGTGGGTTCGAATCTCGCCGGGGGTATGGATGTCTATTGTTAGTCTTGTGTGTTGTCAGGTAGAGGTCTCTGCGACGAGCTGATCACTTGTCCGGAGGAGTCCTACCGACTGTGGTGCGTCGTTATGTATGATCTAGAAACCTCGTGAATGATGAGGTGCTGGACCACTGGGGGGCTGTTGCGCCAAAAACAAACAAAACTTGGCAACGTAATTGCGTATGAAGTGATGGTGTAGGCGTGTGTAATTTGGCTATCTACATGTTGATTTTAGATATAGGTTAGAAATTTGCGTGCAAACATCCGTATTGCTGAGAGATTCTCCCTGTGTGTGCCGGGTGTTACTAGCGATGCGCAAACATCCGTATTGCTGGGAGATTCTCCCTGTGTGTGCCGGTTGTTACTAGCGATGCGCAAACATCCGTATTGCTGGGAGATTCTCCCTGTGTGTGCCGGGTGTTACTAACGATGTGCAAACATCCGTATTTCTGGCAGATTCTCCCTGTGTGTGCCGGGTGTTACTAACGATGTGCAAACATCCGTATTTCTGGCAGATTCTCCCTGGGTGTGCCGGGTGTTACTAAGGATGAGCAAACATCCGTACTGCTGAGAAATTCTCCCTGTGTGTGCCGGGTGTTACTAAGGATGAGCAAACATCTGTACTGCTGAGAAATTCTCCCTGTGTGTGCCGGGTGTTACTAACGATGGTCAAACATCCGTATTGCTGAGAGATTCTCCCTGTGTGCGCCGGATGTTACTAAGGATGTGCAAACATCCGTACTGCTGAGAGATTCTCCCTGTGTGTGCCGTGTGTTACTAACGATGTGCAAACATCCGTATTTCTGGCAGATTCTCCCTGTGTGTGCCGGGTGTTACTAAGGATGAGCAAACATCCGTACTGCTGAGAGATTCTCCCTGTGTGTGCCGGGTGTTACTAACGATGTGCAAACATCCGTATTTCTGGGAGATTCTCCCTGTATGCGTGGCGGGTGTTAGTAAAGATCGGAAGGCTCTTGTAGGAAATCGCAACATGTTTCGCCTGATTTTTCTGTTTTTCCGGTTGCATCCGAGATTGGCGCAGTGTGTTTTGTGGAACAGATCTACGTGTTTCCGGAAGCTCAACACGAAGGTAGTTTTTTATGTGGCTTGTAAGGGACAGGGATATTATCACCGAACCTGTGGACTGACTGCTGTGTCCTTGTTCGCTCGTATTTTACCTTCCAATAGAATGGCGCTTCGGAGGCCTTTGAGCGTGAGAAAAGAACGGGCGATATTTACAGTACATCAGCTTGTGTGGTATCGAGAAGAAAACGTGGTACGGAATTAGATTGCCTCAGAACATATTTTCTCTTGTAAAGGTAAAGGTAAATGTAAAGGTAGTCATGTTTAACTAATTAAGCGCCTCACCAGGACTGACGTGTCATTGCCTTCTTTTGTACAGTGTCCGTCTGTGTCCTTCATTGAAAGCACTCGATTTTGGTAACGGTTATTTATCTTCCCTGGCAGTAAACCCAAAGGATTCTACACTGATAATACCAGAAATAACCACTGGACAGCATTCTGACCCAGCAGCATTCACTGTCCACCATTACAGCTGATTTGCCTAAGATATATACTTGTATCTGTCTCTTTCTTGGGCTTCCAAAAGGTCTCTGTCCAACGAGTTTTTTTCGCCAAAATTCGGTATGCATTTGTTGTCCTCGCACATGCGATCTGCTTACCCAGACCATCGTAACGTCCTTGACTTATCTTCCCTAACAACATAGGTGACATGAAAAAATTGACTTGGCAAACTGATTGAGCGGGAGAGGGGAGGTAAAACCAACCGTTGATATTTGGAACTTTAACCCTTTAAAAGCGAAGCGCAGACTGCTTTATTTAAAGACCCAGTCCTTACCGCGCTGTAAACACTTTTCATTTCGGTTATAAAAACCAATCCTTTTATGGTGTACGTGGCACAAGTCGCTGTTTGTTCTCAGATAAATACAAAACACATAATTACAGTGTGGGAAGAGCGTTCGGCTGTTGAATGTTAGACCTGGTGGTGCATCACGTAACCAGAAGGCTTTAAAAGGTTAATTTACTGAGGAGTGAAGTTAGAAAGGAGGGGAAGATTGATTTGAACCAATCCGTAATAGACACACACACACTTTTCCCCCACTCTCTACCAAGTGCTTTTATTTACTTCCCCCCCCCCCCAAGTTACTCCTGTGACTCCCAGTTATCTCCTATCGTGAGCCAGATCGTCCCAGTCCACACTTTGCTCTGTGACTCATTTTAACGTCTGCAATCTAGTGAATAAAAACAAAGGTAAATCAGTTCCATTACAGGCCCGAGGTGCCCAGAGGGTTCCAGGAAGTTAAGGTTCCCAGATTACGTGACAATGGCCCAGGGTGGTGGTAAGGTTGTCAGCCTTACGCACCGGCCGCTTTTACCCCCAGGAAATACTCCTGGTACTCATTTCTGTCAGAGGCTGAGTCGACCCCAGGGCCATAGTGCGATCGGAAGGATTTTATGTCAATGAAAAAATCCGATGAAACTATCTGGAATCGAACCAGCGACCTTACGATTTGAATGACAGTAAATTCTGGTGTAGAATATTATTTCATATCCTCTATTAGAAGAATGCAAAGCAGTTGGAAAGCAGGACACTGCAGTGTCTTCCCTTATTTTTTGGGGAATTATTTAACTATGCTGTTAGTGTCAAAGACTGTAGCGTCGAATGGTTTTATGAATGATTATATTATTATTTGGTCGTGGTCCGATGTAGGTACTATCCATGTATCTGCTCGAAGTGAGGGAAGTCCTTCATGGTAACCGGTGTTACAGCCATTTGCCAAGCGGTACCGCTTCAGTAACCTGTCAGGTCCCATTCACGTTGGTGCCACAGTGTTTAACACCAGTTGCCTGCTTATGGAGAGCTCTGTGACCTTGTATCACAACGGTATACTGGACCTACCAAGTACGTTATTAAAACTTTTTTTAAATTGTATATTGCAAGTTACAATCTACTCAACATAGAGTAATTAGTGAAGTTGAGGTAAGAAAAGGTCGTGAGGCAGGCACCATCCATCGATGGTTCACTGGAGCTTTGCTATTGGGCTTAGTCTTCCGGCCATAACCGTTTGAGTCGTCTGTCGACTGAGGGGTTGAAGAGGGTTCTAATCAGTTGATTACTATGCGCAGTGTTGCGATTTTTGTATTTGTTGGTGTTGATTCTAATCACTTCCGTTACGTACGGGATTTCGAAGCCGTTGTGCAAGGTTTTGTTGGAGACGTACCAGGGGGCACTACTGATCATTCTGAGCATTTTTGACTGGCATGTTTGGAGAATCTTGGTGTTGGATGGCTTGCTGCATCCCCATAGCTCTATCCCATATGTCCAGATGGGTCGCAGTATTGTCTTACATACGGTTAGTTTGCTGTCTTTATTAAACTGAAGCAATAAATTTGAAAGGCGGCTAGTCTTCTCTACCTTCAGGCTAGCAAAGATCGCCGTTTCCCTGTTCCACTTTTTGCGGTGTTGTACACGCACATCACGCAACGCCGACACCGTGTTGCTGTGAATAATTATCCTATCCTTCGTTGTTGCTCGTACTGTGTATTACGTACCGGCGGTGGTCACGCTCGGTTACAGTACGCGGCATCTGGTGCCTGGTTTGGATGCTGATGTCTTGGCAGGTGGAAAAAAAACGCCACAGTTAACGACGTGAATAATGGGTCACAACACTCGGTGAATACGTAGGTCGCGGCGCAGCGTGGCGTCCTGTGTAGCAATACCCTACGTCACACACCGCATTTCCTCTACTATTAAGATTTTATCGATCGTATGACGTAAGGTTGAAAGGGAAAAAGTACATATGATGTAGAAGTTATTATCAGCCTTGAAGTATGAGGCTTGTGTGTTGATACAAACACAAATCAACACAGAACGTAAGGTTTAAAGTAAACCATTTTGTTTATTCGGTTTCATCACTCGGTGTTACCAGTCAAAACCAAATACATGTGCCTTAAATTCGACAAGTTAGGTTTGTTTTAACTGAAAAATTTATCCCCCTTATATGATGGTAGAGATATGTATAGAATGTATTACATAAAGAACAACTACATGTTTCGGCAATTTTCATTGGCCGTCTTCAGGTTGATAAATGAAAAAACTTAGTGAGCAACTATACTCGGGTTGTTTGGTTTGTATACAGCGGGGAGGTAAGAGGTGAAGTGGGTACGAGATCGCGATATGTTGTGTAGGATGGGTGGTGTGGGTACATGTGTTCTGCTGTTTTTGCTATTCTTGGTTAATATCGTTGGATTCAACTATATTAACATAGAATAGCAAAAATAGCAGCATCCATTTACCCACACCACCCATCCTACACAACACATGCGAGATCTCGCACCCACTTAACCTCTTACCTCCCTACTGTATACAACCAACACAAGTCGAGTATAGCTGCTTACTAAGTTTTTTCATTTATCAACCTGAAGATGGCCAATGAAAAGTGTCGAAACATGTAGTTCTTTATGTAATAAATGATGTACATATCTCTACCATCGTATAGTTGTGTTAGACGAGTATATACGAGTACTTTCCAATGTAGTTTATTATAAACACAACGAGGATGACGAACCTTATGACCCCTAGTCCGTCCGGGCTCACGGTCCGACTTCGCAGATGTTTCTTCTGAAGTCGCTCTTTTAAATCAGGGCAGTTTAGGTCAGAATTGTCCCATAAAGTGCCATCTTCTTTGCCATCAAGTGCATTTGTAATAGGATGTTTGTTGAACGACGACAACAGAATGTTCGACATTGCCAGCGATACCCAACTGAACCCTTCCCGAGACTTCGTTGCAAGAAAGATCCAGAGCCCGGTAGTTGGTAAATGTGTAACAATGAACGCCGTCCGGTGGCGCAGTATAATTTATGATTCAAACTCTTTATCTTCCGTGCGCAAGCCACCATCATTTGCTGTATGCATTGTCACACGTAACGACGGTTATAACAATGGAACAATTATAAATGCGTTCGCAGTATTCTTTGGTGCTGTCTTTGTGTCTGCTGCCCATTGTCTTGTGTTACGGACATTGATATTTGGCATGCATTTTATTCACACATTGTAATTCTTTGACATCGATTGTGAGATGATATCAAACGCAAGACGCTCCCCGATTTAAGATATTTTAAGATGTAAAAAAATTGCACCATAATATCAAGAAAATATAATTTATCTACTGTTGAATATGACAGTTCACAGATTGTTTTATGCTATTAAAAAGGTGTCCAAACTGCACGGCGTCACATTCCAGGAGACCGTAATCTTAATACTTCCGTTGGGACCTCAATCTCAGACGAACAGTATCGGAGCAGGTTAATGTAGCGGTAACGCTCTACACACTTTTGGCAGTCTTCTGTTCGAATCTGGACAGGGTTAGGGCTGTGCCGATTTTTCTTACATTCCCTAACTCATTACAAATAAGTGGTCGGTATAGGTTCTATGTGAGGCACTAAAGTGACATTACACTGCGTCCCATTTAATCATCCCTCAGTCTTGCCTTTCAGCATTAAATAGTCTGAGATACCGACAGCTGTGTGAAATTAACCACAGAAAGTCCACGCGTGTGCACACAAATTTGCAGTTCTTTGCTTTTAAACACCCATCGATTTTCTTCATGTTTGTACCGTGCATCAATGACGACTAAAACACTTTATTATGCAACAGATGCACAAATATATAATTCGTAGATACAATTAGAGTTATTATAAAATATTTAAAAATATTTAAAAGTGCTCCAACATGTTTCGGATCACAAAGGGTCCATCATCAGGGAGCATTATACAGTGACTGGCTAAAATTACAGTAGTGGTTCTATCGTGCCCGTTGACATGCCTCTTTAGACTGTGCAGTACACACACGCACCGCGGGCAAATATGCTGCCATAACACCGACTACGTCCATGTCAACGGACACGATAGAACCATTACGGTAATTTTAGCCAAGCACTGTATAAAGCTCCCTGATGATGGATCCCTTGTGATACGAAACATGTTGGAGCAATTTTAAATATTTTATAATAATAATTGTATCTACGAATTATATATTTGTGCATCTGTTGGATAATAAAGTGTTTTAACCCATCGATTTGTTCTGCCTAGCAAAACAGGCGTCAGCCATTCCTATCACTTTATCTTTCGTAACATCCCGAATGTCCGAAAAACAGAACGCAATGACCCGGTGGGAGCACTGCGTATTTGGAGGTCGCAGGTTCAAATTTCCGCTAGGGGAACTATTCTCAGTGAAGATTTTCATGATTTTCTTCAGTTCCTTCAAGTAAATTCCAGGGTATTGTAATCTGGATCACGACTGTTCCCTACATTCCTTTCATTTCAACTTCCATCAGTAAGCCCTGGAACCTGACTTCATTTTTTTTAAGTAAACCACAGATGTTACCACCGAAAACCCAAATTGTTTCCAGTATTTTAGAGCTTGCGATACTAACTGGGATCCGGAATACGGTCTGAACTATCCAGAGCTCGAATCCGGGCAAATACCCCAGACTGGCTGTGAGGTCCACACGTCCTCCTATTCAACCGGGGCCCTTTCCCAGGGTCAAGTGACCGGAGCGTGGATGTTGACCACTCATCCCCATGTAGCGCCGAAGTGCAGGACGAATAGAACTTCAGCTCCACGCCCCCATTTATTTGCCCTCATGACGTGAACACAGGCGACCGTATCTTTTACTTTACTGGTTGCGTGATAAGCTGCTCATCGCAGGAGAATTGTTTACAGCGTGGCAGTTTGTATTCTGGGAGTCCTACGAGAACTGCCATTGGGTTTGACCCGGCTGTACAATGGGAGATGACGGAGAGTTTTGACACCCAGATATATTATTACGAAACGGATAACTTCGTTTACTGTAACAAAAGTCGCCTGCAGGAAGGTACGGAAGTAGCAAAATGTAAAACGGAAATGCTGCGAGAACTGCTTTTACCCCTTGCTTCGTCCTTCATTGTATCCCGTCTTCGTGTCAGTTATCTTAATGGCGTGTTTCCTTTCTTACACTCTTACTTTTTGTGAAGTTTCTTCAGTCAGGAAGATTGCTGTCTTCAATACCTCGGGCCCCACCCTCTTCCAGTTTGGTTATTCCGTGACTTCATGAATTGATCGTCGTAAAAGGGGGCGCTGGTTTTTCCGTCCGAACATCCCGATTATTTGAAGAATAAAAGACCAACTTGATGTCACTTGCTATTTTATTTCACTTCTTATGTACTCAACATGTTTCGGAGATTAATATATCCATCATCAGGAGCTTGCGACTATTCTGTTGAATTACCACATTGGTCGTATTGTTCTTTGTTTGATGTGTGTTGGATACCACTCCAACCCAACCACACCGAAACTCCAACACACATCGAACCAAGAACAATACGACCAAAGTGGTAATTCAACAGAATAGTTGTAAGCTCCTGATGATGGATATATTAATGTCCGAAACATGTTGAGCACATAAGAAGTGAAATAAATTAGCAAATGACATGCCTGCAACACGGATACTACTCCAACCCAACCACACCGAAACTCCAACACACATCGAACCAAGAACAATACGACCAAAGTGGTAATTCAACAGAATAGACGCAAGCTCCTGATGATGGATATATTAATGTCCGAAACATGTTGAGCACATAAGAAGTGAAATAAAATAACAAGTGACATCAAGTTGGTCTTTTATTATTCAACTATCACAATGATGCACGGTCCAATAAACATAAGATTCGAAAATCTAGGTCTTTTCGCTTAGCGCTCTAACAAATTCTCGACCTCGTGCCCGAAACTTCTGTATCCCTGTTCCATAAAACTGTAATCCCGAATTATAGGGCATTGTGAGAAATAAACTCCAAATGAAATGTAAGGAAATAGCGAAGGTGTATTCTCATTAGTTCCAGCACATATCATGTATTTATATTTTAATATTTCATTCAAAAATCTTCGTTAAACTGTTTGTTTCTCTGTACTCTCAGTGAAATTTTCACTCTCCATTCACGCTATACCTAGTAAGCTCTTTCTGTGGAGTGAAATATTTTAGCGAGACACACCAGTCGTTTCCACATACAATAATGTTTATCTGAGTCAGAGTGTAAACAAAATTAATAATTTAGCGATCCCAACCCGGGATTTATCGTATACGAATTATGGTTGTCACACAGTCGGGATTACACAAAATTTCTCAAACTATAGAAGCCACATCCGAACTCAAGGCAGGAGAAGGTGACAACTGCGGAACGACCTATAAGCCTCACTCTTACCTTGCCTTTGTGCTCGGTACATGTAAACTGAAACACATGTTTGTAAAAAAAAGAGGTAAAGTGATCCCGTTACAGGCCCGGTGTGGCCCAGAGGGTGGGTAGAGGTATAGCTCAACTCTTCCATGACCGCGGCACTAGAAGGGGGTGTGTGGTCAGCAGCACGCCCCGGCCGCAATTTATCCCCGGGAAAGACCCGGTACCCATTTTACAGGAGGCTGGGTGGGCCCCAGGGCCGGTCTGGACGGGCGGAAAATCTCTCCCCCACCGGGATTCGATCCCGGACCTTCCAGCCCGTAGTCAGTCGCTATACCGACTGAGCTACCCGGTCCATGTACACATGTTTTTATGGGAGGAAAAACTGTAATAATGAAGCTGAAAATATTAGTCACCGCCGCACAAAATTTAGCGTGCCAGGTGCCAGACGCACCACATTTGTGCACCCATGCACCCATCCATTTCGGTGTTGTGTCAACCATTTGTGGTGCCGACAAGCATGTTCAATGCAAACGTCGCTATTAAGAGTACAGAAGGTTTTTCATGTTCGTGAACTATGAAATATGGCTGAGTTCTCCGTGCAAACTCCTTTCTTCTGACCAAATATAATTATAGTTTATTTTCATCCCCCTTCCTCCCCCTCCCCCCCCCCCCCCCCCCCCCCCCCCCCACCCCACCCTCTTTTTTTCTTTTCATTTTTTTATCTTACCACTCCTGCCAATATAAAAATATCCCCCAAACTTACACCAAACCATAAATCAACTAACTTTTTAAAGAATAACACA
>Ga0123355_10012160_pt1 | contig 13320 bp, 9 predicted proteins | sample TergutEmb28metaG_3_FD_89872 | JGI IMG/M metagenome (GOLD analysis project Ga0123355, IMG submission 89872) | Embiratermes neotenicus P1 segment gut microbial communities from Petit-Saut dam, French Guiana - Emb289 P1 | ecosystem: Host-associated > Arthropoda: Insects > Digestive system > Gut ...
ACACAGTTGCTCGCCCTGCGGCCCGGCTTCTGACCGAACTGGCACATGTGCGTCCGGGAACGGACATGATTGCTCCTATTGCGCCCGTGTCGGGGGGAGGACTGGCGGTGGCACAGCCAGCCTTAGTAGAGCCGCTGCGCCGGTGGGATCCGGAGCACGTTGGCGGCTACTCGCTGCTCGGTCGGCTCGGCGCTGGCGCAATGGGGCAGGTTTTTCTCGGCCGGTCAGCCGCCGGACGGCTCGTCGCGGTGAAGACGATCAAGGCAGAGCTTGCCGACGAACCCGACTTCCGCACGCGGTTCGGCCAGGAGGTCGCGGCGGCCCGGCGCGTCAGCGGCGCCTTCACGGCGGCCGTGGTCGCGGCCGACTCCGAGGCTGATATCCCGTGGCTCGCGACGGTCTACGTGCCGGCACCCTCGCTGGCCCAGCTGGTGCTGAGCTGCGGGCCCCTGCCAGCACCCGCCGTTCGCTGGCTCGCGGCTGGCTGCGCCGAGGCACTTGACTCGATTCATGGCGCAGGCCTGGTGCACCGCGATCTCAAGCCGTCGAACGTGCTGGTCTCGCCGGACGGACCGCGGGTGATCGATTTCGGCGTCGCCAGGGCTGCCGAGCGGATCGCGCTCACCGTAACCCGCGGTGGCGTCGGCACGCCGGCGTACATGGCGCCCGAGCAGGCCAGAGACACCCGGCAGGCGACCTCCGCCAGCGACATCTATGCGCTCGGCGCCACGATGCTGTTCGCGGCGACCGGGCACGCGCCGTATCAGGGCGACACGGTCATGGATGTGCTCGTCCGGCTAGCCACGGGGCCGCCCGACCTCAGCGACCTGCCAGCCGAGCTAACCGAGGTTGTGCCGGGATGCCTGGAGCGCGACCCGCGAAGCCGGCCAACCTCAGCGTCGCTGCTCATGCGGCTCGCGCCCGGGCTGGCCGGCGGCGGGCACGACGGCGCGCCGCTGCCGTCCGGGGCGCTGGCGCTCATGGAGGAATACCGCACGCTGGCGGGTGCGCCCGTCCCGGCTAGTCCCGCCACGCTCGCGGCCGAGGCTGCCGATGCAGCGGACGCAACCATCGGGTCGCAGCCGGGACTGGAACGCGCGGCCGTCCCGGGCCGGAGTGATACGGGCCGCGGGGCGCGGGCTAGCGCCCAGCGTGGCGGTCATGCCGGGCAGTGGCCGGGCCGCTATGCCCGGCCCGCTGCGCTGGTCCTCGCTGTTATCGCGCTAGTCGGCGTGAGCTGGCTGGTCGGCCGCGTCACCGCCGGCTCGGCGGCCGGCCGTCCCGCCGCGTCGGGCAGCAGCACGGGCTCGACGGGCGCCGGGCGATCGCAGCAGCTCGGTCCGGTCATCGCGGCACCGCCTCCGGGCGGGGCGGGTGGCGGGCAGAACAGGCCAGGAACCGGACCCTTCCCGACGCTGGCCGACGCGACACCGGGCATCCCGGCCATCGGCGTCAGCCAGCCGACGGGTGATGCAGACACCGTGTTCATCATTCGCGGACAGTGGTGGCCCACGGGTAAGCCGGTGACGATTACGCTCGTCGGCGTCGGTACCTCACCGGTGCATCCGATCGCCGACCATGACGGCAGCTTCAACTACGCGATCAACCAGGGTCACGAGTTCTACTCAGGCCTCCTGCCGCCCGGTACGTACACGCTCAAGGTAACGGACGGCGCCGGGATGAGCGCGGAGGCGAGATTCGAGGTGACGTAGCCGGACCGCATCACCGGACCTGCGTCCACCACAGATCTTCCTGTCGCGAGCACCAGGCGGGATCCTGGATCAGGTCCAGGTCGGCGGGGGTAACGATGCCGCTCTCGATGAGCACGGTGACGGCGACCTCGTCGGACAGACGCACACCGGGCCGGACCATGCCCCGGTCGAGCAGCTTGCGGCGCAGGACCTTCACGTGCTCGCCGACGCGCGCGGAGAGCCGGTCCCGGAAGGCCGCATCGGTGTCGAAGCACGCCAGCTCGTGATGCGCCTCGGTCACCTCGAGGGCGCTCCTCGCGATCTCCGGCGTTCTCGGCAGCGGTGAGCCGCGAGCCGGGTCCACCAGCCATGGCCGGCACCACAGCAGTGCGACGAGGAAGAGCTTGGTGTTGGGGTCGAGATAGAAGGGCAGCAGTGTTGGTTCGCCGTCCGGTCGGCCGGCCGGAGGTGGCTGGCTGGACGGCGGCTCGCTTGCCGCGACCACCAGCCGTAGCGGCTTGCCCTCATCCAGCATGGAGCGCGAGCCGACCAGTGCTGCTCCTCCGCGCAGGAACCAGCCCTCAGATGGCTCGCTGCCCTCGTCGAGCCGCGGCAGCCGGACCCGGTACCCGTCGCCTTCTGCGTAGAGCGCATGCGTATGGCTGATGTTGGCAACCCACGCGCCGCCAGCTACGGCGCTGATCATTCCGGCACGCCGCGACAGCCCCAGCCCAGCCGGAATCACCAGGTCGGCATCCGGACCCCGGCCGAACACCAGCCGGGTCCCGTCCGGGATCGGAGTCACTGTCCCGTCCGGGGCAGTGACATGGGCAAAGTCGCGCGTCACGCTGCATCCTGCTGCTGGCGCTGATGTGGTCGCGGGCAGTTTAGGGTTTCCGCGCCCGCCATGCATCCATGAGTTCGGGGATGGTGCCAGCCGGCCGGTTTGGGTTGACTTCGCTCAGTCAGGACGAGGCGTGTCGGCGCCTGGCCCGTGCTGTCGGTGGCCGCACGCCGGCACGGTTCGAGCCAGTAAGCAGGGGACTGGGGGGGATCCGAAGACCCCGCGCCGCGCGCCTCGTCCTGGCCGAAGAGGCCCCGGCGGACGACGCGCCGATCCGGCGGCGCGAGTCTGCCGGGGCGTCAGGCGACCTGCACGGATCGCTTGGCCAGGCCGAGCCAGTACCCGGTGATCGTGGTGACCGGGGCCGGCGACTCGGCTGCGCCGAGCGTGACGAAGAGCGGCGCGTAGTGCTCGGTCGTCGGGTGCGCGTACCGGACCGCGGGCGCGCCGCGGAAGGCGGCCAGCGCGTCGACGTCGCCGCTGTCCAGCGCGGTGGCGGCCCAGTGGTCGAACTCGGCCGACCATGACGGCGGCGGCGCGTTGAACCGGAAATCGCTGAGGAAAGGCACTCCGTGCGTGAGGAAGCCGCTTCCCATGATGAGCACGCCCTCGTCGCGCAGCGGTGCAAGCGCCGCACCGACGCGCAGCAGCCGGGCGGGATCCAGGCTTGGCATGGAGATCTGCAAGACCGGGATGTCTGCGTCCGGGTACATGACCGTCAGCGGCACGTACGCGCCATGGTCGAGTCCGCGCTGCGGCACGTCCGCGACCTGCTCATGCCCGGCCAGCAAGGCGCGGACCCTGCTGGCGAGGTCCGGCGCTCCCGGGGCGGGGTAGCGGGCCCGGTAGTAACGCTCCGGGAAGCCGTAGAAGTCGTAGAGCAACGGGGCCGCGTCGGCGGTGGCACCGATGGCGAGCGGCGCGTTCTGCCAGTGCGCGGAGACCACGAGGATGGCTGCCGGCCGCGGCAGCGCCCTGGCCCACGCCTCGAGCTGCACAACCCAGAGCGGATCATCGACGAGAGGCGGGGCGCCGTGCCCGAGGTACATGGCGGGCATCCGGCCCGCATCGACCGCGGTCGCCGCCCGGGACGCGACCAGCGCGGCCGCATCCGGCGGCACTGGCTCGTGGTCGGGCTCCTGCCCGTTCAGTCTGTCGTCCATCAGCCAAACCCTACCCGGGCCACCATAGGCAGATGCGAGTCATCGCCCTCGCCGACACCCACGCCCCGCGGCGGTGGAAATCCTGCCCGCCCGCGGTCGCTCTGTGGCTGCGGCAGGCGGATGTCATCCTGCATGCCGGCGACGTCTGCGTCGCCGCGGTGCTCGAAGAACTGACCGAGTACGCGCCGGTGCACGTGGTGGTCGGCAATAACGACGCGCCCGACGTGGCCGCGTGGGGCGCCCGGCCGACCCTGACGACCGAGCTGGCCGGAGTGAAGGTCGCGATGATCCATGACGCGGGCGCGGCTGACGGACGGCTGCGACGGATGCGAACCACGTTCCCCCATGCGGACGTTGTCGTCTACGGTCACTCTCACATCCCCCTCGACGCACGCGACGGAGGGTTCCGGATTTTCAATCCAGGCTCGCCCACCGACCGGCGGCGCCAGCCGCACGGCACCATCGGCGTGCTGGAGATCGACTCTGGCTTGCTGCTCGAGGCGCGGATCATCGAGGTTGACTGACGCTGCCGACAGCGTCGGACTCGATCAGCGGAAGGCACCGCACGCCGCTAGAGGAAGGCGGCGAGTCGAGCAATCTGTGAGCGCACCCGCGGAAGTGATGATCAAATTCGAGCGATCTGCGAGCGCACAGGCCGAAGCTGGGGGGGCCGTCGTCGGAAAGCGGAGGGAAAGCCCATGGGATCGGTAGTACCGGACGGTGCCGGCTGGTATGCGGATCCGGCGGGCCGGTTCGACGATAGGTACTGGGATGGTGCCAGCTGGACATCGGCAGTCAAGCGTGGTGAGCACGTCGAGAGCGATCCGGAAGCAGTTCCGGCTGGGTTAGGGGCCGGGGAGTCTGCCGGCTCTCCCTCCGTGCCGCCGCCGCCGTCAGGCGGCGGGCCCGATGCCAGGCCGGGGGTGGCACCTCCCGAACGGTCTTTGGGTGCCATGGAACGCGGCTGGACTTCCCTGCCGCCCGCCGAGGCGCAAAGCGAAGTCGTCCGAGTCCTCTCCGCGGCGGGTATTCCGATACAGGGCCAGCAGCCCGGACTGGTTCATGCTGTCGTCCCGCTCCGGGGCAGGCCTAACGTGATGCGCGCCATTCTTCTCGATGCACTCTGCATCATTCCCGGCATCATCTACATGATCAGAGCCTCCCGAACCAGGATGCTGCCGGCCGACGTCTGCCTGGTACCTAGCTCGTCGGGTACTACGTCCATTGCCGTCCGTGCCGCTCCCGAGGCGCGGCAGGCCCTGCTCTCTGTCCTGGCGGCCCTGCCATGACCGATACGGAGCAGCAGGAAGGTCCTGACCTCGGACCGATCTTCAGCGGCCCGGTTCGATGGGGCTTCGAACCCGTGCAGCCCAGGCCTGCGCAGCCCAGTCCAGAGCGGGATCGCCCTCCGGGCTTGCGTGCGCCTACTACGGTCTCAGCGGCCGCCGGCGTTGGCCAGATCACGACCGCCATCTTCGCCGCCGCGGCTATCACGCTGGTCCTGGAGATTGTCGTCTTCGCGGCAAATATCGCTGCGCTGATCTACCTCGTCGCCCTGGCGGGGGCGGGCGCCTCGATATGGGCCACGGCGGCGTTCCGCAGCAAAGCAAATCTCGGTCAGCCCGGCGCTTTCGAGGCCATCAGAATCGGGCTGCTGTCCCTCTTCATCCCGCCGCTCGGCTTGCTCGTACAAGGGCTGATAGGCCGGGCACGCACTGCTCATCTACGCCAGCAGCGGGTCCCGGATGCTGGGGATCTGGCGATTGCACAGCGTGACTATGAGCGAGCGCTGGTCGACTGGCGGCGCCGCGTCAGCGAGTTCGAAAGTTCCGAGCAGAAGCGGGTGAACGAGGTCCCTCACTGGTACCCCGTTGCGCCGTCTCCCGGCTCGCACCTGATCTGTGCATTCGGCGGATCGAGCCTTACCTGGGCTGATGCGCTGGTGACCTTAGGCGGTTCAATGCTGGGCTCGGGGCGGCGGGTATTTATCGTCGACGTGTCCCGGCGCAGGTCCGTAGACCAGCTCTGGGACCTGGCCCGGCGTCAGGGCTACCCGGTGTATCCGGAGTCCGTTCCGTCGCAGACACCGATGCTGCCTGCGGTCAAGGAAATGAACTGGGAAAGCCTCACCGATGTCGTGTCGGAGGTCAGTCACTCGGCCCAGCGTGACGCGGCGCTGCGGCGGCACGAGCGGCAAGAGGACCGCGCGGTGCTCCGGGAGGTGGCAGGATGCCTTGACCGGACCGCGCCCGCCTCCATTACCCGCCTGGAAGCAGCCCTCCATGTAGTGGCGAGTGCCGGCCTGCCGCAGGGGAACGGCAGCCTCTCAGACGAGGAGTACGACCGCCTCTCCGTGCTCTACAACGATGTGCAGCGCCAGCACGGCGGCGTCATGGAGCGGGTAACCAGGCTTGAGCGTATGCTCCGCGGACTGCCTGCACTGGAGCAGTCGCCGGGTGAGCGGGATCACGCCGCGGGAGAACCGGATTCTTCCTTGCGTGTGGCGAGCATCGACAAGAAAGCCGACGAACTCGACAGCGAGATTCGCTCGGACTTGTTCGTCCAGCTGCTCCTCCACTCGATGCGGAACGGGGCAGTTGCTGCGGACTTCCTGATCCTGCTTGGCGCGGACGGGGCATCGAAGACCGCTCTGGAATCGTTGAGCACCTACGCCGAGCGGGAGAAGCTGCCTGCGTTCTTGTTCTTCGAGCACTTGCGGGATGACGCTGTCCAGGTAATCGGCGGTGGTGGTGCCGCTGCGGCTTTCTTCACGCTGGCGAATCATCGTGAGGCGCAGGAAGCGGTCAGTTTCATTGGCAGCGAATTCAAGTGGATGGAATCTCAGCACACCCGCGCTTACAGCCAGTCCGTCACCCAGTCACGCGGCACTGAGCAGAGCGAGAGTGTCGGCCACTCGTTCACCACGGGCTTCTCTGCCGGCTCCTCTTCAGGACGCTCTGGCACGACGACCACGACCGGTACGCACCGGTCCGCCACCGCTTCACGCAGCACAACTGTCGGCCAATCGCAGAGCGAGGCGGCGGGCGCATCCCAAGAACGTTCAACCAGCGAGCAGAGAGTGCGCGAAGCGGTCATCGAGCCAGAAGTGCTCATGGGGATTGCGGTGACCGGGATGATTTACGTTGAAGTCCAGCCCGGCGGCCAGCGGGTCACAGCGAACGTGGACTGTAATCCGGAGATTAACTACGCTCCGCGGGTCTCGATGGAGCCGCGAGTGCACCCGTCCCAGGGCAAGAGCACGCCACCGAGCCAGTTCTCCCGCAGTGCCGATGACGTGCATGGCTAATGTCATGGATGACGCAGTGGGTGCCCCGCTCGCCCTGGTGAGCGCCGTCCCCTTCATGCGCATCCTTTCTACGCCGGCGAACATAGATCCGCGGCAAGAGCCGCCCACTCGGCGCGCGCTTCGCGCTGGGCTGCTTGATGCCGGCGTGCAGGGTCAGAGCGTCGCCGTCCTGTGGGCGCGGCCGCAGCCGTGGCAACCGCTGCAGGTCATGATCTCGGGTGCTCGCTCCTCCTATGACGCTCCGCACCGACCGGACCACGGCATTCCGCTGCTCTTCCCGCTCGGGGCTACGGGTGACCGCATCTCGGCGGAAGAGGTGCACAAGCTCCTGTCGGCGGTGAACCAGTGGGTTCCGTGTGGCGGTGGGCGGGCCGAGCCCACTTCGGAGGACCAACGCGGTGCCGGTCGCGATTGGAGTGGTGCCGGTCGCGGCCCGGAGCGTAACTGGACCCCGCCTGCCTTCGATGACCTAGTCGGCTATCTGGCTCACCAGGACTTCGCCTGGCTCGTGTACTGCGAGCCGCTGACTGAAGAGGCGGTCCAGCGCGAACTCGACCAGTCGCGGCGTGCCCTGTTCCGGCTTCGCCAGTCAACTCGGCAATCGGAAGCCGACGCCGTCGAAGCCGAGCGTCATGAAGCGTGGTTTCATGAGGTCTCCCGGGCCGGCGCCGGCGGGACGTGGACGGTGTCGATCTGGGTCGGCGGTCCGACTACGCCGGCGGCTCAGGCGGTTGCCGCTGCCTTGTGCAGCGCCGCCGAGCAGGCGGTGCCGTCCTACCGGATTCGCCCGCTAGCACCCGGGCAGCAACCTCTGGACGGGGACGTCGGCGCTTCTGCACCCATCAGGTCGCTCTTTCTCGCGACTGCCGACCTCGTCTGCGCCCTCGTGCGGCCGCCGGAGACCGAGCTTCCCGGTCTCCATGTGGTCGTCCCGCCCGCCTTCGACACCACACCCGAGCATCGTGGCCCCGCAGTCGCTGAAGTGCAGGTCGGCACCGTCCTGGACCGGTTCCTCCGGCCGGCTGGCCCGTTCACCGTGGCACGGTCCACCCTGAACCGGCACACCTTCGTCTGCGGCGCCACCGGAGGTGGCAAATCTCAGACCGTGCGAGCGCTGCTCGAGCAGCTGTCACGGCCGCCGCATCCCATACCCTGGCTGGTCATCGAGCCGGCCAAGGCCGAGTACGCACGCATGGCCGGGCGGCTAGCCGGGCTGAGTGATGTGCTCGTCATCGCTCCGGGTGACCCGGCAGCGCCCCCTGGGGCGCTCAATCCGCTGGAACCCGCGTCGCTGGAGCCGGGCAATCCGAGCCGCACCTTTCCCCTGCAAAGCCACGCCGATCTGGTGCGTGCGCTGTTTCTCGCGGCCTTCCACTCCGATGAGCCCTTTCCCCAGGTGATCTCGCGAGCCCTGGTGGAGTGCTACGAGGCGGCAGGCTGGGACCTGGTTCTCGGGGAGCCGATGGAACGCTGGAACAGCGCTTCCGGTCAGCCGGTGCCGGATCCGGATTCCGTTGCGCCGGGCGCGGCCACCCCTCGGTATCCGACTCTCGCCGCGCTGCAGCGGACGGCCCGGCAGGTCGTCGCGCAGATCGGTTATGACGAGGACATCCGCAAAAGGGTTCAGGGTTTCGTCGATGTCCGGATCGGCAGCCTGCGGCTTGGCACGCCAGGGCGGTTCTTCGAAGGAGGTCATCCCCTCGACGTTGGCGCGCTGCTGCGCCGGAACGTCGTGCTCGAGATCGAGAACGTGACAAACGATCAGGACAAGGCTTTTCTCATGGGAGCGGTGCTCATCAGGCTGTATGAGCAGTTGCGGCTGGAAGAGAAAGAGCGCTTCCGGCACGAGCAGTCGCCAGCCGTCCTGCGTCACGTCGTGGTCGTGGAAGAAGCACACCGGCTGCTCCGCAATGTCGCGGAGGAGTCGCCGGCCAGCCATGCCTTAGAGCTTTTCGCCGGAATCCTGGCTGAGGTGCGGGCCTACGGCGAAGGAGTCATCGTCGCCGAGCAGATCCCTAGCAAGCTCATCCCGGACGTCATCAAGAACACCGCCCTCAAGGTCGTGCACAGGCTTCCGGCTGCCGACGACAGGCAGGCCGTGGGCGCAACAATCAACCTCTCCGAAGAGCAATCCCAGTACGTCGTGACACTCGAACCCGGAACCGCCGCCGTCTTCGCCGACGGGATGGATCGCCCGCTGCTCGCGCGGATGACCGCAGGCGAAGACCGCGAGTCGGCAGAGCAGGTCGAGCGGCTTCCGCCGCTTGCCGGACACGGGCGCAGAAGCAAGGCGTGCGGTGGTTCATGCACTGGCGGACAGCCCTGCTCGCTGCGTCAAATCCGAATGGGCGAACGCTTTCTCCGGGATTATCCCGAGCTGACGCTGTGGACCGAAGTGAGCTGTGCAGCCCACGAGGTGGGGTACCTGCCGCCCGGCCTGGGTGATACTCACGCGACGGTCAGGCTGCGGGAGCGGCTTTGCTCCGATACCAGGCTCGTCGAGTGTGCCATCGCCCACGCAGCCGAGCATGCGATCGGGACTCGGTACGAAATGCTGCAGAAGTTCTACGACCCAGACGCGCTGGCCCGGCATCTCTCGGCGGCTGCCCCACTGGCAATCCTGGGCAAAGGACTCGGCAAGCTGTGCAAGGAAGACCATGGTCGCTGGCAAGTCGGGGGGCTGCGGTTCACCGATATCGAGCAGGGGCTCCGGGCTCTGGCCAGCGGAGTCGAACCGCCTGCCAGATCGCATCCCGAGATCATTAAGGCCGCCCGAGAACGTGGCCTGGTCCTGCCAGAGAACGCCTCACCGGCCGAGCATCTTTCCTACGTGAGCAGTCTCCCCTGGACGCGCCACACGCTCGAGCAGCAGACCGCCATGCTCGTCGGCAGTGCCGACCCGCCCGCATTCAGAATCGCGGCCGACCAGCTTGCGGACGCTGAAGCGGGCGCTGATCAACGAGTGGCCAGCGCCTTCGCCGTACTCACCTGGGCAGAGCCAGCGCAGGCGGATGATCTGCGGCTATTGATGTGCGGACCGCAGAAACTGTGAGCCACCCCGCTGGCGGTGAGAGGAGGTCAGATGAGCGCTGACAATCCACGGTCCCCGTCCCACGACGCATTGCAGCAATCGCAGGCCCAGAAAGCAGTCGCGGAAGCCATACGGGCAAAGGCGGACCGGCAAGCGGCGCCCGAAAGCGATGAAAAGACAACTGGGACTCCGGATCAGACAGCCAGCCCCGCCGCCCCCCGCGGCCAGGACGCCAGCCAGCAGGCTCCTGAAGAAGTCTGGCGCAAAATGAAGGGCGAAGACAGCACCGGCAGCGAGACTGGCGGCCGCGACGCCGCTGGCCGCGGCGTGGACGTTGGCCCGCAGGCTCGTCTAGATGTCGGCAACGCGCAGGAGGGGCGGGCAGTTGATCGGGGGCAGATCGCGGACATAATCGCGGAGATACGGGCCCGCTTCGACCGCTTTGAGGAGCGCTTTGCGGAGCGACTGTCAAGGGTTGAAGGGCAATTAGCACATACGAATACCTCAGAAGACGGCCAACTTAGCCAAGGCGCCACGCCTGATACGGAGGCCAATAGCAGGGCGATGGCCGAACGCAATCAGTCCGGCAGGGACGGGACCGACGCCCCGGGGAACTTGCGCGGCACGGTCCAGGGCGGTCAGCTCGGTGATCGTCGGGGTGGCGAGCACGCCCAAGCCGCTAGCAGCGACACAAGCCCGGCTAACGTAGCCCGGCCTCAGGACCCATGGGGGCTAAGCAATCCATCTGACGCCTCCGCCCTCAGACCCGCAGTTCTCCAGGCACTCCGAACTGCGGGAGAACGGCATGAACGCCGCGCCGATGTGGCTGTCGCCGCAGATCGGGCCGCATTTCGGATACCTGCCACGGCGGGGGAGCGATCTGGTCAATTCCGAGGCGCGATAAGTGTAGCTGAGAAAGGTACGAACGGCGATTCTATAGATGCCGCGGATGGTGGGCATACTCGAGATCGGGTTGCATTTCGGATACCTGCCACGGCGGGGGAGCGAGCTGATCAATTCAGAGCCGCGATAAGTAGAGCTGAGAAGAGCGGCGATTCTATAGATGCCGCGGATCGCGGACATATTCGGGAAGCCGTTCGGGGGAAACTCTCGGCAGAGAACTTCACCGGCGCCGGAGCCATCGGGAATCTAATTCAGGAAGTTATGCCGCTGTTTCATCACGTGACAGCATCAGCAGGCTGGGGAGCTGCATTCGCTACGCTCACCATAGTCGGGTTTTTTCTGCAGAAAGTAGAAGGGCACAGGAATAGGATCGAGCATGATCGTACGAATAAATGAGAAGGTGGAAAAGGCGCTGCGGGTCGCGATGGGTCATGTCGCGCATGCCGAGGCGGAACAGATCGAGCCGGCTCTCGCCCTACTCGATGACGCAGAACGCGCAGAGGCCCTCGCCCTGGCGATAATGGTCGCCAGCTATGTGGTAGTGGATGTTTGCGGCGCGAAATGGCCGAACGACGCCGCTGTCCGCCAGATCGCCGAGGCTCTTGCTACGGCCGGGACCACCGCGAAGCGGCTCCACCTGGAAGCCGAGCAAATTTACGCGTACCTGTCGCGGGCAGTGTTCGGGCGGGAGCGGCTGGAGGACGTGATCTCGGACGAGCCAATGATTACGCGCCTCCCAGTAATCGTGGCGCAGCGGGCAGCCGTCGTCTACTCCCCCCAAGAGATGGACACGTGGGATTACCTAGACCGGATCGAGTCGGCGATCGAAGTTGCGGCGGCCCTCGATGCGTCCGTGCTCCCTGCGGCCGTGATGCTCGCGTACGTGCCGCAGCCGGAAGGCGCCGGTCAGGAATAAGCACATGAACGCGCACAACGCATTGGGACCATGGCCGTTAGGCGCCTGGCATGAAGAAGGAGCTGGTTTCGAGGGGGAGCGCCGCCGTCACGGAGCGAGCGAGTGGGGGGCGGGGATCTCTGCCATCACTTACTCGTCCAGGCCCGAGTCGGGCGTCACAGGCCAGGACAGCGGGGGAAGACGCGCCGGCGGAATCTCCGCCCGATGTCCTGCCGGGATACGTGCAGGTTCCGCTGCGCGGAGGCGTGGCCGGAGCCCGCATCGATTGGCGACGCAAGTGGGCCTCCACTGCGGTGAACCGGAAGCGGCAGACGCATCCCATCGAAGCACCAGGGACCTACTGGTGAGAGCCGGCGACTCCCCGCCGCGGGGATCGCGCGCGGCCGGCCGGTCCGCCGAACTGTCGCCGCTCGACGATGTGACGCTCGCCCGGCTGACGTGGCTCTGGCTCGCCTACAGCATATTTGCCCTGGCCGCGGGCGGGCGCCGGCTGCCCACGGTGTGCCCTTACCGCCTCATCACGGGGCACAGGTGCCCGCTGTGCGGGCTAACACGCTCGACTCACTTCCTCATGCGCGGTCAGATCACTACGTCATTTGAGCAGCACCGGGTCGGCCCGCTCCTCTACGGAGGAAGCGCGCTCCTCCTCGCGTGGTCCTGGTGCTCCCGGTCCCGGAATCGTTGCTCTTTCGGCGATCTGTGAGCGCGAGTGCCCGTGGGACTGCTACGCCGACGCGGTCTGGGAGGCGTGGTCGGCCATGCCGTCGAGCTTGGCGCGTACCTGGTCAGCGTCGGGGTGCTGGACATCGTCGAGGATGACCAGCGCCTGCCGCCAGGCTTCCTGGGCGCGGGCTAGATCGCCGGCGGTATGGCGGGCGTCGCCAAGGTGGGTGAGCGCCTCCGCTTCAAGGGAGCGCTCGCCGGTTTCCCGTGCGATGCCCAGCGCGCGCTGGTAACACTCGGCGGCTTCGGTGAGGTTGCCGAGATGCTGCTCTGCGTACCCCAGGCTGTCCCAGACATTTCCCTCGAGCCTGAGGCTGCGGTGGCCGGTTTCCGCGCACAGGGCGAGTGATCGTTGGCAGAACGCGCGGGCCTGCTCGAAGTCGCTCAGCAGGCCGTAGCACCAGCCGACGTTGTTGAGCGCTGTCGCCTGTCCCGCCTGGTCACCGATGGCCTCAAACAGGAGCAGCGCCTGCTCAGCGTGCCCGAGCGCGTCGGCATAGCGGACCTGACGCTGGGCTAGCCAGCACAAATTCGACCGGATTTTCGCCGCGCCCAAGCGGTCGCCGAGCCGCTGGTACAGCGTCAGGCTCGCGGCGAAGTGGTCGTGAGCCTCGGCTAGCTCGCCGAGTTGCGCGCACGCGGCTGCCAGAAGGCGGCCGGAGAGTGCCTGCGCGCCGGTGTCACCCAAGCGCGTGGCGACAGCTAGAGCCGTTCGCTGGACGGCGGCCCACTCCTGCCAGTG